>VFQN01003682.1_pt1 | contig 21433 bp, 18 predicted proteins | sample 3512371 | NCBI WGS metagenome assembly VFQN01 (sample SAMN10412370, study PRJNA504923) | tailings metagenome | isolation source: Replicate 2 from Balatoc abandoned mine | place: Philippines: Itogon, Benguet | collected 2017-08-28
AGAGAACTACAAAGTATACGGATGTGATAAGAAACTCTCGTTATTCAATTTATGATCAGAGGCTCTTAGATTTTGGAACATCTTATATCAATCAACCTTACTAATACTAACATCAGCGATTTTTCCCTTTGATTTAGTTTTCTTCCGACCAAATCCAAGCAAACATCGAATAGAATCAATAACATAGACAAGTGCTAAAGGAGGAAATAATGCCCAAAGTATCGGAGTGAAAAAACAATAAAAGAATAAATTCTGCATAATAGTATAGACAGACATTGTGAAAAAATAAAAATAATAACCAAAATTATGATTATAAAGATGTTTAAAATCATTTGGAAAATTATATTGATTAATCTTATTAATATAATTGATTTGTTCTTCTTTTGTTCGTTTTAATAAAACTCTTGAAGAATCATTAATATCTAATTCATGAATCTTTTGTTTAATTATCATTGATTCATTATGATTATTGACAATTTCTATGATCTCTTGTAAATGATTTGATACACGACGTGAAAATTGTTCAACGGATTCATCCTTTTTCAATGTAATGGCTTGACCAAAGTATGTATCTAATTTTAATGGGATTGGGAAAAGTGCGACACCTAATGATAAAACCATCATGGTTAACATATAACTTACAATTATATAATCTCCTTTTTTAAATCTTTCATATAAATCCTGACTTGTCTTCCCACTACAGTCATACCATGTTCTTGTTGTGAACAGAAGCTTTTCAGAGTTTTTGGTATAGAATGGAATCACTGAGATCCCGTCTTTAAATAAATGCTGGTTTTCATGGATAACTCTCGCATAACCTGGCTTTTCTTTCCATGATAATCGATATTGTTCAGAGTAAGGTTTGAGGCATTCTGGCACTCCACCAGGCAGTAGCATGACGGGTTTCCGACTATTGGTCAAAGCTGCAACGAAACTACCTTCATTTGTCTGATCACCATCAACTTTAGAAGGCATTAGACCAACTAAAGGCAGAAGATGATTGAAGACTGGGACTTTAAACATTAGGTATGAGACAAGGACGGTGGGCTTCAAGGAGGCAACCATATAGACTAAATCAAAGGTATTTCTTGTATGGTAACCTAATAACAAACGACTTCCCTTGATTTCACGAACGCGCTCAATTTCATGAAGCTCATATTTGTGGTAAAAGTTGATAAATCGATGAATCGGGACCGCAGAAATTCTTAGTAGAAAATTAACTTCCTCATTCGTCCAGAAGTCTTTCATCGAATACAAAAGGTATTGGCCTTTCAAGATAAATTGATTTATTGCTATTACAAGAAACCATGAGAAATATGGCGGGAAAATCTCCTTTTCTTTTCCCTGCAACCAAACAATCCAATAATAAAGATAAAAGAAAACACAGAACAAATACGAGATAACTTCAACAATCTTCCAACGAAACGGTAAAACTAAAGTTGATGTAACATCTTCTTTGATAATTGAGGTCATTTCCTTCCACTTTACTCGCGAAAGAGGCAAAAACTCGACAAAACAAGCAAAACCAAACTAAACTGCAACTTAATTTAGGATAGGATCTGGGAGTCAGGGAAAGTGGGTGAAGTTCACAGAGCACAGCAACGCACAGCATAGACGATCTTGTTGAATTGATGAGATTTGCAACTCAAAAACAATCATGAATAGTATTCAGCAGTTAATAATAGCTTTATTGATTTGTATATTTTGTATCCATCATGTCATTGGATATCGTAGCTTACGTCCAGTGTTCTCAAAACGCCAACCTTTACTCGATACAAAAAAATTTGGGCCTGAATGGGCAAAGCAAAGAGGTCTTGAACCAGGAGTTGGTGGGTTTTGGCCTGGAAATCCAAATGCAAAGAAGTTCAAAGTTACAATTAAATGCCCGAAAAGCGGAAGAGAGTTCACTGAAATGGTTCCAGAAGACCGATACATCTTTTTCTATTTCGAAGAAATGGGACATGATCTCCCAATGGTAAATAAAGAACGAATGTGTAGGCAAGGCTGTTGTACTACTTGTACAGTAAAAATTCTCGAAGGAAAAATCAAGCTAGAAAGTGCTTTGGGGATTTCGAAAAAATTTCGACAGGATGGTTATGCACTCTCCTGTTGTGCCTATCCTTTGACAGATGTTGTATGTGAGTTGCAAGATGAAGATGAGTTGTATGTGAAACAATTTGGTGAAAGTTTTAAGACAGGATCCGTCGAATGGGGAGGTTTTATACCGGAAGATGACTGAAACTTGAGTGTTTTCTCTTACTAAACCAAACGCCTTTTCTTTCCTACCACTCTATTCTCGACAACTTGTAAATAATTTAGAGTTCTTTGTTTGGAATAAAAACCCCTTGACTCTTCGTATTTTACATAAGGGCTCGAGCATTTTAGGAAAGTTTATTCGAACAATTTAGGATTCTTTTTTCTTTTTTTCCTTTTAAGATTACAAATCAGTTTCTTTTAGCTATTATGTTGACAAAAGATTAACCCATCAAAATTTGTATGTACATATTTCGGTAAGTTATTGACTTTGCCGGTTTGTTTTCCGGGAATTTTGAAGGCTTTTCCTTCTCAACGGATTTCTTCATCTAACGCAAATTCCATCACCGGCTAGTAAAAACTTCTCCAAACCTGCTCTCAGATAAAAGATAGACAGTCCTATCAATTGAAGACTGTGAGTAGATCGAGCGTATTGAAGAATAGAAAGAAGATTTGATAGTAGGGAGAAGCAATAGAAGAGAGTAGCATGAAGGGGCCGAGTAACAAATCTCCTCAAATTGCTGTAAATGAGGGAATCGATGAGAATGTAACTGTAGAGGATGTTGTTAGGTTTATTCAGAGAGGACCTGGCTCTGAACGATTAGTTCAGCCTCCTTCACCAGCAGAAGAAACTAAGACACCTCCTACTGGTCGATCGCGATGGAGTATGATGAAATCAGTTATTGGAATGCAGAAACCTCGTGCTAGTATCTACACAGGTTACACTCATCACAACGATTATCAAAGGTATCGCTTTTTTTTGACTTAGTTGAAGCATTTTTTGATGCATGATCTCGGTGGCTTTTGTAGAATATTGGATCAGTGGAGTCGATTGTGTAGTGTTCAAGGAACTCCATTTGCTCAACCATCAAAAATTTCAGATGAATTTAAGAAGAGAATTAATCGTGAAGGAACTGCGGAAGCGAAAGAGAAATTGAACTTTCACGGATGCGACTTGACAGATGCTCAAGTAAGTTTTCTGTTACTTGATAATTTGACCAGGCCTCAGATAAACCTTTCAGGTGATTGCATTCTCTCACGTAATAGCAGAAAATCCAAAGATCGCATATTTGGATTTAACAGAAAACGATGGGATCAATGAGGCTGGTGTGAAGGCCATGAATAACCTGATCATGTGCCAACTCGAAGCTAGCAAAATTCTTGCGAATGATCCAGCATTAAATTGTGTTACTTTTATTAATGAAATTAAATGGTCTAAAAAGCAACAACGATTTGTCCCTTCTGATATACTGCAGGTAAGGAAAATAGAAATCTTTCAAAATAAATGATTCCGTGATTTATCGCTCTGTTCTTAGGCTTTAGAGGATTTACGAATTTCCAATGTTAAAATATTAATCAAGAATAATTTTCAGAGTTTAGGGAATCCTGTAAGTTCAGATCAATTTCTTTTCATGATATTTAATTCTAACCTGCTCTCATAGGCTGTTATTGATGATGATGTGAATCGAAAAATGTGGAAGAAGGTTGTTCATAAAGATCCGGCATTTCGCTTAAATGCTCGACAAACAATTGAGTACGAGTATCTAGAATCGCAATTAATTGTTGGAATGCAAGAAAACAATCTTCTTCCTAACCCTCGTAAGATGAATCCATCCCCAAGAACTTCTATCTTCAATCCCAGAGGATCCATTTTCGGCTTTCCAGATTCTCCAGCCTCAAGACAAAGCATTTTCTCCAATGTCTCTTCTCCCGCATCAACACCTGCCACCCAAAGTCCACAAAAAGGAGGCACCAGTACATCAGTCAAGTCTTTGTTCGCAGATATTGATGAAGAAAAGGAAAAGGAGCAAATTCGACTTGAACAGGAGGAAAAGCAGAAAGAGGCAGCAGCAGCAGCGAAACGCGAAGAAGAAGAGCGACAAAGAATATTGGCAGCGAAATTGGAAGAAGAGGAGAGACAGAGGGAACTAGCTGCTAAACTTGAAGAGGAAAGGCAACGGGTATTAATTGCTCAGCAGGAGGAAGAGGAACGACAAAGAGCTTTGGCCGCCCAACGCGAAGAGGAAGAAAGATTATTGAAGGCTAAGTTAGAAGAGGAAATGGCGAAGAAAGCTGAGGAAGAAAGGTTAAGATTGTTAGCTCTTCGACTCGAAGAAGAGGAACGTGAAAGAATTCTCGCCGCTCAGCGCGAGGAAGAGGAGAGGCAACGCGCCTTGGAATTAGAGGAGGAAGAACACCAAAGAGTCTTGGCTGAAGCCGCAATCCGTGAAGAAGAGGAACGTCAGAGAGTCCTAGCTGCCATGCTTGAAGAAGAAGAAAGACAAAAGGCTTTGATTGCTGCGCAATTAGAGGAAGACGAACGTTTAAGAGCCCTAGCTGCTCTGAAGTTGGAGGAAGAAGAAAGAAAAAAGCAACTCCGAGCGAAATCAAGAAGTCATGATGAGCTTGACCTGGAGTTTACGATCTCTGAGGATGCTCAGTTGCCACCTTTACCCCACACCATCAATCTCGATCAAGATTCCTCCTTTGAAGAGCGCAATCGCCGCCATTCTACTGATATTAGCGTTGATTTTATTAGTGAAGTTGCTGAATCTGAACATTTTTCCGAACTGGAGGGAGAGGAGATCCTTGAGGATCTTGTCGATCCTGATGCGACTGCAGATGCTGTTATTCTTTGCGTGGAAGCTGAAAATTTCTTAGAGCAAGAGAATTCTCGCATGCAAGAGGAAGATCATGACGCTTCTGTTCAATTTATTGAAGATCTTCCCTATGAGGGAGAAGATGAAGAAGACGAAGCACCTTTTGAAGCTTTAAAGCACCAGACTTCCGTTTCAACCTATTTTAGTAACGATGGGGATACCTTTGATGCAGAAAAAATCGGTTTTATGAATCTTCGTCGTTCAATTGAATCAGCGGAAGATTATCATTTGCATGTTGCCTCGTCCCATGACAGTCGTTATGAAAATTTTGATGATTTACAAGAATTACATCTTCTTCATGAATTTACTTCATCAGAGGTTGCTCAAGTTATTCAAGAAATTCTTGACTCCATTGAACAAGCTCAGCGAGAAGAGCAAGAAGAGGAAGAGAAGCAAAAGCTTGAGTTGGAACAACAGCAGATGATTCCGATTCACGCCTCGGAATCTACTGAGAAGGAAGTTTCCAATAAGATCAGTAGCAGTTACGACACCACAGATCATGCTGATAGTGACATGAAGAATAGTAGCCGAGATACTTCTGAGTTGAAAGAGGAACACTACGAAGCCGATGAAGGTCCTCATGAAGAGCATGAAGAGGAATATGCATACGAGGAAAGCAAAGGCTATGAAGGCAATTGGCAAATTGATTTAGCCGCTCATTCAGATTCTGAGTTATTAGATACTGATGCTGATAATGAGTATGGTTATGGTGCTGGTGAAGAGGGTAAAAATCTTGAAGATCTGTATGATCATGATGATACCGGCTTTGGATATGATAATATACATCGTCATAATTCAGAATTCGATGAATTTCCTCCTATCTCAGAAATCATCTTGCAAACACGCACAACATTAGATGTTTCTGCTTTCTCTGCAGCAAATCCATTATATGGTACTATTCCAACTGAGAATGCTGGTAAAGATCACGATTTACAATCATTAGATAACGAATCCCTAACAGAGAATGCTGAATCACTGCATGATGATAGCTTAAACTCCTTAGAGTTTAATCAACGTGGAGATTCATCCGTAGAATATTCTGATGCAGAAGTTGTTGAAGATGGTGATGAAGATGATTTATTACAATGCGCACAAGTAAAAGAAAGTTCTGATTTACCACGTTGTTTAAATTTAGCAAATACCCAACGTACTGATACCAATATTAATTTTGAAAAATATTTATCATCTGATCAATTTGAAAAAGTTCGAATATTAATATTAAAAGATAATTTCTTTACTGATTTAGAATTATTAAAATTAAGAGATTATTTCCCAAAATTACGTGAGATTGATTTAGCACGTAATTATTTAACTGGTGAATTAACAACAAAAGTATTTACATCAAAATTAAGAAAATTAGATTTATCTAGGAATCAATTATCAAATATTAAAGGATTAATATATTGTAAAAAATTAGAAGAATTAAATATATCACATAATCGTATAAGATTTTTAGATCCATTACCATCATCATTAACATCATTAGATATTAGTTGTAATTGGATTGATTCTGCGACGACGTTTCGATCTTTATCCAGAGATCATCGTTTACAGTATTTAGATATCTCTGGTAATAATATTGCTGTTGTCAAGAATATTGAATGGACAATTAAAACATTAGTACCTGGTTTATTGAAATGTACGATTGTTTATGATCGTATGTTAGTCAAACGTCGTACTTCACCAAGAATTAAAGCATCGAAGCATTCTACACCACAAATATCACCGAAAGGATCCACAGGTTATAATGATTTCCATCATTCGCCTGCTTCTCCTGATCGTCCAGCCACCCATAAAGAACAAACTTTATTAATTCAAAATGCTATGCATGTGAATCCACGATTAGAACAAGCAGTCAAAGCGTTAAAACAGAATGAAATCTTAGAAAAACAACAATTAGCTTTAAAACAAGAAAATTTAAAGAAAGCAAAAGAATTTGCTGGTAAATTACGTGAACAAGCGATTAAAAAATCTGCTGAACAGCATCAAAATCATTTACGTGGTACTAGCCCATCTCTCATCCCTACTTTTAATCGGGCGAAGTTCTCAGAGTCAAAGCAGTTGCAATCACAACCATCTTTCGTCTCTGAGATGTCTGCAAATAGTCAAAGTGTGGACAATCCTCCTTTCATCGCTGGTGGTCATTATACTGGTACTCCATTGAAAAGAGGTGGTTTATTAGCAGAATCATTCATTTCAACGACTTCTCATTCAACACATGTCACTAATCGCACAGGCACTACTTCTCAAGTCACTGCCTCTCAAAATTCGATTCGTCGTTATTCCAACTCTTCTGTCGCGAGTAAAGGAAACAATACACCAACAAACAACGGTAATAATAGTGGAGGTAATAATAAAGTCAACGGAATCAAAATTGTCAATCATTGGTTAACAAAGACACAAAATCGTTTAAATCGCTGTACTTCCATTTTTACAATGATCTCAGAATTAGCGAAAACTGAATTATTATTATCTGCTACGACGCATTATGGTCTATTACAAGAATGGACGAAAATTGGATTCTTTGATATCTCACCAGCAATCTGTTCGTTTATACCATTAACTAAACCAGAATTTATTACCATTGATAATATTAATGAGGTTAATGATGATTATCAAGAGGTTACAGTCATTGATATTGAAACATCAAAGAAGTTATGGGATGAATTAAATGATTTCCATTCATTATTTATACAAATATATATTGCATTAGAGATATCGATATTACATCAAATTAATTTTCATACTTTATTAGATCCAATTATGAAAACAAAGATTGGGAAAAGAATTAATGAAAGATTAAATGGTATTTATGAATTTCATGAAGAAGAAGCATTATATACTACCTTCTAAATGAAAGATATCTATATAAAGTATAAGAATAGTTTGTTAATCATTGTTACAGTGAGATAAAAGTTGTTAGAGAGAGGAATGAACGTATTTCATATTCATAATAATAATAATATTCGAGAAAGAGAGGATAAATGATGATGATAATGATGAACAGATTTCACTGTAATGGTCTTTTTCTCATGTTATATTTCGTATTCATTGTGTTCTTTCCTTGTGTTTGTTTGGTATTATTGTATTGGTTTTGGTTTTGTTTGTGTTTTGTTTTGGCTGTTAGTGTTCCTCCTAATCTCAGAATAGTCATCGTCTATTCAGTTAGATGATTAATTTAAATCAGATCTCTCCATATTCTTGGTGTTGTTTCTCTTCTTTTGCCTTCATTTGAAAGGAGTAGATATGATAAATACTGCAAGAGAGTTTGATGGTCTTCAATGAAAGTGAAAACGATGAAATATAATTACATGTGATTTGTTTATTACATTTTATTTTATTTTATTTTCATTTATCATCAAGAATATTAGAGATGAAAGACTCGTAGGGATGATTGATGATTACTTATTATTGATTACTATCTCCTTTTTCCTTTTCCTTTCCAAGGAGAAGAAGATATAGGTCTTCCAAAACAAAAAACAAAACAAAACAAAACAAAGTAGATGAAGATGCAAAGAACAGAGAATAGAAATAAATAAAAACAACAATAATAATCGTTACCAACACTACCGAAAGAAGTGAGAAGAAGAAGGAACACACATATATATGAAAGCAGAAAGATGAAAAAGAGTATTTCTCACTTTTCGCTTCTCTAAACAATCAATAAATGCGAATCACCTTATATAGTTACATATATATATTAACAAAGTTTCCTTCTCATCGTCCAGTGTGGTAAAAGAGTGGGGCATAACAGGCAGATGAGAGGTCGCGTCCTAAATAATGGTAGGAATGAAAGAAGAGAACTGAGAAAGAAAGGGAGAAAACCATCCTTCAAGGATTAATTGAAGGGGGTTCAACGAGAAAAAAGGAAAAACCAATACTAAAAGCTATTAAAAAATGTGCCAATGTGGCGATGTCTACATAAAACCAATACAAAATAACCAATTAACAATCAAAGACTCGAATAAAAACCATGAAATATGCTCTTATCACCGACACGAAGCATTTCCATGAATGAAAACAAAAAAGTATTAATAATAGAAATTCCATACAGAGAAGAAATGAGAAGCAGTTTCAATATCAAAGGGAACAAAAGACTGTTGTCTTTCGTGACTTTCATTCATAAGCGATGGAAAACAAAGAAAGACAAAAACGATCTTGATCAATCACAAAATAAAAATCAAAAGGAAACGAACAAAACAAAAAAATAAGCAGCGAACTTCATTGCGGAAAGTAAATTTTGTTTTTGTTGTTGCATTGAATCCTTAGCTTATATCCGAAGATTTCTTTAATGTCATCAATCAAGGGAAAATGAGAGAAAGAGGGAAAGGGAGAGAGAGTAAACCATAGTAGTTAAATGTGTTTTAATTGTAGTTCTTCATTTGATCGAATAGATGTTCTACTGCTGTAATAAAAGTTTCATAAGTAAAAGGTTTAGGTATAAAAGCATCAATGCCTGCTTCTCTTGCTTCTTCCATGGTTTCAGTATCTCCATTTGCTGAAACACAAATAATTGCTTGATGACATTGTAAATTATGTTTTTGATTAATTTCTTCTTCAAAGGAACGAATACGTCGACTAGCTTCTAATCCATCCATGACAGGCATTTGTAAATCCATTAATACTAAATCAAATTGTTCTTCCGGATGAAACCCATCAACAACAGACTGAATTTGTTTTTGAATCACTTTTAATGCAGTTGCTCCATTCCCTACTGTCTTCACAAAGTGACCGTGTCGTTCTAATAACCGTTTCATCATTTTTGCGACAGATGCTGTATCATCTGCTATTAATATCTTATATCGTGTCTTTTCCTTGGCACTACTTCTTTCTTCTGCTGATAGTTTATCCTCTTCCATTAGAAATTTAATACGTTTATCTCGACCTGGGGAATGAGGTACTCTTGAATGATTAAAATTTAATCGTTCTGTAGCAGATATCGATCGATCATTCTCACGTTGCGGGTTAGGGATATGTACATTTAAATTTGGGAAATGATTACTAACACTAACACTTTCATCCATCTGATGTGTGACAGATGCTGATAATATTCCTAATGGAGCAATTTTATTTCCAGAGACTTTTTCACTTTCTTCAGCCATTGCCATTTTAGACATTTCAAAATCAGGTTTATAAGGAATAGCGAACCAGAATAAAGAACCTTGCTTGCCATCTTTCCTCTTATCAACACCATAAATCCCTTCTAAAGCATCAATTCTCTTTGAAAGTGAATATAAACCTAAGCCTGTACCACCAGCGAGGCGCTGATTTTGTTTAAAAGGATTAAATAAATGTTTTCGTGCTTCATCAGACATGCCTATACCAGTATCTTCAATGGAAAAGACAAGAAACTCTATCGAATCGATTGGCTGTGTCTCTGCTGCTGATGTAACATTAAACAAACTGTGAACCGAACCGAAACCACGTTTCTTCTTCCTATTCTGGTTGGAGAATTCATTATCTAAACTATGAACTGTAGCAGTTCCATTACAACTCTCAGGATTTACTCCAGCTGGTAAAACTTTATATTTCGCAAGGGTGAAGAGGGAAATGATGCGAGCAATGGAGGAATGTGAAGAGATTGTCTTGGTTTGTGTGACACTTGATGTCTCAGAAGAGATCGCGTTGGTCGATGCAGCCTCTAAGACTGCAGCACTTTTCTCTCGTTGACCTGGAAAGAAATCCTTCGATTTCAAGCTCACAGACACAGTGACAGAACCTTCAGAGGAATACTTCACAGCATTTGATAAAAGACATAAAATATTCTCTTGTAACCATTGTTTATCAGTAATAATATGAGAACAAATTGCTCGATCATTCCATGGTAATAATTCAATACTGATCTTTTGTTGAGTGTTTGACATACATTCAACTGGTAATGATAATGTTTCTTGTAAATCTAATGTTTCGTAATTTGGTGTTAATTTTAAACCATTGGATGCTTTAGTACAGTCTAAACAACGATTTATCGTCATTAACATAAAGTTATTGACATTTTGTACATATTTTGTCGTTGATTCAATGGAATTAATACAATCTGACACATCTTTATTAATTAATCGAATAGAATTAATTTCTAATACTTTAATTTCTTCATTAATGACTTCAATACCACTCATAAACGAGGATAATGGTGATTTTAAATCATGGGCAACATTTGCTATCATATGACGCATTTCATGTCGTCGTAATTCTTCTGCATTTCTTTCTTTGGTTAACATTATATTTAATAACTTTCTATGAAGAAAAAACATGGTAAAATGTTGTTTTACATAATCTAATAATATCATTCCACCAAATAAACCATAGCCAAATATAATTGGAGCGGAGTAACCATAGTTAACAGTAGGAGTAGAAATAGCAAGAGCAGCTAAAGTTATTACATAAGTTGAAAGTACAACACTTAATCTATATTCTCTTGTCACTATGATCTGGGAAGTAGGAACTAATGCTAACCATATCGCATTATCCATCGCGAGAAGACTAATTTGAGAATAGATATTATCAAAATGAATTCCGTAAATTGGTAAATAATCAGGATATTGCATTAATTCCCGACTACTTCGACGAAATAACTGTAATGACAAGGCTATTGTAGTGGTTATAATAGAAAACCCTCGAATAAATTCATATTGCCTTTCATAGGCAGATCGGAAGATGCAACTGCAACAATGCACCCAGACAGAGAGGAAGCCTAGAGTGGCAAGGATTGTCACAGAAATCTTAATATGTGCTGCAGTCTCACTATCAGAGTCTTCAAGATCGGTAATTAAAGTAGGGTATACAATCCCACTAATATATATTGTTAAGAGGAAGAGGCGGACTTTTGGTAAGCTCTTCGCTCGATATTCATGAAATTGAGCTCGTGTTTCAGCATCTTTAAACACTTTCATGTAACCGGCTAGGATTGGGAGGTACATGGCTTGCTCGTCATCATCCTTCGCGATCCCAAATCTCCGATCACGTAACATTGAAGATCAATCAAAACACTAACACAATATTATATTAATGAATAAGAAGACATTTATTAAAATATAAAGAATAACGACGAAGAAGAATAATCTCTCTGTAAAATCTCTCAGCATCAGCAGCTAAACACACGAGAACTCACCAGTTTCGAGTACGGTAACGTCGCTGCGCTTCAAAGTGTTCTATGAGTTCATAGCTGTTCACGAGATTTTAACGGGAAAAGTAGGTAGTGCACGAAATCACAGAAATTTCTCCAGTTGACCGAGATCTTTCACCCGGCTTCTGAGAAAGTGCGTAAATTATTGAATTGATTATTTGAGTTTGTTTCTTTTGACTCGGAGTAGTAAGGCATTCTTTCGATGAAATGAAGGAAGCTATTTTCTATCTCATCCTTTTCTTTGGTGTTATTTCTAATGCTTATCGTTTGAGTCATGTTCAAAGAGCTTTGAATGCGGATAAAAGAAGCGCTGATCTCCTGACATTAAAGGCTGCAGGAAATGTACCTTACGTCCCATACCAGCCGTCTCCAGCTGGGCCACATATGTGGCTAGATATTTATAATGTTCTTGGCAGAAAGAGGAAATTATTCGTGAGCAGATTTCTCGATGATGAAGCTTGTAATGTTTTGGTGTCGTCCTTATTGTGGTTAGACAATCAAAACGATGAGAAGATTACTCTTTACTTAAACGTGCCAGGAGGTTCTATGCAGCCTGCCTTGGCGATTTATGATACAATGAGTCGATTAAGAAGCCCCATTGAGGTAATAAATACAGGATTAACCGTTGGTGTAGGATGTCTGCTTGCTGCAGCAGGGACGCCCGGATTGCGATACGCTTTTCCAAATTCTCGATTTCTTATGGGAAAAGCAGGACTTGATGAAGGAATTTCAGGTCAATCGGTCGAAATAGCGCTACAAGTTGCTCGAATTATGCAAGGCAATAAAAAAGTGATGGAAGCCTTGGCATTCCACACAAATCAAGGTTATGAGAAGGTTGAACAAGATTTAAAGAGAGATTTTTATCTAACAGCTCCAGAAGCTGTGTTATACGGATTAGTCGATACTGTTATGAAGCCAGATCAGCCTGTTAAGATGATGAAGGCTCGAAAGAAGGTCGAGAATCTTCGGATTGGATTTGGTCATTTTGCTGAATCAGAAGCAGTGGGTGGTGAGCCTAGAGATCAAGAAATGCCTGAGGATCGACTATTCGAACTAAAAGCCGCTGAAGAGATGGCTAATTTGGTGAGTTCAGTTACATCTCATTTGATTAATTTCCTCTTATCTTACATTATCTTTATAATAGAGGCGATCGAAGTTTGATAAGAAGGATGATGTAAAAGGAGACTAAATTTTAACAATTAATATCAAATAATTTAAATTTACTACTAGCGCGATAATTTTCTAAGTTTGTTGGATGGACGTGGATAGAATATGATGAGTCTTAATTGTGAAAGATACAATCTACAACAACTAACGACTCTCCTTTCCTCGTTCAATCCTTTCTTTTTATTCGATCTTCAACAGATCTTGCCAGCTACATGGATCGAATAGGGTGATAAAAAACCATAGAAGATCAACGGTGTGGCAAGGGAAGGGGAGTGCTTCAATCTCAGGTCGGATTAAATCAGAATTATTTGGTCCTAACGCTATAAACTGAACTTTCGAGGAGACTGTATGGCAAATATTTCCTCCAGATGTAAGAATACAGCTAACTAAAAAAGATTCAACCTATACAAATAAGAGAGGAATAGTCAATTATACTGTGAGAGGGTATGAACAATGAAAATATGTTACTAACCTCTGATGAAAATCCAAGAATAGAAAAAGACATTCCTCTAAATATATGACTCTTATTTCTATGATTTTCCATGGATTTTAATGAATTTACTCCCTTCGTCTTAATATGAGAGATGAGGGCATCGTTCGATTTTTGACGATTCTCCACAGAGGACCAAGCATCTACTTTCTGTCTTTTATTCTCTTCCTTTGCTAATTGATTACTCATATAATCTTCATCAAGAGATTCCTCTCTACAAATAAGTTGCTCGTTTAAGATGATAGTGATACGCTTACATTGACGACTCACCTTAATCTCTTGCTTGTCTTCACTCCCTCATTCGCTTTCGATGATTCGAACGTCAAGTCATTGTTTAAGCTTTTATTCATAAAATTTTTATCATTCTCTTTATCTTCAAGAGCAACTGATGAAATTGATTGTTGCGATGGATTATATTTCACATCGATTGATTCTAAATGATCCGACTTCTGTCTCTTCACCAGGTATTTATCTTCTTTCAAATATCCTAATAAGAAAACAAGGTAAATTAGAATATTCAAGAAAGTAGAAGGAGAGTTCTTACTTTTCTTTTTCTCGCAATCAGATATCCAAGTAATGTTCACAATTGGGATATTCCACTCAATCGCAGCTTTAATCTTCGCACTCTCCATACACATATTCTCACAGATTAAATGAGTTGTTTCAGATTTAATGAGTTTACCACTAAATTTACCACCATTCCTTTCCACCAGATCAATGATTTGATCTTGTTTATCAGGTGTTAAACCAGTTGAACATATCGTGAGACCATCAAAACATTTTAATAAATATTTATTCAGATCAACTGGTTCTCTCTTGGTAATACATTCTTTTAACCATCTATCTGATACTAAAGGAACAGTAGGAAGCCTTTTTAAACAGTCTTCATAATCTGGATTCATTACATTTTTAAGAACAACACAAGTTAAATTCTTCCGAAGATTATCACTAATCTTCCCACCTAATCTCTCAAAATCACGTCGTTTTACATTATACTCATTTTCTTGATAATCATGATGACTGATATAGACAAAGAATCCGACGAACTTATTCATTTCTCCTCTACTCAAGTGATTTGATTGTCTTTTATTAATTTATTTTAATTATTTGAATTTAAAATAACTTTAAACAATTGCTTAACCGCGGTAAAAAAAGAGCTGTCCGGTATAAAGATTGCGGTCATTATTTGAAAAATCATCAATAAGAACAGAGACAACTTACGACAATGATTTCACCTTCAGAATTACTTCACACAGTTGTAATTGACTTTATTATTTCAATTTCAAGACACAATGAAGAAGAGATTGAGTCTTGCCAGGAGTTTGGTTTGAATGATCCGAGTATATTCGGTTATAAGATTCTTTGTTACTTGAGTAAAGCAATCTCATACCAAGGTCATATTACCTATAATTCCATCAAAGACTTTCAATTTAAATGGATTTCAATACTGAAAGAAACAAATTTCCTATTTTATATGATAGAAAAAGCTTTAAAAGTGATTGAATCTATTGATAGTTTCATCGATTTCTGTGAGAACTTAAAAACTTATTTTGATCCAAATACCAATGGAATCACACCTAATTTATCTGATAATGAACTTTCTTGTCCTCATAAGATATCGCCTAATAGTTCATTTGGTGTTTTTCTTCGTAAGATGATCGCTAATTGGACAATGACCATGTTCCCTGAACAATGTTCAATCTTTGAAAAATTTAAATTTTTCTTAACAAATACTGAACAATTAAATCAATATCAATGTAATACTTTACAAGATCAAGAAATTACACAATATTTATTATATCGCCATACAGTAATTCGGAAAAACAGTTCTAAGGAAAGTCACTTGCCTCAACCTCCTTCACATACTTTACATCATTTTATACAAGAAATGGACGTTTCACTGCAACAGAAAAATTTCACACAAGCAGAAGATATTATACATGATTATTTTGATGGGGTTTTAAATCATCAATCATCCTCTGTCATGCTTTTCTCTCCTGATCCCTCCACTGCTACTACTAATAAAGATAAAGACAAAGAGAAATCTGCTAATAATCAATTAAATGTTAATGCAAATGCTCATTTAGAAGGGAATCCGGCAGCTTTGACCAATTTTAAACAAAATTCTCAATTACGTTATATCATTGAGAAACAATTCAAAGAATTATCACATCAATCAACAATGAATCATTATTCCATCTTAAAACATCAACATTCCATGATTTCTTTAGCAATGGTATGGATGAAGGCTAAGAATTATCGTAATGCTCAATTAGCGATTGAAGAGGCGTTAAAGACTGCGCATCAGCGCGGTGATCATCCCACAGTGATTAAATGTCTCTTACTGCTCTATGAGATCTATGAGAAGACTTGCGCCAATGTTAAGAGCTTTCATGCCTCAGGATCTGTCGGTGGCGCATCGTCTTTATCATCAATGACGTCGGCATCTTTGTTGAATACGATGACAAACCCTGATGAGCTGTTAAGAAGATGCATTGAGAAGAGTGGAAACCTCCTCTTACAAGACATCTTTAATCAATCAGTGCTTAAATTTCTTGACCATAAGATTAATAACCTGACGTCGCCGTTGGATTATGAAGGAGGAGAAGATCATGGAAACAGTACATCATCATCTTCACCGTCAGGAGAGTGGACAGTAGCTCAATTGTTTAACTTGTTATCCTTCGCTACCTACAATGAGACTTCTTTGACAGTGAAGTATTGTCTCTTTAAGACAAGTGCTCATTTAGAAGATACAATGACTGCAGGACCTAATCCTGCAACGAACCCTGCGGCAGCTGCTGCCAATAACAGATTAAATAATAATAACAACTCAACGATAGAAAAATTAAACTTAAACGATAAATATTATCAACAATACCTTAAAATTACTTATTTAACAAACTCATTATGGACACATTACACGTTTAATAACAATAAAAACAACAATAATAGCAACAATAAACTTGGTTTATCAAATTTTTTAATTTTATTAAATCTTCATAGAATTATTCAATTATATGGGAAACATTATAATTACATAACATTTACGCAATTATTTAGTAAATATCTTATTACATTAACTGCTGTACTTCTTGATACGATTCAAGTAGAGAGAAATGAGGGCAAGAAACGAGAGGTGTTAAAGGTGTTGGTGAATATCTATCAAGTGTGTGAAGTGTTTAATAAGAGATATAAACGTCTCTCCTTTCATGAGAAATATGAGGATATTAGTCTTTCGTTAATCACTTCCTCTTCTTCATTACCATCTACACTTGATTGTACGTTAGACTATTTGCTTGTTCTGATAGCATATCTGAAGAATAATCGTCATCAATGTCTCGCTTTACTGGACAAATTATTAAAAAGTTTGGAAGTGAGTCAGAACATTCAAACACTGCAAAGTCGAGGGAATGATCATGGAAATGAATTCTATGAGAAAGATGTGTTTAATAATGACTTGTATAGCTTTGAAGAGACAGTTAGAGTCTTTTTATTGTATAAGGTGGTTTATGGAAATTTAACGGGAGGAAATGAGGCAGTTAATATCTTTTATCTACAAAGACTTTGTGATTATTATCAACTTAATTATTTGATAGAAAATGATGCTATAGTTAAGTTCTTTGTTTCAACTCTATAATAATTGATAATAGAACTAATAGTCTAAAGTCTAACAACTTAAAAATGATGGGACGATAAAGAGTCGACTCATTTCCGGCATTCAGGCATTCCGGCAATTGATGAGGGAAGTTTCAATTATTTAAGCGTACTGGAAGATGATCATAATTTATCATCTACTGTTACTGTCCGGATATCTTTCGTTCTCTTTGCTTCATCTATTTGGTGGGTTGTTGTTATTTTCTCGGTTATCTTCTGTGGATGCAATCTATCAATGGAGTTTTCAATCGAGAGTCTCTCTGCCTTCAGCTGGTAGCACTTATGGCGCAACACCTTCGTTTATTGTTGGACGAGGCTTTCAAACTCTAATTACAGGTTATGATGGTACTTCAGATCCAGGAATTTTCGTCCATACCAATGATGATGGCTATGTTTCAAACTATCAAAATGTTTGGTCATTACAGGCGAAATTAGTCCCCTTATCACCTTATGCACCAAAGCAAAGTGATGGATTTGGTACTTGGATGGTTGCAGATAATCAAACATTAATTGTATCATCACCTTATGCTGGTGATCGTAAAGGATTCGCATTCATTTTCAATGGTACACATCGTCATTGGTCATTTGTTCAACGTTTACAGGCAATTGAAGTAGAAAATGGTGATTTATTTGGTGAAAGAATGTTTTTACAAGGTAATACATTAGCTGTTGCAGCAAAAGGTACAGAATCCAACTCTGGTGTTGTTTATATCTTTCAACGTGTTGGTACAAGTGTTTTTTGGAGTCGTCAAAGTAAATTAATACCACGTGATAAAGCATCCAATCAATATTTTGGTACAGAATTAGCATTATATGGGACTACTGTTGTTATCTCTGCTAAGAATAATGACTTTTCTGGGAGTCAAACAGGTTCGGCATATGTCTTTGCTTCGTCTAGTGGTTTATGGAGCCAACAACAGAAATTAATTGCATTGGAGATGCAAGAATATTCTGCAGGTGAATTAGAAGATTTAGATGAACTTGATTTAACGATTGGTAGTCGTTTTCTTGGTCCTACTTGTACGATTAACTCCAATCTTAGTATTATTATGGGTGTTCAGAATAGAAACAGTTTAATCAATCGTAAGTACTACTCCATTCTTTCTCTCTTCTTCTCAATTATCTTTCTGCTTGTATAGAAACGATGCTGAATAGTGTTTATATCTTTACTTCTACCGATAGTACTGGCAGGTAAAGTGTTCCGTCATGACCTTTCCGATATTTTCGTCATTCTTTGATAGATGGTCTCTTCAACAAAAGTTATTCGGTATTAATGATACTCACTCTAATATTATCTATGGAACTAGTGTATACTCTGATCAGAAGAACACACTTCTCGCCACTACCACTGGACCCAATGCTACTGTCTCTTATATCTTCAAAACATTCGGCAATGGCTGGTCACTACAATCTAAGCTCATGTCTTACAATCCTGTGACGGATGGACTCTATTATGACAATGATATCAATCAGCCGAGACCTAGTCTTCGTAACTTTTCCAATCCAACGATCTGGGGAGGAACACTACTCTTCAGAGCTGGGAATGAGGTGCAAATACGAGATAAATATCATAAGAATTCTTGTTTATTGATTTGGATGTCTGATCATTTTAAAGATGGTTGGGATACTGCAGTTTTAACCGTCAGAGCACCAGATCTAACGAATGATACCTTCCATCCTCACTGTGACCAGGTAAATCACTCTCGCACCCTTCTACACACTATGTATGCTCAACGTGTTGAATAAATAGGTTGATCCTTTTCAAGTACGATATTGTCCTTATGATCCAACCGATGAAGGTGTTTATATTGTCAAAGTCTTTGCTGCAACAGAAGCACGTTTCTATTGGGAGATCATCTGGCAGGTAACATTAGAATCAACAGGAGAAGTCTATCGTGGTGACTTCTCAACCAAATTAATGTTTAATTTTAATGCAACAACATCATCTTTTTCATTAGTATATTCAGAAAATTTATTAAATATTGATGATGTTTGTTATACCTGTACCACCTATGCGAGACAATCATGGACACAATTACAGATTGTTGGTAATTCTGCTTTTTGGCCATTAATAGTGAAAGGAGCACCTTATTTCATATCCAACTACGAAGGAAGAGAGTTAGGATCATCAGGGAAGGTTTGTAATGGTATTAATGTAGAGAATCAATGTTATCAAACGTTAAGAGATGGTGTTTATACTTTAAGATTAGGTTCAGGACCATTTGGTGATGTATTAGGATATCCATCCAATACATCGTCTTGGAGTGGTTGTGGTGAGAGTGGTGGACATTTAGATCAATTAGTATTTGCTATTGATAATAGTGAATGTGTTGCACTTCAGAAATATCATTATAGTAGTCGATGTGCTCGACCACCACCAGTCAATCAAGCTGCTTATTCGTCAACAGCATCGCCGACGTTCGGAGGAACTGTGGCACCAACACAACCTGTCTATGGAGATACCTATGTGAAAGGAAGGATGTATGCGCTTCATCAGAAGAAGAAACATCTATTCGAAGAGAACGAAGGATTGCTGACGGAGGAGGTAGTTCGAGTGGATGGTGATACCAGTGAACAAACAAAGAATCAATTGAATGAGGAGTTGAGGAGAAATATTCTGGAAGAGGCAGAGAAAGATCGGAGAAGAAGAGAGGAGAGTAAGAGGACAGAAGAAGATCATGCAGCTATTTTAGGTGGAATCTTTTAAGAAGATCTCTCTCTCCCTCCCTCTATCTATTATTAAAGGTGTTTGTATGATATTTATTCTTTATTTTTGGTTTTGTTTTTGTTTTCTCCTCATTCTTGTAAATAACATTTAATAAATGATCTATTAAACATGGATCCATGTATTATTTTATTTATATTTGAAATAGATAGGAGGAGATCTAAGCTAATGTAATTATGAGGGTATATGAGCTGCTGTGAGGTTATTTCGCATTTGATTGAATTTGACTTTGATTGGACTTCCATTGAGCTCCTCCTTCTTCATAAAACTCCTATTTGAGGATGCATTAAAAATAAAGGGGAGTATTTTATTGTGGTGATTTCACCTTCTTCCATATTGGTACGATGCGCTTTAACTCATCGATAGCGAATTGACTGGCATGCAAGCTATCCTTCCGATGAGCTGACGAGATTACAATAGCGATACTTGTTTCCAGCACAGGACATGGACCGAGCTTATGTTGAAAAACAATCTTCAGCACAGACCATCTCCTTCGAATCTAATGAGATGAAATCAAAGGGAGAATAATAAGACAAGTGTTATGTGAGGGGAAATCAATAGGAGAAGCTTCTCTTACCTCAGAACAAATTTCTAGCATAGATTTCAATGCCATTTCTGGATAAGCTTCATATTCAAGATAAGTTACGGTTTTCTCTTCGAAAGTATCTCGGGTAGTTCCAAGGAAGGTTGAAATCGCTCCCGCTCTATTACAACGAGTTATGGGAGAAGAATGAAAGAAAGTAGAATCAATCATACTTTGGTGATTTCGCAAAGTTAATCAGTTGGTTGGTGTCGAGCGTATTCTCAGAAAGAGAAACCCAATCAATCATGTTGTCTGGATCTTCTTCATGAGATTGTTTCTGCTCGTAGAATTGTAAAGCAGGATTATCTGTCAAAATCTCTTCTCCTTGAATTCTTTCTTGTGTATTCTCTAATATCTCAGACATCTTTCAAAAAGATCTCTAAGATAAAAGCTACAAGATTGTTAATTCCATGAATGCATATATGCATAACAATAGCAATATATGCATATGAGCGCATATACTGGTTGACAGCCATGAGAAGTTGTTTTGATTGGTTAGAAGTTAGTAGGAGAAGTAGTGAGAAGAAGAGAAAGTCACCAACTATAATAGACAGTCGCGAATATAGGAAAAAACAAAAATGAAAGTAAAGAGAATTTATTCGCTAACTATCCCTATTGCTTCATTCAGTTTGAGATTACTCAATAACTGCTTTTTCTAGAATCAATCTGAAAGAGAAAGGTTGGAAGCGATATCCATCAGCCTTGTAGAATTTATTCTGAAACTCGACCCAATGCAGACGAAGAGCATGTAAGAAACATTCCAACACATCCA
>VFQN01003683.1_pt1 | contig 21429 bp, 43 predicted proteins | sample 3512371 | NCBI WGS metagenome assembly VFQN01 (sample SAMN10412370, study PRJNA504923) | tailings metagenome | isolation source: Replicate 2 from Balatoc abandoned mine | place: Philippines: Itogon, Benguet | collected 2017-08-28
CCGCAAAAAATAGGTCTCCGATAATCCCATAACCCTTCTCCTGAAAAAAAAAAAAAAAAAAAATCTTGTGTTTATTCCACAGCAGTACATTCCATTATGCGGCGGAGGAGCCAGGAAGAGCACGCGTGTATATTACGTGCCTGATGGATGCCCGAGCCCGATGGATCACAAGTACTGCTTATTGCTTAGAGGCAGTGGTTTCACAGGCCTGGCCAGGCGTGTCTCAAAACGTTACACATGCATAGTATGGTCCATGGTGTCCAAGGCGACACCGCGTTCGCATTGACTGGCCCCAAGAAATGCATAGTATGGTAGCAGCGTCCGGCGCAGCCGCCGCATCAGCACTTGATACGCCGGCTGCCCAGAGCCGTCCGACTGTCGCAAAAAAACCCAACCTCCCGCACCCAATCCCGCCGCCTACTCCACCCGCATTCGTCACACCTTCAAGATCCATGCAACCGGTACGGTGCAGTACACCGCACACGTACACCGCACACCGCACACAAATGTCCCCGGTAAATCTCCTGCACCACTTTTACGACCTCAGCATGTAAGTCCACGGTACGCGGAACACAACACACAAATGTCCCTGATGAACCTCCTGCACCTCGATTCGGATGCCCGGCCACCCAACAGGTACGGTGCCGTACACCGGATACCGTTACACGGCACACAACATTCTGTACCTCAAGTCCTCGCATGCCCGGCCACCTGACAGTGTGCTGAGCTGCCTCTCCCGTATCTGCAGCTGCCCGCCTGACCACGGCTGCCGTGCATGTCCCGCCCTCTGGCACCCTGCCACATCGCACCATGCCTTCATCGCTCACCCTGCATTGAAAACAGGGGCGCATGCGCAGCCTCCGCATGGCATTTATTGTTCCCCTCCCCCTTGCCATCCTGGCGGGCGCACCGCTATCGCCACCTCCACCTTCCGTCATGTCACACACGCCACGCCCACATCAAAACTGCACACACACACACACAGCCGCTCCCGCTCCCGCTTCCGGTCGCTCCCTGCCGTACAGAGCAAGCTCGCTCGTGTAACGGCGACCCCGCATTCGCAAACCAGTCGCCGCTAAATCCCCCCTGCTGCAAAACGACGTCTTCGCCGAGCCCACCAACGGAAAACTGCCCAAACCGGCGATGCCGTACAACTACTTGAGGTCCTTGCGGTTGTTTAGCGCCTCGTGCGTGGTGCGCAGGTGCTCCTTGTACGCCTGGATGTCGCCCTTCCACCGCCGCACCTCCCCGTGCCCCACCTCCCAGATCTCGTTGCACACCTGGCGTTGGTAATACACGCAACCAGGCGGCAGACGCGCGATTAGAGTGCAGTGGGTTAACACCAGCTTAGGGCAAACAGGTACTAGGTGAAACAGTGACCGCAGCAGGACAGCAGAGGCGTGTTTGCGCGGTCCGTGCCTGTGATCGCGCTAATACACACAAACCTCTCACCTGCCCAATGAGGCGGAAGTCGTGCGACACCAGCACCAGGCCGCCGTCCCACTCTGCAGGTTGTGGGTGTGTGTGGGGAAATTGGGTGATGTCAGTGTGTTAAGCGGCTAATACACACGCTTCGTGCGACACCAGCACCAGCCAGTCCATTGTGCGAGGCAGGAGGTGACACAACGTAGCAATGGGGTTCAAAGGCAGCTGGTACGCAGGATGCGACCGGATTCGTGCCAAAGTGACAAGGCGACACACGTGCACGAGACCCCAAATCCAAGGGCACTCTTCCGCAATAAGCCGCAGGAAGCTGAGTGCCCTACAAGCATCTGGGTCCGCAGTACGCAGCAACCATGGACGTGATGCCCACACGGGGCGCACGGACGGAGATGGCGGCACGTAGCCAAACGCCGCACCCACCGGCTGCATGGGCGGACCCGAGGCCACACGGCTGATAAACATGAGCAACCCACCGTTGATGGCGCGCGCCAGCGAGTCGATGGTCTCGATGTCGAGGTGGTTGGTGGGCTCGTCCAGCAGCAGCATGTGCGGCGTGCGGTGCGCCAGCCACGCGAACACCACGCGGCTCTTGAGGCCGTCCGACAGGTTGCGGATGGGCAGCGTCTGCGTCTGGCCGGTGATGCCGAAGCGCCCGATCACGCTGCGCATCTTCTCCTCGCCCAGGTCCCGACCGTACTCCTTGAGCTGCGGGGTTGGAGGGAGAACAGCATGGCTCAAGTATAGGTTGGACGGCGGGACTTGGCTGCGGCACGTCCGGTACGATGTCTTGCATTATTCTGTGTGGGGTCAAGAACCCGCCGTTACCAGGTTTCGGCCTTACTCTTTATAAATGTGGCATTTGCTGCTGAATTACTTCTGTTCGTTCGGCCCAGACTTCCGCCTGCTGCTTAACGTCCCGGGCAGCCTGTTGCTAGTACACATGCTTTCGGTGCTCCTGCGGCGACAGGTCCGTCTCTGCGAGGTGCTGGGCTGCTGCCCTTCCCACACCCACCCCTGGGTACGCACGTGCACCCCGCTAATACACACCCTGACACGCACCATGTACTCCAGCGGCGACAGGTCCGGGTCCAGAGGTGCTGCCCTTTCCGTCCCTACCACACATACCCAGCTAACATCAATGTGCTACTATGTGCCCGCAACTGCATCGGGCACATAGTGCTGCCCTTTCCATCCCTACCACACCCACCCCGCTAATACACACCCACACGCACACGCACCATGTACTCCAGCGGCGTCAGGTCCGGGTCCAGCAGCTCGGTGAGGTGCTGGTGGTACTGCCCTATGCGCAGGTGGTTGTGCCGCTTGACCATGCCGTCCAGCGGCTCCAGGGTGCCCACCATCAGCTTGAGCAGCGTGGACTTGCCCGCGCCGTTGGGGCCCACAATGGCCACCCTGGCAGGTAGGACAGGGAAGGAAAGCAAAGAGGTCATTAACGTGCGAAGTGCATAACTGGAAACATATTGTCGACTTGCCCGCGCCGTTGGGGCCCACGATGGCAACTCTGGCGGGCACACGAAAGACGGCAAGACGTTTGGCACGTACTAAAACACGACGACCATTCCCAATGCACTAACGGAACCTTTTGTCTGAACACACCGCAGCCCCCCGGACATATGTTTTAACACAAGGCACATATAAGTGCATGTGTCTTAACACACACCACCCGCCCCCAGCCCCACCTGCTGTCCAGGTCCACGCCCAGGTCCACACGCCACCAGGAACATGCATGTACACACACAGCAAAGACTGCTGCGTGTGTCGTAACACACACACCACCCGCCCCACCCCCACCTGCTGTCCAGGTCCACCCCCAGGTCCACGTTGGAGTAGAGCACCTTGTCGGGCGAGTAGCCGAACGCCACCTGCGGCACGTGGCACGTGGCACGCGACACGTGGCACGGCGGTCAGATGACACGTGTCAGGGCGGCGCGCCGGGCACAGTTCGGGGTTGTACGGTACAAACGGCAGCACGCCGCTGAGCCGTTCAAGCAAACAATCCCGAAAAGCAGAGCCGAGCCGTCGCCCTCCCTCCATACTCCAGCCTCCCCCTCCCACCTGCGTGTACTGCAGCACGGGTGGCGGTGGACTCTTCCCCCTCCTTGATCTGTACTACCCATCCACACCTTCCCTTGCACCTAAATCCATTCCCAACCCCCTCCTACCATGCTGCGCCCTACCCCCCGCCTCCTGCCCACCCACCTGCGTGAACTGCAGCACGGGCGGCGGCAGCTTGCCCACGTTCTCGAAGCGGATGCGGATCACCTTGTCCGTCTCAACCTGCACACCGCACGGCGCAGCACAGCTCAGCTCAGCACCCACCACCAAGCAGCACCAAACAGCAGGTCACTGTCTCCCCATGACCACCCTGCGGCTGCTGGACAGGCAACGGCCTGCCCTTGCCGCCGTCGCAGCTATCCTTTCGTCTCCATCACCTAAGTCTTCAGCATCCTCCCCTCACCGCCGCGTCCCAATAACCCGAAACATCTTAGTAACGATGACGCCAACCTCCATTATCGCTGGCCCCCTAACGCCCTTGTTCTCTTCCTCAGCCCTCCCCGTTCACATCTGCCCTATACGGCCCTCACCTTCTCCGTCAGCGCTCCCTCCCCCACCCCCTCTATTGCCCTCACCTTCTCCGTCAGCCCCCCCCGAACCATCTTGGCCAGGGTCTTCTCCTTGGACTGCGCCTGGCGGGCCAGCTTGGCGCTGCCGTGGCCGAACCGCGCAATGTACTCCTTCATGTGGCTGATCTGCTCCTGCTCCCACCTGGGGGTGAGACGCGAGGCACAAAGGGGGGGCGATCAGGGACTGAGCAGGTGTCTTCCCGGCCCGCCCCCTGCAGCTTTCCTGGGCTGCCAGCATTCATGCGCTCCCGCCCCCATGCCCCTGACCCCAACCTCCACAATCCCGGCCCCGAACCGCCCAAAGCCCTTGGTCGCAGCACAGCCACGCCGCAGTGCCGTACCGGTACTCCCTTTCTCATTGGCTCTGTGACACTGGTTACGGTGTATCTGTATCAGGGTCATCCATCAGGGATCCCGCACGCAGGGCGTGCTGCACCCTAACACGTACGGACGCTAAGACGTACTGCCGTACTCACCTGTACTTTTTCATCTGGTTCTCCTCCAGCTCCGCCCGGGTCTGAATGAACTGGTCGTAGTTGCCTGCACGGCGCAGAAAGGTACGGCACAAGCACTCCAACCCATGATGTCCAAAAGCACGGATTGTGGCCATCAACCTGTTGGCTGGCAGCCCGGACTGACCTCGCATAGCTTTCTCCCCGCTCCGCAGCCGCCTCATCTAGCAGCCGCTGCCCACGTGGCCCCTAGCCGTAAACCATTTGCCGTACATTTGCCGTGCAACGCCTGCACCACCCCCGTGCACCGACCAAGGCCACCTCAGGACAACACACAGCCGGTCTTGCAGCACCACCCACCCACCCGCCCCATGCCCCAGCCCAACCCGCACCCACCCGAGTAGTAGTTTAGCTTCTTCTTCTGCATGTGTATGATGTTGGTGCACACGCCGTTGAGGAAGTCCTGGCTGTGGCTAACCATCAGCAGGATGCGCTTGAACTGCGGGGGTAGGGTCGGCGGGTGGCCGGGGTGGTCACAGGGGGGTGTAACAACGGTACAGGCACAGCAGGTGGCAAGAGAGCTAAGGGCACTTGCGGGAGGCCAATGGCTGGAAGGCGCGTAGCGCGGTTGCGGCGTACGTGTGCCGAGTCCTGCGATGACCGAAAACCAGGTGCCAGGACAACCATCGCTGTGCATTGGTCATCCCAATCCCGAACCGCCCCCTAGCTTTAGCCCACAGGCCCCTGCGACATATGCGCTGCAATGCACCTACGCACCCACCCGCCCACTGTCGGTGCTCGCAATCCAGGACTCCCCTCTGTTCAGTTGTTTCTGGGGTGGAGCCTCACTTTGCCCTGTGGCTATACCGGTCTTGACCTTTTGCCCCCTGCACCCTTGTTGAGGTGCTCCTCCAGCCACACGCCCTGCCTCTTGGTTCCGGTGGTTACCGCGATGCGCACGCCCGTTTACTGCATACGCATGCACGACCACGCGCACCCTCTATAGGTGCTCCTCCAGCCACACGCACGCCTCCAGGTCCCGTTGCCTATGGCACCACGCGCCACCGCTTATACACACCCCCGCTGCTACACACACGCTTGCACGCCCCTGCACACCTTCTTGAGGTGCTCCTCCAGCCACACGCACGCCTCCAGGTCCAGGTGGTTGGTGGGCTCGTCCAGCAGCAGCATGGTGGGGTCGATGAACAGCGCGCGGGCCAGCGCGATGCGCATGCGCCAGCCTGCGCGGAGCGGGTGGGACGGGGGCGCATCCTAAGCTCAGCAGTGAGTACTTTCAGCCCAGAGCCCCGCAGCCTCCTGCAGCGCTCCTTCATCCGCCGCTTTCGTGTTCAGTGTACCCCACGACACCCGCTGCCCCGAGTGGCGCCTGCCCCAGCCAGCCCCGAGGACTAGCATTGCCAACCAGCAGCCCACCCCGCTCCGTCGCTATTCCTGCGGCCACGTCATCCCAGAGTGTCGCCCCTACCACCGGTGTGCCGGCAGCAGCACACCCGCGCCCTGCAGGGCACAGGCGCAGGCGCCCATCCACGCTCGGGTGCGCCGTACCGATGGGCCACACCCCGGCCCCCCCCCCCTTTTAGTCCCTTTGCCGCTCTGCGGTTACCCCCCTTTTTAGTGATTTTGTTTCCCCCGCTCCTGCCCCGCCACCCAGCCACCCACCTCCGCTAAACTCGCGCGTCTTCTTGCGCTGCATCTCCTTGGTAAAGCCCAGGCCGTGCAGGATGGAGGCGGCGCGCACCTCCACCAGGTCGCTGTCCAGCGCGTCCAGCCTGCAGGCGACAAGGGCGGGGAATCGGCATTTAGCAGCGCAGCGCAAGGTACAGTAATATCATTACCGCAAGTACCGTGACACTCCGCACACCACTAACATAGGGAGAATGCATACACTAGCCCAGCCGCCTCCGCCACCACCACCCTGGCAGCCTGCGTCGGGGCGCTTTCCCTGCTTCGGCTCCCAGGCCGCCTGTGCCGACCCCTGCCGCACCACCCCCACAACCAACGCCCTCGTTTGGCCCTTGCTACCCCACACACACGCCGCAGGGCCAGCAACGACCTGGCGTTGCGCCGAAAGCCGCCAGCCGTCTGTCCCGCCTGCATACCAGTACTCGCAGCTGCCTCGTGCCAGCTCGCCCGCCTGGCCCCTGGCTGGCACCCAACCCACAGCGCCGCCTGCCCACCGCACCTCGCACCCGCTGACAGCCAGGATCAGCAACCCGGCTGCCTCCGTCCAACACGCCCCTCTGGCCCCTGGCCTACGCCCTGCACTGCCTGGGAACTGCAGCCCGCACCCCGCTGACAGCCGTGCCACGATGCGCCCCTGCTCCCATGCGAACGGGTGACAGGAGGGTACGGTCTCCGCACCTCCGGAGATCGCCCCATAGCGTCACCGACCGACCGCACGCCGCATGCCGGGCAACCGCTGTCGGCGCCCGCACGCCTCCTTCGGACAGCATCTCCCTGTACGTCGCCCCATCGTCACCCGCAGGTTGCCCCCCAGTCCACCCGCCGCCGACAAGCCGCCACCGACCCGCCACCGACCCTGTGGCCTGGACCCTCTGGTCCAGTTAATGACGCTGCCAAACCCACCTACCAATTCAGGACTTGCGGTTGCCATTGGCGCCAACGACACCGTTGCAGCCACCCCTTCCCGTTTCACATGTTCCCCTCCGCTCTGCCAGCCTCGGTCCCCGCCTCTCGCTACACACCTGGCAGCCGCTGAACCCACTGAAATAAAGTGCCGTGATGGCGCCTTGCAGTGCTGTGACCAAGCTGCTCCGGCTGTTGTCTTTCGCCACTGAACGCCCCTAGCCCAACATGGTCCCCTGTCCTCACCTCTCGTACACGTCCGACAGCCGCTGCTCCACGTCGTCCGTCATCTCCAGGGTGGCCAGGAACTCAGCCTCCTGCTCCAGACGGGTCTGTGGGGCGGAGAACGGAGGGCGGAGAAATGGGGGGGTGCGTGGCGGCATTTGTGGTAAAGGCGGACGGAACGGGGTGCGAGGACACAGGTGCACGGCGTAGCTGACGCGGGTATGGAAGGGCAATGCATGCCCAGGTGACCCCTGACACGGCTTGCCGGATAGGAACGCAGCGAGTGCGGTGGCAGGGTAGGTTGCTGGGCTGCGAGTGTTGGGCCGCTGTCGTATTCCGTGCACCGGAGCGACAGCGGCGCGAGCCGCTACGCTGCGGTGGCACGGGCCCAGGCCACCCTCCCCCCACTTCCAGAACCCCGGGAACGCGCTGGGTGCCTGGCTGCGCTGGGTGCCTGGCAGGGCACCTTCACGCACCTTCTCCTCGTCAACCGCCATAACCGCCTCCAGCGCGGTCATGTCGCTGGCCTCAATCTCCTTGTCCAGTAGGTACACGTCAATGTGCGGCGGGATGGGCACGTCGCGCGCTGCCAGCGCCTTCAGCATGCAGGATTTACCGCAGCCGTTGGGGCCGATCAGACCGTAGCGCCTGCGAGTATGCGGCACGGCGTTTGCGTGTGAAGGGCTCGGCGACGCTGGCGCGGAATCGTAGGCAGCAGGGGGCTGCCGTCCGCCCAACGAGGCGCCAGGAGTGCTGCAAGGCCGTCGGCCCACCTGCCGAAGTTGAGCTCGAGATCGGCGTCGACCAGCAGCTCATGGCCGTAGTAGAGCAGCGTGAAGCTGGAAATGTGCACGTCGCGGGACTGGGGGTGGCTCGACAGGACGCCCGTGCATGACCGCCCAGTGTCCTGAACGGAAATCTTCTCCACGCTCTTGCCCAGAGCCTCCAGGTTAGCTGCGGAGGCATTCGCTGACATCATGGGCGTGGCATCGCTGCCCTCTGCGCCGTCCTCCTCGCCGTCCTCGCCGGGCGCTGCGCTGGCCTCATCCTCGGGCTTGCCCTTGCTGGTCGCTGCCTTAGGCTTGCCCTTGGTGGCAGCGGCCTTCTTCTTCCTGTCGCTGGGCATGGCGGCGAATGCCTAGGGCTGCTGCTGTGGATTGCCGTCTAGAAACTTATTCTGCTATCCAGATAACAATGCAGCTGTATAGGTAACCAACTACAGGACGAAAAGGTCCACAAAAGCGTGCCGAAAGCGAAGCTTCGGCGCGAGCGTTTCGGCTGCCCGACAATGAAGTCAGTATCTTATACAGGGGCAATTGCCGCGCCCATTACGAAGGGGGGCAGAAAGTGAATGTCACAAGGTGCCAGCGTGGCCTTTTGTCTCTTCGCGCCAATGCAGTATTGTGTCCAACACTGTGATGCAGGCAAATGAACCGCTTCACAATGGCACTGCAAGGCACTACTATTCTGCAGTGTTTAGGCGAGGCCTCAGGCTGGAGGCCTCAGGCTTTGTCAATCCTACTCCATCCTGTTCCACCTCCAACTTCCCCGCTCACCCTTCACTGCGCACGAACCCGTCCAGAGTCATATGCAACTAAGAAGATCACATCAGCTAAATGTCCTGCAGAACACGTGTGGTGCAGAACGGCCTGTATCAGGCACTGCCGCGCAGCAGCCCAGCAGGTCCAACCCCCAGGGTGCCAGCCCGCGCCCGACCCCTGGGTCACCCCGAGTCCCCTGCCTCGAATGTTCCCAACGCCCACTGCCGCCAGCAAGAAGGCCAGGCACCTGTTGCCTTTAGGCACCTTCGCTTGGAGCCCGACTCTTGGGTCACCCCGAATTCCCGACGCCAACTGCCGCCAGCAGCAAGGCCAGGCAGCTTGGCTAAAAGCATATCGCGCCTCTCCGATCCGCGGCAGCTATACATCGCGCATTCACGCTTCATATACCGGTACTTGCAGTCCACGCATTATTTCCTCACCACCAGGCCTTCGCGACAAGGCGTGAGGTCAGCACGTGTGCGTGTGTAGCTACCAGCAGCTACATGCCCAGAGCTTTCTTGACCTCGTCGTTCCCGGACCTAGCCAGCATGCCCTGCGAAGGGCGCCGGGAAGCGAAGGGGTTTGGCTGCGTAAGGTGCAACGCATACGCAGGCGCAGGCTGAACAGCATGGCAGAGTGCTGATAACAGCTAGGCGTTGACAGCGCACCGGCTAAGCGGACAGTTGGACATTACCCACCGTTACACAGCTGCCGGGCCATGCCCTCCACAGCTGCATCACTCCCACTGACCCATAATGCCTACAAATGAGGTAAGGGTGCTATCCCACTGCTGCCCCACCGACCTTCATCATGAGCTCCATCATGGGGTTGCTGCCTGTGCCCTCGTCAAACTCAATCTTGTACGCCTGGCTCTCCTCGCCTGCCAATACAGCATCAGGACAGCCAGGGCAGCAGGATCAGGCGTTTAAACGCTGGACCTGAAGCGCCTTAGTGAGGTCCGCGCTCCCACCACTGCCCTTTTAGCCTCCTGTGTCCCCAGGGCAACTACCGGTACACGCCACGCAGATACAATCTTTCAGATTGCCCTGTTCCCATCCCCCCTTAGTGTGCTTATGCTCTTCATGCACGACAATTGTATAACACATGATGTGCACGTCGCTAAAACGTGCTATGCCTTTTGATAGTTGCCTGTACCACGGTACCCCTCAAACCGCGCTTGCACCACATCGCTCTGAAGTCCACAATAGCAGAATGGGGAAAGGGGCGCCGCGCTGCAGTGGATACAGTCGCCCAGTACCCTGGGCATCCACCAACCTGCACACCCTATCACCCGCACTCATGCTCCTGGGCATCCCCGAATGTCTCAGGACAGAACTTGCGTACGCACACCGTTACCCAACATTTGCCTCCAAGGCCGTCCCGAACCTTGTCACAGACGAAGTACCGATCGGCGACCTAGTCGCTGCACGTGCGGCGCTGCCAGTGCGTGGATGCAAAGCCTGACAATAAGCCGACCCGCAACCTACCACGAGCATGTTAACACGTTTGTAAACAGTGGGCCTGTGCACCCACCGAAGGCGATGCTGCTGCCGCTGGCCAGCACGTACGACACGCCGGGCCTCAGCGCCACGCCGTCCTTCCAGCAGAGGGAGGGGTCCAGTAGCGACTCGCCGATCAGCGGCTTCAGGAACGTCTGCTTGCCCTTCTGGAGCAGCAGCGCGTGCGAATCGGCGACTGCAGGGGCGTGTCCGGGAGAGTGTGGGTTAGGGTGCATGCGGGTAGCCAAGGCTGTTGGTGCTGGTACCACTGGCTGTGCCGATGCAGGGGCTGCAGCTCGGGGGGCGCATGCCCCTCCGCTGCTCGCGCCTGGCACGAGAGTGTGCAGGGTGCCCGCACCTTGCTTCCCGCTGATGCGGACATCGCAAGACGCTCCGGAGCCGACCGTGCATTGGGCCTGCGGCGCGGGTCATTGGCGTGGAGTCGGGGTGGTGATGGGGGGAATGGGCCACAACCATTCATCGTGACAGGCAGGGCTGCGGCGGGGTCGGGGAACAAGCGAACAAGCCACGAACAAGCCACGCGTCGATGATCAAGGGCGCAAGGGGGCACAGGGCAGAGCGCGTCCTCACACTAGGCAGTGGGGTTTACAGCTTGAAGCAGTGGGTTAGAGACTTCGGCTCCGATGCAGCAGCACATTAAAACGCGTAGCAGTGGGGCGCCGGCTGGCTGGGGACATTGCGATGCGCCGGCCCCGCCCTTCACACGACACCGTCTTGTAAAAGTCGTGCACGCGAGTGACTCCACGACACCACAAAACCCCTGGTAGTGCATACAAGTGCTTCAAGCTTGAACAAAGGCCACTCGCAGCAGCAGCTCCGGTACTCCCCCGTGGGGTACTACACCGAAGGCGTGCACCCGATCCTATGGCACGTTGCACCTGATGCCAGCAGCCCGCCCGGAGGCCAAGTCAGCAGCGTGCAAACACCCTCGTTGCTGCACCTTATCGTAGGTCTTCTTGGACCCATCTGGCGACACCAGCGTGAAGGCCGCGCACACGCCCACTGCGTGCCGCCGGTGGACACCTGCCGCTGGTCTTGCCCCAAGCCGTAAGGATTGGCTTTTGTGCAGTTTAAGCGGCGTCGAGTGAGTGGCGCCATTAACCATTTGTTTGCATCCAATCATGATGCAGGAGTTGGGGCGAAACTGCGCTACGCAGCTATGGTCTACCTCCTCCCTGAGAGCTAGCTGTCCTCCAAGCGCTGCATCACACAAGTCACAAACAGTGTATCTCTTATTGATCCGAATCCGTGGGGCAGCAGCATGCCACTGCGTGCCACGCGGCGACGGACCTGAGTCGTTACCTAAAACCACCAACTACCTACTGTCGGTCCCAGAGCTACGCTCGAGGCGCTGCGCGACTTACCCTACTGTGTTCCTTCTCAGATAAGGAACTGATATGACATGCGATGCATATAAGTGCAGAGAAAGGAAGCCCCTTCTACAAATGGGTTAGCGTAACTCACAGCCTGGCGGACGACGATTAACGTGAACCGTGGCAGCGACATATTGTTTGCACTGATCAACGGTGCCAAGTGCAGAGCTTGTTCTTTATGGCGTCAGACAAGGAGAAAGCTTATGCGCGAGCGCTCGCTGCGCACCAGGGACGCCTTGCCCTCATTTTTAGCCAGGTCCGGGATGAGGAGAAGGCTAAAATCAAGCAATGGGAAGAGGAGAAGCCGAACCTGGAGCTCTTGATCGGCTCACTGAAAGAGGTTGGTTCAGCAGTCGGTTGCACGATACCTTTTCGCGTGCGGGAATCCATGTGAGTATTCCCTCGCCTTACAGACCCGCAGCATAATCAAGAAGGAAAAGAAGCGTCTTGCTACGGACCTCGCTGCAAAGGCGAGCACTTCCGCTTCAGCGGCAGCAGCAGGCGTCAGCCCCCTCCAAGGCAGGCCTGGGCAGGCGCGGCCCCAGGGCTCAGGGGACGGGTCTGCGAACGGCAAGGACGCAGCGCTGCTACAGCGCACCCTTGACGAGCTGAACAGCAGGCTCGCCGCTACGGACATAGAGCTTGCCCAAGCAAACAAGGAGCTGGCAGAGTGTGACCGGGCCGACGAGAGGGACTACTTGTCTACCAAATGTGTCGTACTGCAGGTGCGAAGAGTCTGGATGGAACCCCCATACGTAGAAGCGATGCATGAGGACAGCTGCAGGGGACACATAGCAGCACAACACGTGGGGCACGGGCAGGAGTTGCTGCAAGGCGCTCCACCTGGCCACAAGCTGGCACACGTGGCGCGCCCGCGGTGCTCCCGTCCTGTCACGTTGCTGCTGCTGAATACCGGCAACATGTCTCAAGATCCTCGCCGCACTGTATATGCCAAGCGTTGCACGCGTCACCCTCAGCTGGCGTCGGGCTCGTCCTGTGGCCGTGCCCCTTTCCCTTGCTCCTGTGCACCCATCTCCGCAACCCAGAGTGGCACACGCAACGCATCCTGGCAGCAGAGGTGCCGCCCACGCCTCCCACGCTTTTTCCCATGGCGTGTAGCAACCCCTCGTGCCCCGCTGCATGCTCTCCCTTCCATGTACCTGCGCCCACAGGATACGCACCGTATCCTGGCCCAGCACTGAGCTGATGAGATTGCCCCCTTTTCATTTACACCAATGCCCACATTTATCCCTGCCTCTTACCCTGGTCCTTCCGTACACGTGCGCCGGGGCCCCCGCAGGACACGCGGCGCATCCTGTAGTACTGATAGTCAGTCCCTTTGGCCCTTCCGGTCGGCGCCGTTTCCCCCCAGGACACGCGGCGCATCCTGGCGGATGAGGTGGCTTCCCTCCCTGGCCCACAGCAACGCCTCCAGCCCCCTTGCACGCTCTCCCTCCCATGCGCCTGCCCCCACGCAGGACACACGGCGCATCCTTGCGGACGAGGTTGCCTCCCTGCACTCCGACATGGCGCGCATCGAGTCCTCCCACCGCGTGGAGGCGGAGCGCAGGGCGGCGGAGGACTCGGGCTGGGCCGAGGTGGCGCGGCTGGAGGAGAGCCTGGACAAGGTCACGGCGCGCCTAGACAGAGCCAAGCAGCAGCTGTACTTCCCGGAGGCCAAGGGGTACAGGTGGGCGGGATGATAACCACCGAGCTGATCACATGCATATGGGCGAGAGGGGTCTTAGGGTCGGGTCGAAGGAGTTACGGCGGTCAGCTAATGAAGGGTTGCGGGAAGGGAGAAGGAGCTGGTGGTGTGCGTGCGAGTGACAGGCATGCATGTTGCAGAGGCGGTACGTAAAGAGCCTGTGTTTGCCTGTCCGCCCGGCCCGCATCACCCACATCCCCGGGGTTGCCTCCTGCAGGTTCAGCAGCGGCAACGGGGGCATCTACATGGCCGCCCGCGACCTGCACCTGAACGAGATCAGCGGCCGCTTCGAGTTCAATGTGGAGCCCATCAGGCGGCGGGGCGGGGCGGCGGCGGGGCAGGGGCCGAGGTCTGCGGCTGCCAGGGCCTCGGCGGGCGGCGCGGCGGCGGGCGACACCACGCGCGTGGCCCGGCTGACGGTGGTGCTGGGCGGCGTGTCAGCGTCCACCGCCGGGGCGGACAGGGCAGAGTGAGTGGGAGTAGGGGTGTAGCAGGGTAAGGTGCAGGGGCGTGGGGAGAGTGAGGCTTCCGAGGGCTCGTGGGGTGGGTGGGCGGGGTAACCACCAACCGTGTATTGTCAACTGCCGGGGCGGACAGGACCGAGTGGGTGTTGGGTAGAGAGAAAGGGATGGATGGATTATGGGTGGAGGGCTTAAGGTGGGCTGACCGCCAACCATGTGGCGGTCGGTGGTATGGCATGGCACGGCCTGGATGCCGGACCAAGACGCATCTGCCGGAGTAAACCTGCTTGCTGCGGGTACACCTCCAGCGGCTATGGGGGTTACCGTAGTGCGCCATGGCTCATACGCACCAGAGTTAAGGGTTACTGTAGTTGTCCCTCCTGTCGTCCGGTGCCTCCCGTCCGGTTTCAGGTCGCGGCGGGCCACATCCACCAATGGCGGCCCGCCGCGCGACGCGAGCAGCCACGGCCAGCACCGCGCGTCCGGCAGCGGCGCCACAGCCACCCTCGCCGCCGCCGCCGCCGCCGCCCCGCTGACGCCCGCCTCCAGCTACCTCTCCGGCGCCGACGATCTAAGCAGCGAAGGCGGCAGCCCCACGCGTCGGGCCCCGCCCGGACCGGGACCCGGTCCCGTGGGTCGGCCCTCCCTCAGTGGCGCCCCACCCGCCCCTGACCCCCAAGGTACCCGGAACTCCACCGACAGCCTCGACATCACCACAGCGCTCGGCTACACGCCACCTGCCAGCGCCCTTGCCCACCTCGGTGCCCAGGCCACCGGCAGCCCAGCTGGCTCCCCAGTTGTTTACTCCCCAACCCACGGCCAGCCGCCGCCCTCGGCCCCCAGTGCCCGGGTGACACACAGCCGGCCGCTACCCGGCCCTGGAGCCCCGAGTCCCCTTGGATCCACACACCCACACGCCCAGCATCCCATCAACGCGCCCCTCCACCACCACCCACTCCCGGGGCAGCACCCACAGCACGCCAACATGCACCCGCACCCACACCCGCATCCGCACCTGCCCGCGACCCATGGGTCAATGGCCGCCCCGCCGCGGCCGGAGGGCAAGGGCGAGGCGGTCGCCAACTTCCTGTCGGGGCTCAAGAATAAGAAGGAGAAGCTCAAGAGCATGATCGCGGGCGACAAGGCGGGACCTGGGCAGGGGCAGGGGCTGGGGGCGCACCTCCAACCGCACCTGCAGCAGCAGCACAGCGGCTCCAGCGGGTACGGCCTGGAGGTGGCGGGCAGCAGCCCCTCGCGCAGCGCTGGCAGCCGCATGTTTGACAAGCTGCAGGTGGGCGCGGGTCGTGGGGTGGGGTGGGGTGGGATGGGGGCGTTGTGTGGAAGCCGGGGAGGCATGGCGCTGCCATCTTCAACATGTGAATGAAAGGATGTGATCATTACGGCATTATCGCACAGCACCCCAAGCCTGAGCAACTTATAAATCATACACGCAGGACGGGCTGTCTGAGGGCAAGGGCAAGCTGAGCCGCGTGGCCAAGGCCATCGCCACCAAGGCCCCCGGCACGCTGCACAACATCCGGACCAAGCTGCGGCCGGGCGGCGGCAGCGGCAGCGTGGAGGGCCAAGAGGACGGCAGCGTGCGGGGAGGGGTGTACGGCGGGGCGTACGGCAGCCTTGGCGGGTGGGGCGGGGGCGGGGACGCGGCAAGCGCAAGCTGTCTGTCCCGGCTTAGTGGGAACGCGAGTGCGCCCCGGGCAGACCCTGGGTACTGTACAGTGGTACGGCTATGCATCGGTGGCTAGTTTTGTCGAGCCGTTTGTGTGCTGTCTGTAGCGCGCCGCCTGTGTGCGGCTGACTTTAACGTTGTGCCTTGTGTGCTCCCCAGCTCTGACTCGCCGGTGACTTACGTGGATGTGGAGGAGATGGACCTCTTCGGCGCCACCCCTCTGGCGGCGGCGGCGGCGAGTACGGCGGCGGGCATGGGGGCCGCCGCCGCCGCCGTCACCACGTCCAGGGGCGGCGCCGGCCCCTCTGGTGGCGGCGTCAGCGGCGGCGGCGGCGGCGGCGGCGGCAGGGAGCCAGACCTGTCCCGGACCAGCAACGCCTCCACCGCCTCGACCGCGTCCGTCGTGACGGCGGTGGCGGCGGCACCGCCGTTGGGCATCGACGGCGGCGGCAGCGGCATGTTTGGGGCGGCCGGCGGCGGCGGCAAGACGGCGTCGTCCAAGTCTCTGGCGCCAGGCGGCGCGTCCAGCGAGCTGAGCGACGGCAGCCACCTCGGTGGGTGCTGTTTGTGCGCACTCGTGGACCCCCGTGGGCCCTGTCTGCTGTGAACGGGTTTCTACTACCCGTACCCGGACTGTTTCCTCCGACCTCAACCCCCGGTTCCATGGACGATGCACTGCGGGGTGCACTTGTGAACCCTCGTGGAGGCTGTGGGCCCTTGTTGCTAGAGAATCTGACCTTTATTGTGTCCCCCCGACCTCGACACCCAGACTCCACTCGCGCTGCTGGGCGGCCTTCCTTCCTCTCAGTGTACTTCAGCACTAGTAATCTACTCACTCTTTACTAGCTTTCCGCCCCCTCCCCAGACTCTATGGACGACGCGCTGCTGGGCGGCTTCGTGGAGGACTTCCAGTGCCGCCCCTCCCGCCGGGGGCTGTACGTGCAGCTGCTGGCGGAGAGGGTGGAGCTGCTGGGGGAGCGGGGGACAAAGGTGGGGCCGCGGGGTAACCGCAGAGCGGCAAAGTGACTGATACGGAAACGGTGGGGCCGGGGGGGGGGCGCAGTGCCTCAGTTTGCGAACATCCAGTTTTGGGCCATGGATGCCGTGAACCCGCTGTCACACAGTCGTTGTGACCCTTGTCTCCGTGTCTGTGGTGGCGAACATGTAGCGGACAGGGCCAGGGGTGGTCGGAGCGCCAAAGCGGAACAAGGAGCATGCGCACTTCATCCATCCGCAGCCACTCCTGCGTTGACACGACTACACTCCTCCCCCATGCCTGCCCCACCATCACCCACCATCCCTCCCCCGAATATACTACTCGGGGTGCTCCAACAGCGTTTCCACACTCCTTTGTTACACATGTTTTGTTCCTTTCCCCCGGCCCCCCAGGTCCCCGACATGTCCATCCGCGAGCTGATGCTGGAGCTGGAGGTGGCTGCCACCGCCACCTTCGAGTACCACACGGCGGGCGGCGCGGGGGGCGGCGGCGCGTGGCTGGCGCCCGAGCCCGTGGCGTTCAGCATCCTGCAGCTGGACCACCGCATGAGGGGAAACACCATACCGCTGCCCAAGACGCTGCTCAAGTGAGGAGGGTGGTGGTGGTGGTGGTGGTGGTAGTCGGGGGATATGGGGCCTTGAGTGGCGGGCGGCATGGCGAGGTGCAAAGTAGGGGGTTGCGTACGGGAAGGGCTCAACATGGCAGCGCTCAAAGCGGGCAGCGGTAAGTGACCGCACGGAAGGTTCAAATGTGCCCCTTTTTGTCACCTTGGTACGGTGCCGTGAACGGCTCCTCTGTGTGTCACATCTTGTGCTACATACCGCTCCTCTGCTTCCCCTAACCCCCCTCTCCGCCTACCCCTCAGGGGCCTGGTGAACGCCTTTATGCCCGGCATTTTCCATAACCATGGTTCCTGTGTGTGTTACCATTTTGCTCTCTTCTCTGCCACCCGTCCCCAGGGGCCTGCTGAACGCCTACATGCCCGGCATGCTCACGCGGCTGCTGTCGGGGCTGCTGCCCGTGGAGCTGGGCGCCTACACGGGGGCGTGCGGGGAGGCGCAGGCGCTGAGCGGGGAGCTCAAGGTGGCGGGGCCCAGCCTGTCAACCACAGTGGCAAACATCGCGCCGGGGGGCAAGGTACGGGGTGCCGTACAGAGGGATGGGGCATTGGGGCAGCGCGTGGAACTTGATGAAGAGCCGATAGCCGTTGTGCAGGAACGCCGTGCGCTGTCCTGGCTCTCCCTACATTGTGGGGGAACAGGGGGAAAGAACAAAACGGGAGTGCAAGATGCTGTTGCATGTGGGCCTCGGTGGAAGGGTGTTCCTTCGTTTTGAGACAGCACCAAGGCGGACATTACACTCATGCGGTTCCGCCCCATGCTCGTCTTGGTGTACTTACCTTACTTCGCCTCTCTGCCAACCGTTCCCAACCGCCATACCGCATGCCCCCGCGTCCCTCCCCCGCCAGCCCCCCACGGACCCCGCCAAGCGCGCCCGCTGGTCAGCGCTGCAGGCCGCCGCCGGCCGCGCGCGGGCCATGCTGGGCCTGGGCGAGGGGCAGGCGGCGGCGCTGGCGGAGCTGTTCGGCGGCAACGGGCGGCCCAGCCTGGTGCCGGAGGGGCTGGGCATCACGCCCAGCATCAGCGGGCTGTGCAGGTGGGGGTTGGGAGGGGGGGAGTTTAGGACAGTAGCGTAGCACGTGCAGGTGGAGGGCCCTTCAGTAGCTGCATCGCATGCAATACCGGCCTAGGACATGAGGTATGTGCTGTTGGACAGTGGCGGGGATGGTGGAGCAGGAAGGGCTGCGCTGGGTGTAGCGCCGAGAATCCGCGGCATGTGCAGATGGGGTTAGAATGTGCAGGTCAGGCGCACTCGCACCTGACGGGGAAGCCTGAAGCCACAACAGCATGGGGCTCCGGCTTTGTGTTTAGCCGGGTTAATATGAGGCTCCGTCGAAGTTGGCGAGACTGCCCCCCTCAATGTCCCCATCCGCACAGTGCCGTATGCCTGCCGTGGTCGAGGGCGATGTCGCACGCACCCTAGCTGCTCTAAGCATGGCGCTCCCCCTTGCCCCCCAGGTTCTACGTGGGTTACTCGGGCAGCAAGCTGTGGGGCCCGCTCATGACGCTCATGGACAGGGCGCTGCAGGTAGGGAGGGCAGGGGCGAGGTTGTATGATAATGGGCAGAGGTGGGGAGGAGAGGCCGGGATAGGGGCAAGGGCGTGCAATCCTTTCTGGGGGCCCGCGGACGCTCGTTGACCGGGCGCTGCTGGTGGGGGGCACAGCGCACAGTTGTAGGCATGTCGTTCAGGGTGTGGGGGTCACCCTTTTGGTTTCGGGCCCTGGCAGAAAGGTGTGGCTATCAATCGACGCAGTCTGCCCCGCCGGCCCTTACGCCCTGCCCGACCCCTGCGTGCACCCCCACCGCCGCAGGATGCGTTTGAGTTCCATGGCGTGCCGCAAGGTGAGGCAAGAGCCCCATTTGGGCTAAGCACGGACGAAAGGGAAGCATACCGGCACAGCGCGCAAGCTTGTGTTCGCCGTAATCAGCAGCTAGCGCGCTTGCCTCCTGCTGGCCCTTTCCGTCACAGTTCCTTCCACTTGCCTCCTCGCTACCCCAGCCTTCCCCACCCGACCGCTTCCTCCCCCTGCGCTTCCTGGAAGGGCAACCTGCGCTCCTTTAGGACCCCTCCCCTCCGGCCTCTGACCCCACTGCCACCCCCCTACCCCACCCCACCCCAACCCCCAGCGGACCGCTTCCCGCTGCCCCGCTTCCTGGACGGCCCCGTGGTCCGGCTGGTGCGCAAGCCGCTGCGCATCGCCTTCTCCCTGGAGCGCCTGGGCCTGGCGGTGGACGCGGACGCGGCGCTGGGCACGCTGAGGGACTTCTTCGAGCGCCTCGCACGGGAGTTCGAGGCAAAGAGGTGAGAAGGCGAGGCGTGGGAGGGCGGGGCTGGGGGGGTCGCTGGGCACGCTGAAGGACTTCATCGAGCGCCTGGCGGGGGAGGGAGTTCGAGGCCGAGAGGTGGGTTGGAGAGCGGGAGCCAAGTGCGGGCACGTAGCACGAGGGGTAGCGGGGTGTAGTTGTGGTAAGGAAACGGGTGAAGCCATCAGTTGGCCGCAGGAGAGGGGCGGAGAAAGCTGTCGTGCGGTTGGATAAGGTGGGGGCACGCTGAGGCACTTCTTCGAGAGGCTCGCACGGGAGTTGGAGGCCAAGAGGTAACAAGGGGGAGAGGCGGGCGTGGGGATGTTCGGTAGGACCCCCAGCGACCCCCAGCTTGCCTCTGTGTGCACCACCGCTGCTACATACCAGTACCACAGTTTGAAAGTAAGTTGTCCCCGGCCCCGCTCCCGCCTCTGCCCCAGCGCCAAGACGGGGCGCTCCGCCGGTGACGCCGACGGCCCCAGCGGCCCACCCCGCGAGCCGCTGGAAGTGCAGCTGGAGCTGCTGGACCTGTGGCACGCGTCGCTAGCCAAGCTGCTGAGGGCGTTCAAGGCGCGCTTCAGGTGGGGCGGAGTGGGCGGGGGCAGCGAGGAGGGTGTAGGACGTGAAGGGGCGTGAGGCCAGGTCCCCTCCGGTTTTGGATCGCCGTGCATGACTTGGGGCGCGGACGTGTGGCTGCGGGCGTAGGAGGGCAGAGCGGCTGTGATGTACGGCACGTGCTTGTAGGACACCTGATTGGGACCATGGAAGTGAGGTGGGTTGGGACCAGGGGGCTGTGGGAGCGCCGGGGGACCTGCAGGCTGGCTTGGCAAGTTGTCTTGGCCACACTGCCGCTTGTCCCTCACCTTGCAACGGCCCCCGCACGCAGCAGCATCCCCGGTCGGCCGGCTGCACGCTGCTGGCCGCCTCCCTGTCCTTGTGCACACACCAACAGCCTATCTCCTGATCGGCCACTTGATACCCACGGCCCTCTTGTTGCCCTCTGGGCCCCCGCCCCCAGGTCCGCCGGCTGCACGCTACTGGCGGCCGCGGACCGCAACATCTTCCAGGTCGGGGTGGAGAGCGTCGCGTACGACGGGCCGCTTAAGCTCAAGGTGGGTAGGGGACGAGGAAGGGGTTGAAATCATACGCGGGATGCATCTCTGGGGAGTAAGGGCGGCTGGGTTGGATGAAGGCGAGGAGGGAAGCGACATGGGCAGCGTACGACGGGCCGTTCAAGTTTAAGGTTAGTACAGGGGCAGAGCGGGAGGGCAAGGGAGGTCATGCGGGCCGGGGGTTGGGAGGAGCAAGAGTGCAGGAGCGTTGTGTTGTAAGGCGGGCGGCCGACGACCGGCCGCTGGATCTCACTCAGGGCAGGGCCGCGAAATATGGCTCCTGCCTGCTGACTGCCCCCTTTGTCACCAAGCGGACTGAGCGGGCATCTAATCCTACCCTGCCGCACGCACATATCGGCATGGGCCGTGTTGCAGGGTCGTTCGCCCTCCGTCTACGCATCATGCCGTTATATGCTGGGATCCGCCATGCGCCTGTTGTGCCCCGCCGCCCTCGCCCCTACTTGCCGTACTATCTACCACTACTACTTCGCGTCCTGGTTCTTTCTCCCCCGTTTTGATCGCGACAAGTGGAGAACTTCAGTACTAATGTATATTAGTCACTCCTTTCCCGCCGCCCGCCCCGCAGCTGCCGCTGGACCTGGCCACGGACCCCGACGGCTCCTTCGTGCTGGACATCCAGCTGCCCGACCGCGAGCAGGCCAACCACTCCATCACCTCCCTGCTCACAGAGGTCATGTACTCGCTGTCCGCAACGCACAACACGCACGCCGC
>VFQN01003684.1_pt1 | contig 21423 bp, 6 predicted proteins | sample 3512371 | NCBI WGS metagenome assembly VFQN01 (sample SAMN10412370, study PRJNA504923) | tailings metagenome | isolation source: Replicate 2 from Balatoc abandoned mine | place: Philippines: Itogon, Benguet | collected 2017-08-28
TGTCTTGGTCGAAGAAATGAAACGGATGGAACAATTTGGGTTTGTTTTGTGGTTGTTGATGGGAAGTCAATTCTCACCATGCTTTCTGTTTGGTTTTTGGAAGAAGATTCTCCCTGCTTGAAGATGATGAGCAAGTTGATGGACTTTTTCCTCGTAAAGCTGTCTCCATAGGTCAACTTCACTATTTGTTCGTTGTAATCCTGTAATCCTGGCTGACAGAGAATTTATGGATACTCTCATCGATTCATTGGCGGTTGTGTAAGGGGTTGCTTACACAAGAGGTTTGAGCAAACGTGATTCCTCCCCCCATCCCTTCCACAATTCCAACAGAACCTTACGAATTTACTTCAACCACTTAGCATGTTGAATCAGATCCCACTTATAAGGAGGATACTAATATTCCTTGCTCGAACTCGTCCTCTGAAGATCGATTAACAAAAAGCTTCTTGTTAGTTTTATTGCAAGACTTCATTTGTCGGGTTGTGATAGGCAGTTTACATTTAAAGAATAGCGTAACAATTTGCTAAGTCTTGTTATTTTGTGCTTTTGATGAATTCTTCACGAAGAATAGAACTCGAAAAAAACTTGAGTATTTCGTTATTTTTCCTCGTTATTTCCAAGAAAAATAAAGAAAATCCTTGATTTTCCGTTAAACTTTTAATTTTATTTCAGATTTCTTCGAGCAGTTTCCCAAAGGTTCCCCCTGTTTTTGGTTCGAGAGTTTAGATCTCATATCATTTAAACCAAGACCATGAGCGGATCTCAATTGATGGAGATTGAAATCAAATTTGCTAAAGGAAAGCTTGATTACGTAAACGTTCATCGTGGTGATGATCCTATAGTTTTAGCAAAGGTAGGGCAAATGGGATTTGGTATTTTTCTTCTGAAATGGAAAATTAATATATAAAATAAATTCATTAGGAATTTGTTGCGAGACACAGTCTCAAGCCAGCTTCGGTTCAGATTATTGCCCAATACATTGAGCAAACAATAGCTGACTATTTGAGGGAACACCCCGAAGTTAATCAAGAGGAAGACGATGATGACCAAAATTATCATGATGAAGGTACTGGATTGTCCTCGGATGGAAAACTCTCTGGTGAATCAGGTAATTCTCCGCATTGTTAAGATCTTTTTGCCTTACCTTCCCAAAGAAACGAGATCGTCTGATGAAAGAAGAGATCAAAGAGAAGACAATAGTCACCTTCCTTATAGTAACGGAAATCAACCTACACCTCAGCAGCATCCATTCGTGAGGGAGAATAGTTATTTAGCAGAGAATAACATGCCTGATCGAGTCCCACCTCCAGCTCCGGCTCCGGCTGTATGGAATAGTAAACCTAATCGAGAAGAGGCGTATGTTCCTTCTAAAACTCCCTCTATTAAATCCTTTGCTGATGATGCCTCCAATGATACCACAATCCCTACCAATAAAGTGAACCGTGACACCTTGGGGGACCAAAGTGTGTATGGTCACTCTGTTGCTAGTGATCGCTCTTCGTATTACCAACAAAAGACTCCAAATTCTGGGCCTGTGAATAATCCAATCCAACGGCAATCACCATCAACAGATGGCTATAGCAAACCTTCTACGATGAAGTTAAATAGAGACGAAGACGATAACAACACGATTGCTGAATTAATTGAGAAGAATTTATTTCCACCTGAATCTGTATCAAGATCTCGATCAAGCTCAAGAGCAAATATTATGAAAAAAGATGATTCGGGAAGGTTTTCGATTCGAAGTGAATCGATAGTAAACGATCGAAAGTTTAGTACCGCCCCGACTCCTGTGATGCATAACACCAATCAACCTCAAGTTTTAGGATTCGACGATACTCCGAAACCAGGCGATGACGAGTTTACCCTTCGAAGTGATACAATAAGTTTAATTACTGCAGATCAAGAGAGTTTAACAAATAAAACCGCTGATACAAATGATTCAGAAGATGCCGAAGCAAAATATAACCGTGTAAAGTTTGCAACATTAAAAAAACCACAAAGTAATTATACGAATAATAACTCATCATTAGCTGGAACCAAGTTTGTCAATTCAGGTGGTGCCTCAACGACAAAAGCAAGTTTAAGGCCTGTAACGAAATCATTGCAAATGGGTAAACAAAAATTAAATAATAATATTAATCGAAATGCTAATTCAAATTCTGGGAATAAAGGGTCAGAATCACCTCGACGTTTACAAGAAAAGGAAAAATTAATTGGTAAAAATGTTAATGAAAGATTGTATTATAATGCTGAATTAATGAAAAAGAAAAAAGACTTTTTACAGCAAAAAGCTGAAGAAAAGAAATTAGAACAATTAGAACAAGAAAAATTCCGTTTAAATGAAGTATCACAAAGAATTGTTGATAATATGACTGCAACCACTTCATCGCAATATTATAGTAACGGTGATGAAGATAGTCAAGTGACAGGCTCTCAAGTAAAACAAGATATTGGTCAAAAATTATATAGTGAAGGTATACAAACTTTAGAAAATCGAAAAAAGAAAACACAAAAAGCTATGAAAGCAAAAGAAAATCGCATCGAGGATTGGTCATGTGTTAAATGTGGGACCTTTCATAAAATTCCATTAACAGGGTTATCGAATGAAACACCATTAATGTGGGATACTTCTGCAGAAAATCGTTATGTATGTACAAACTGCTCATTCAATAATAAAGACAAAATTGAGTCATTTAGACCAACAAATATTGGTTTATTATTCAATGAAGATGTCAAAGAAACATTTGAAAATCGTTCCTTTGGCGAAAAATCGACAAATATTTACGATCATTTATATAATTCTGGGAAGCAACATGAGCAAATATTACAACTAAATCGCGCTTTATGGGAAGATATGCAAGAGAAAATGTATTTTAAACCAAGTATATCAGAAAAGTCAAAAGTAATTATTAAAAACTATAAACAACAAGCGATGCAAGAAAGATCCTATGCTTCTGGATCAATGGATTCACATCAGAAGTTAGAGAGTGGAATTGTGTTAGAAAATGATGACGAAGAGCAAACAACTGGATCATCCAGTACTTTCCAAGTTCAAAAATCGAAGATCGCTGGTCCAGTAATGAAGGAGTATTTTAGGAAATCAACTTTTGATAGATTGACTACGACATCCACGCGATCTTACATCGAAGATGCAATTACTCAGCAGAAACTAAGTAACAACTTACCCAAACCTCCAACATTTGCTTCATCGAAAGCCTCTTTAAAATCTTCATCAATGCTGAGCTCAGTAGCAGAGAATCCTAAACATCAGCAAGAAGAATTTGTAAATCGACTAGCGTACGAGTACAAGGATAAAGCTGTCCGAAAGCAAGAGTTAACTGACCAATACTATACAATTGATGAGAAAACTGGCCAAAAGCTTTTCCAACCGAAAGTTCCGACTATTCCCGAAGAAATTTTTCCAGGTAGTGTTAAACTTCACGCAAACCCTCAAAGTGCACAACAGAAAAAAGAAATATGGAATGACATTCTTAGACGAGATAAGGAATTATTAGAAGAAAAGCTAAAGAGACAAAAACAGGCGATAGATAAGACTTTACAGGATATTCAAAAGAACCAAGTGAAGGCATTACCAAATTCAAATGAGATTTTACAGTCTTCAACGAGAAAGAATCTAGAGGATTTATTCAAATTATTGCTCGTTAGTACTCATCCAACCAATGAAGATTTACCTAATCATAAAGAAGATGAACCAATTATTAACGATACATCCTCATTGTCTTCTTCTGTCGCAATGCAGGACAAGGAATTGAAAGAGAAGAAGTTGAAGGGTTTAAATGAGAAATTTTCGTTTAAAGAAGAAAAAGAAGATAAATACTCTATCTTCCTTCGAAAAGATGCCGCTAGTAATAATAATCTCCGGCAAATAGTTAGTGAAGATGGCAGTAACTTCAGTTCTACTGTGTTTTTACAATCATCTGATAACAATACCATTATCTCGGAACAACAAATTAATGATGTTTTAACCCATCATTTGAAAGATTGGAAAGAAAAATCACTAGATTTATTGCTGATCAAACCGCATCTTCTCGTAAATGAAGTCTCCACCTTATTATTAGATATGAAGTATATGTTATTCGAGAAATGGATTGCAAAACAGCGCTTAAAGCAGTTAAATCAAAAGAAATCACCCTTGAAGTCTCCGAACAACGATAAAGTAGAAGAGAAGGAGGAAGATGAGGAGAAGGATCAACCTAACGACCAGGAGGACGCTAATGTTATGCAAACTGCTCCTGATCAACTTCTTGTCACTTACGAAGAGTTCGTAAAAGTGGCAACAAGATGCGTTAAGCAGCGCTCTGGACCAGGAAAAGGTTATATTTTTGCCCCAAAGAAGAAAGCTGATGTCGCGTTGCAGATGAAATTACAGGAATACTCTGAGGAAACATTTCATCCTGAAATCGATAAAGTCTCTGTGGCGATCATCCAAAAACATCTTCGACAATCAAATCAAACAGAGCCTATTCCTATCGAGGACATTCTAACAGCTGACGGTCAGCGAGTTCAAAAGAAGATTGAGCAACTGAGAAAAGCAAAAGAAGAAAAAGAAACAAAAGAATTGACTTTTAAACCGCAATTATATAAACCACCGTCATATATTGTACCAAGATATCGTGGATTAGATATTTCTGATTTTGAAGAATCAGAAGATGGTATTGCTTCTTTACAAACAAACGATGTCGATCCTCTTGCTGCGACTTTAAAAAGGCCTATGGGAGGTTCCAGCACTGTGAGTTCTGCTACGAACTTAACTGGCAGTATTTATGATATTCCAAATGTTCTTATTTCATCGAAGGCTGGCTCGTTCAAAATCGACGGGCCTGTCGCCGCAATTCGTGGTGGGGGTGGTGGATCGAAGCCAAATGCTAATGCAAATGCTACTATTCTCTCAGTGCAAATAGCCAAGAATATCTCAAATAAAGAGAACATTAATGCCGGTAGGTCAACTGAAAGCGGTTCTAATGCACTCAAAGGAGGGAATCCTGGTCTATCAGTGGATCCAGTGCTATCACCCAAGAGTGAAGGGAAACTCTCTCCCGAAACATTACTCACACCCCCCGAAGTGCGCCATTCCAGACTACTGAACCATCAGTCCGATTTCCCGGTCCCTCCACCGATTATTACTTCGTTCTCCACAGCACCTCCTGCGGCTCCATCCAGCAATCTCACTGTCGTCACTACCAATATCCTCGGGCCCCCTCCAAAGCAGGCCACAGTTGCGACAAATTCCGCGGCAAATTCTAAATCTGAGTCCGCATCCACTTTCAGCTCCTTTGACTATGAAGAATCTGAGGGCCAAAGACGACCTAAAGATGATTTATCGATTTTCTCACTCACAGAAAGCGCTTCAAGTCTTCCAACACCAACAGCGCTTCACGGTTTAGGCAACCGTTCACCGTTTCGATCACGTGATGGTCGTACTCCAAAGAGTCGAAGCGGCACCAACGCACGCACTCCAAGAACTCCACGAACCCCAGGATCTCATAGGTCCCCTTCGAAATCTGGGCATCGTTTTAATCTTTTGGGTTATTCTTCATCTTTTGATTCACTCTCGCCCCCCATGTCGGTTTCTTCAAGTAATAACGGATCACAAGATTCAAATCATTCAGCGAAACAATCAATCGATTTTCCGTCTAAATTCTCTGCTGTGTCAGATGTCAGTTCAAGTCAGGTTTATAACTCTGGCGTAGAGTTTGATGATGAAAGAAGAAGAGCGCTAATGCCTGAAGCGTCCACAAAATCACAAACTCGTGCAGTTATTACACCATCGGAAGCGACGAAAGGCAAGCGGCTTGGAGATGATGTAGGAACCCGGAAGCCAAGCATTGTCCCTCATGCAGAAAGTAGAGATTCCATGGATTCTGGTTCATCTTTGACTGGCTACACTGCGAGCAATACAAGTGCTTCGAACCATCGAGAAGGATATAGTCGAAAATTAATTAGCGGATCTGCCAAGACAAAGACCACGGGTGGATATTCAGGAAGTTATTTGAAGTCTGCTGGAATGGTCAAGACTTTGCCTCTATTACCTCATGAGATTGAGAAGCAACATCGTGGAGGTGAGAGGGTCATCACAAAGTTAACTATCCTTGTTTAAAATTTGTTATCGTTGTTAGGGAGAAAGGGCACTTTTTCTGTGGAAAGCGAGTCGCAGATTACTGAATCTACCTTATCCTCAGGTAGTGAGACAATCATTAAAGAAAAGAAAAGATTGAAATAGCTGGGATATTTAAAATATTGTATGTACTCTGTCCGTCTAAATGTGTTATTTGAGTAAGTCTCTAGTGTGATGTAAAATAAAAAGTTTTGGTAGTTTGTTAAACTTTTTTGTGTGGGGATTCATGTTTGATTAATTATAATGGAGGACTTTGCGAAAGTTTTCAGATGCAAAAGTGCGAGAACGTTCAAAGAGATTGGTAGAGAGTTGCGGCAGCCGCTCGTAATAGACAAGACAGGGAAGTTAGTGAGAAGGAAACCACCGAAAAAGACAGTTGAATCCCAAATTTCAAAGGAGGTCGAGTCGAATATTCAGGAAGAGGTGCAAATACAAGAACTTGAGAAATGGGAAATTGCCTTTTCTATTCCAGATTGGGCGAGTCAGATTTTGAAAGACAATGGTTTTGCCACCCTTTATGATGTAGGAAGAGCTTGGAGATTAGAAACTGACATGCTAGCAGTCTTACTCAAATCCAGTGGCTATGATATTGATAAAACCTTGTGCTATCGATTGCGTAATGCCTTTTCAGAAGCAGAGAGAAAGTACTTGGAATCTAACGAAGAGCTGAAATTTGACTTAGAGTTATCGTTCTTTCGAGCAAAATTTGCAGATACTACTTCCACGGCAACCGCTGCCTTAGAACCTGACTCAATAAAGGTAAGCGAGTACATTTTGTTAGATAAAAGCGATTAATCGAGATTTTTTGGTTTTACAGAAAGTTGATGCAGCTCTCTTACCTTCAGAAGATGACAATCCTCTGAATGACGAATATTTCATTCCACCTCCGCTTCTTCTATCAAAAAGTGCTCCTGTTTCCAATACTTTCCAGCATGAAGCTGTTAATACGCCTATAAAATTGTTTGCTCCCCCAACTGAGGTAAGACGCGTGTCTCTATTTGAATTCTCCAATCACTCTGTTTCTTAGGCATTCTCCAGACAATCCTCAGAATCGGAAGTGACTCTCGAATTAGATCAATGGATAGAAAAAGCTAATCCAAGTGATAGTTCTAGCATTCTTGAAGAACTTTACGACCAAGGAATGCTTACTCTTGAAGCCTTCCAAAGACTTCGTGAGCACGTTTTTGAATCGACTACGATGCAAAACATGAAATATGAGAGCAATTCTTTTTCACCTCCACCTTTTTTACGTTCAACATCGACTTTTGTTCGATCCCCTTCCATCAAATCAACAGGTAGTGATCGTACTCGATCGCTTTCACACCTTTCAAGACCCTTACCTGATGGATTGAAAACTCATGTCTTTCTTGCTCACACTTGGATGGTTGATGAACTTGGAAGAAATAATCATAATAGAGTTTCTCGAATCAATGATGAATTAATTCAAAGAGGATTTATTACTTGGTTTGATGCAACTGAATTATCTGGTGATATTCGTCAGAAAATGGCTGATGGTCTTTACAATACATGTTGTGTGATACTCTTTCTTACCAAGGGATATGAGAAGAAGATTAACTCAAATGATCAAAAGGATAATTGTTTTTATGAATTTAATGTGATTGCTGGTGATAATTTAGTGAATCGAAGAATACCTGTAGCAATGGAAAAAACTATGATTGATCCAAGAAATTGGCAACGAGCACGTTTACAAGCTGAATTAGGAACTCAATTAATCATTGATTTTAGTGAAGACTTTGAAGGTAATGATCATAATCTTCTACTAAAATTTGAGAGAAAAATGGATGAATTAGAAAAACGAATCGATGAAGAAGTTGAAAAAGTTTTCATGTTGAAAAAATAAGCCAAGATCTGTTCTCCAAGGATTCGTCCATATTTTGATTTTAGCCATTCATTGAAAAGTTTGTTTGTTTTGTTTGCTCTTTTCCCCCCTTTTTTTTCGACCTTTCTTTCGCAATACCCTTTGACTTACATTGCTGTGGGTCATGTTTATTACCAATCCCCATTTCCCTTCCGTCGCGTTATAGATGTTGTTTATAGTATGAATTGGTTTATTTTATTACCTTTATTGTTGAATCTATCGTATAAGCAAACAAGAAAAGGATAAATAGAATGAAAGAAAAGCTGTTTTTATTTTATTTTGTGATATTGAGTCAGTCAAAATTAATGTATAAAAGATGTATGAGATGTTTGTTTTGTTGCTTTGTATTCTCCTTTTTTTTATTACGCAATAATACATGATGAAGATTGATCCACGAATTCTAAAGGAACATTATCTATATCACTAATAGCGACAGTATGAATTAATTGTTTATAGTATTGATATTGGCGATTCATAGGTGGGAATATCCATGAACGAACAAAATAAGGAATTTTATTAATAATTTTTTCGTTTAATAATTCTTCACCACACCAACGTGTATCATATTGAAGATCATGTGTAGGATTGTTAATATCAAATTCATATCCCATTGAATCAAAGACTGACATAATAAATAACTTGGCAGATTTTTGATTTTTAGTTTCTTTATGCATATATGCATTAATATCTTGATATGCTTGTTCTCCTTTCTCTTTAATAATTGGTGGCCAAAATGTTTCTTCTTCAGCTAAATGAGCTAATATATCAATATAAAATTGTTCATAGACTTGTTTTAATTCTTGATATTTAATAGCTGCTTGTGACGTATCACTATGTGATTCATTAATCTGATTTACAGCAACAACAACTTCTTCACTTAATTTCTCTAATTGATTTAAGTGCTTTACAAGGCCTTCATGACCCGTTTCCATTGTATCAGGTATCTTGACACCTAACTTAACGTAGGAAGGGAAAAGATAATTTTCTTCTGCGTCATGGTGATCGTGGATCATAGGAATAAGGAAGTCACTCAACCACTTTCGGATATATTTCGTCTTCCATGGATTCGCAGCAAAATCTATCTTGTCAAATGCTAATTTTCCTCGATTCAACTCTCGTCTAATAGGTTCATGAGGGAAGAGAAAGCACATTTGATCAAACGTGTAGTACCCATTTTTTGTGGGTGTAACTGCTGTTGATGTTAATTCTATTCTTAGATTATTGTTGGAAGTCATGGTTAAATAATAAGAGCTGAATTAAAGTTGATCAAATGGTGGAGAGAGTAGAGGCTTGATAGGAAAATTTCCTCAACTCTGGCGAGACAGGTTTTGGGGAATCCTTTTGGGTTTTTTGATGGAGCGAAAACGCACACTTTTGATATTTGAAAAGACAGGTTTTCACGGATTAAGCGCTTTACGGTTTCCGTTTCACTTGGAACAGAGTTTATTCAAACAATTCAATCTTCCTTCTTCACTAGAAATATTCGAAATAGAGGGATGGAAGAAGAAAAGTTTAATGTAATTGTGGAGCAAGAAGGATTTAAATCTCCACTGCAATTGTCAGAACAACAGTTGGAGCATCTCAAAGGTATGAATGAATGAACTCTCTCCACTAAGTAGTTTTACTAATCTTCCACAACAGCATCGTCCAAAGTTCGTGAGAAAGCCAAGAATGCTGGTCAAGCTTATGTTCCTCAATTTACAAAGGTATCAAGTTCAAAAAGACTGAGCCCTGATGAAATTGCTGCCATTTTAGAAGAAGTTTACAATCCAAGATTACCTAACTCTATTAACAAACATGCAACAGAAATTGTGCGGTCAAAACGATATCACAGTACAGCGAAATTAGATAATCCGTCATTGACATTAAGCACCCATAAGAATGCTTTAATGATATATCGTTCTATTGATGTCAACAGTTATTTTTCTCCTTTTGATCGGATTGCCCGCTTATATTCGATCAATTCCTCCGGATTAACCATGAGAGAAGCTGCAAAGATCGGAAAATATCTAGGCTCGATTCCTGAATCAAAGAAATTAGCCACAAAGGTTGCCGGTATTAATCTATCCGCCACCGCGCCTGATGCATTTGGCGCTATGGAGAGAATTACTGCGATCGCCCATGCTGACCCAGGAAGTAATCCTACCAAAAAGCTGATTAAGGAGCCCACACGTACTTTGCCTTCTTTATCTTCACCTGACGCTTTACGTCAAAAGCATCGAATGTTAAGGAGCAAGCCTTCATATGAAGTGACTGAACCAAGATCTTTCCCGTTCTATGGTGAAATCGAGAAAGATTTTGATAATTGGAATCCCGAAGCTGTGGATGATCATAGTAATGATAATCTCAACACTGATAGTTCAAGATTGGAGCGTTATGAACAGCGATCGAAAACTGTTGAAAATTTCTTTAAAATGATTGACTACATCGTAAATCAAGGTGTTTCTACAGCGACTGGTTCAGGTCATCGTATTGTTGTTCCTGATATACCAACAACCAAGATTGAAGGAATTATTGCTAGAACACCCTCGAAGCCACATTTTTTAGAGTCAGAGTTTATTCAACGTGTACTGCAGGGACAGTTAAATGAAGTCAAGAAAGAATATCGTATTGCGGCAGCACGCGCATGTGTTGAATATTTAATTAAAGATCCTGAAGAATGTAAAGAAGTTGGTATTAATCATAAACTCTTGCAGGATGAATCATTAATTGAGTTATGGACTAATAAATTGTATCAGTTACCTGAATGGAAAATTTTGCGCATAACCTCCGTGGATGGACGTACTGTATTAAACAATTTTCATCGTATGGATCGTACTCTATGTACTGTATTATCGATTATGTTAGATCTACAAAACTTATGGTTCGATGGTTCATTACCAACGGTTTGGTGGGATAATATGCCGAATGTTACTCGCTGCAACTACAATACATTATTGTTTGTTGAAACAAATCAGCCAAAATTTCGCTCTAAGTTACCTTTATCACTAGATGATTTTACTTCACAGTTAGAATCATTTAGCAAAGACGTTCGAGATGCTTTAGTTGAATATTGGTTAATTCAAGCTGCGGGAAAGCTTTCATCCTTCATTGCTAATATGCCTGATGATTCCAGATTTGTTGAAATGGGTAAAAGTGACTTGGACTCAGTAATCAGTGATTTATATTATCCTGACGAAGATAAAGAAGATGAATCGATCTCTGCGGGTTCGGGATTGTTCAAGAAGTTTAAGGAGAAGAACGCCAAGCGTGCTTTGAATGCGCGAATGAGTGTTGAAGGCATCGGAAAGGCAGGGAAACAACGATCAACTCTGATCCATACTCAAGCAAGTACCATACCATCTGCAACAACAGGTGGTCCACTGACTGGAGGTCGACGCAAGCCTAATAAAGCAGAGAAAGTTGTTGATTGTGCTGTTGTGTTAATGTCACGTCAGTTGCGCGGAATGTGTGAAAATTCTCTGCAAACGCTATGCTCCTTATTCGAGAAGTTATCTCTTCCTGTGACGTCGGCTTATTCAATCTTTATTGTGAATGTTCGTTTAAGAAAAAGAAGATCGAAAGAGTTAACTACAGACTTCTCCGAGCCTGTGGAAGTTTGTTTACAACCCGACCTGGATGAATTTAAAACCGCAATGAATAATACAATAAATGCGATTGTGGGTACATCTCGTGGTTATTCTCGCCCTGAACAGGCGTTCGGTTCGAATTTTGGTGGCAAGAATCATCACTTATTAAGTGAGATGTTGATTAATGCGAGACACAAAAAGATGAACGAAAGTGCTGTGTCAATTTCTGATGAAATTGTCTATGACATCAAAGATCGAATCTTAGATTCTTTGGAGAAGTTCTATGTTGCACCAAACTCGCTGCTTAAGAAATTCGATTTATTAGATAAATTATTTACGGGTGAAAAAACTGAAAATGTCATGAGAGCCATTCGTGATTGTATTAAATCCGAAAATATTCAAGACAGTTTAGAAGAACTGGGAAATGTTTCCAAAGATTTGGAAAGTCTGATTGATGCAATTAAAACAAAGATTCCTGATGTTTCCCATTATCCTATGTTTGAAGTTCGTTGTACTTCATTGAAGGAGTTATTAACAACTCAATGTCGCTTCCTCTTGGCCCAAGTCATGGATGCTATTGTTGAAGAAAACCGTAATAATATGTTAATGATCTCAGCAAAGTATAATGAAATCGCTACAACTTTAGTATCTGATATTACCGATTCCGCTGAATTAAGAGCATTGCAAGAGTTCACGAATAAATCGGCTTCCACATTGATTCAACTGCACGATCAATACGTGGGTATTTGCTTTGAAAGAATTCGATTTTTGCTTGCTCATAAGCATAAGTTCTCGCGTGATGATATTCAAGCTCTCTACACCACTTATCACTGGCCATCCAATATTCAAGGTTATCTGAGACGATCTTATGAAGCACAGTCCACTCGTAAGAAAGAATTAGAGGAACTTTTAGAAGAAGACCAACGACGCTTGGAGAATGATGTCAATGATTTACTCAAGCGTGTTGAAGTGCTCGCCGATAACGGAGCACCGATGGAATTCCGTAAGAATGTTGATCGTATCAACGCTATCAAGCGAGACATTGAGTCGAAGCAAGAAAAGGCTGATGAAATTGCTGAACGAGAAACATTATTAGAGATGCCGCATAGCGAGTTCCAGCCGCGTTTAGATGAAATTAAGACAAATATAGAGCCACTGGAGCGATTATGGATTACTATCAAACAGTTCGTCGAAGAAACTCATCATTGGCATGAGACAAGGCTCTCAGACATTGATCCAGAGCAAGCTGAACGAACAGCTGACGAAATTTATCGTACTTTAGTCAAAGTTGGTAAAGAGTTTGATCGTATGGGAGAAAAACGGCAAGTTGCTAAACGCATTGCAGAATCGTTACAAAGTGAAGTGAAAGAATTCATGAACGAAAGTGTTCCTTTAATGCTCTTAATTTGTAACCCAGGAATGAAAGAACGCCATTGGAATGACATTGAAGCTCTTACTGGAATTAGAATTCCTCGTGGAGAAGTCTATACGATGAATATGATGTTGGAACTTGGTTTGCAGCATCATGTGAAAGCTATCGAAGATATTTGTGTCTCCGCCTCGAAAGAGTATGGCTTACAATTAGCAATGGAAAAGATGGAGGCAGAATGGAAAAATATGAATTTTGAAACCAAAGAATACAGACAGACCGGAACTCGTATTTTGCATGGTATTGATGAGATTCAACAATTATTGGACGATCAAATTGTGAAAACTCAAGCCATGAAGGCTTCTCGTTACATCAAGCCATTCTTAGAACAGATTACGCGTTGGGAAGAGACCTTAACCTCAATGCAAGATATTATTGATAATTGGCTGAAGGTACAATCAACATGGCTTTATTTAGAGCCAATCTTTAGCTCGGAAGATATTATGAGACAGATGCCTACCGAGGGGAAAATGTTTAAAGCTGTCGATAATACATGGAGAGTTTCGATGGCGCAGACTTTCTCCGAACCGTCATGTATTAAAGTTGCTCGTCGTGCGGGTTTCTTAGATTCATTGATTGAAGCGAATGCAAAGCTCGAACAAATTCAGAAGGGATTAAATGATTATTTGGAGACCAAGCGTCTTGCGTTCCCTCGTTTCTTCTTCTTGTCTAATGATGAATTATTGGAAATTCTTGCTGAGACAAAAGATCCTTTACGTGTTCAACCACATTTAAAGAAGTGTTTTGATGGAATCGCAAAACTGCAATTTCAGCCAAATCTTGATATTACCGCATGTTTTGATCCAAAGGACGAAAAATTAGACTTTCCTTATGAAAAAGTCAATCACAAACGCATTAATCCAAATGATTCTGGAGGAAATGTCGAAAGATGGCTGATTGAGGTCGAAATTATGATGAAAAAGAGTTTAGCCTATACCATCGACTTTTCCATGAAGGATTATATGCAATCTGATCGCATCGAATGGTTACGAAGATGGCAAGGTCAGGTCATCATCTGTGTTAACCAGATTCGTTGGTGTGTGGATACAGAGAAGACCATCTCTCAAGGTTCTGCTGGTGAAGGCATCGAAGCCTACTACCAAAGATTATGTGATGAGCTCATGAGAACCGTTGAATTAGTGCGTGGTGATATTCCGAAAGCCTTACGTGTTTCGATTGGTGCCTTGGTTGTCATGGACGTGCATAACCGTGATACAATATACGAACTTGTGCAAACTAAAATTTCTTCAATTAATGACTTTGATTGGCAAGCTCAGCTGAGATATTACTGGAATAACGAAGGAGAATCTGCTCGTACTGGCAAGCCGGCGAGTGTTACCTGCCGAATGATCAATGCAATGGCTCTTTATGCATACGAATATTTGGGCAATCAAGATCGTCTCGTTATAACCCCTCTAACTGATCGTTGTTATCGTACTTTAATGGGTGCGATCCACTTAAATTTAGGAGGTGCCCCTGAAGGTCCTGCAGGAACCGGAAAAACTGAAACTACAAAAGATTTAGCGAAAGCAATTGCTATTCAGTGTGTGGTCACCAATTGCTCTGACGGTCTTGATTATCTTGCCATGGCTAAATTCTTCAAAGGTTTAGCATCCTCCGGTTCATGGGCTTGCTTTGACGAATTTAATCGAATTCAGCTTGAAGTGCTTTCTGTCGTCGCACAACAAATTTTACAAATTCAAATGGCGAAGATCAAGGGTTTGGAAAGGTTTGTTTTCGAGGGTACAGAATTAGATATTAAACCTACATGCTGTCCATTCATCACCATGAATCCTGGATACGCAGGAAGAGCTGAATTACCTGATAACTTGAAAGTTTTATTCCGCACTGTAGCAATGATGGTTCCTGATTATGCAATGATTTCTGAAATTATTTTGTACAGTTACGGCTATACTTCTGCACGTCCTTTGTCTGTGAAAATTGTGACCACTTACAAACTCTGTTCCGAACAGCTTTCTTCCCAAAGCCACTATGATTATGGAATGCGTGCAGTTATTGCCGTGTTGCGTGCGGCGGGTAATTTGAAACGTTCTGATGGTCATTTACCTGAAGATGTTCTTGTCCTTAGATCCATTATCGATGTAAACCTTCCAAAGTTTTTATCTCCAGATGTTCCACTTTTTAATGGTATCGTTTCTGATTTATTCCCTGGAGTTAAAATTGAACCACCTGATCGCAGTAATATGAAGAAAGCCTTCGAAGATATTTGTGAAAAGAAAGGTTTGATTGCTGTCGATTACTTCTGGGAGAAAGTTGTCCAAATTTATGACATGATGGTCGTGAGACATGGATTCATGATTGTTGGTATGCCGTTTTCTGGTAAATCCTCGGCATGGAAAGTTCTCGGAGAAGTTTTAGGGCTTCTTGCTGAACGGTTTCCAAAAGATAAAAGATGGTCGAAAGTAATTCCTATCGTTCAAAACCCTAAATCTATTACCATGGGCCAATTATATGGTCAGTTTGATCCTGTTTCTCATGAATGGACGGATGGGGTATTAGCTATTAACTATCGTAATGCTGCCTCGAATAAGGTTGGGAGTCCTGATGATAGAAAATGGATTTTATTTGACGGTCCTGTTGATGCTATTTGGATTGAGAACATGAATACTGTGTTAGACGATAATAAAAAGTTATGCTTAATGTCTGGTGAAATTATTGCGATGACCGACGTTATGTCAATGATGTTTGAACCGATGGATCTTTTAGTTGCTTCCCCTGCTACTGTTTCTCGATGTGGCATGATTTACATGGAGCCGGAAAAGCTAGGTTGGAAGCCATTATTAGCTGCCTGGATTCAAACTCATTGGAAAGAGGGAACCTTTTTCAAGAATCGTGATTCATCCGTTGATCCCAAATTCACTTTACATCGACCTGATGTCAACCACATTCAAGTGCTCTTCGATTGGTTGGTGGAGCCTTCTTTAGCATACATCCGCAAAGAATGCACAGAAATGTCCCCAACCGTGGATTCTAATCTTGTCATGTCTCTATTAAACATCTTCGAATGCTTATTGGCTCGAGCTTTATTGAAGTACCGTGAAGCTGGGCAGCCTGACGAAGAATTAACAGATGCAAAGAGAATTAAGCAACGAACACAGGATATAGAATGCTGTTTCTTCTTCTCTTTGATTTGGTCGATTGGAAAGTCTGGTACAAATGAATCACAAAGCAAATTTTCAACTTTCCTTGAAAATTATTTTGGTTCTATGGATATTATCGAAAATTCCTTCCCAGGAGTTTGGAATATCTTACAAATGCGCGAATGGAAAAAGCCTGACTTTATGACATCTGCTACCTTCAAAGGTAATTGGATTTTACCAATGCCAATGAAGGTTGATTACTTTGAGTGTGTTTATGTGCCGGAAGATTCTCGTTGGAGATATTGGGCTGATCTACTTCCCGCTTTCGTCATTCCAGCTGATACCCAATTTAGTAATATTGTAGTTCCAAATAATTACACATCACAGTATAATTTTATGATCGAGTTGCTTGTTCCAGAGAGAAAGCATGTTTTAATGTGCGGTCCGACTGGTACCGGAAAGTCAGTGTACGTTTTTAACGCCATAACCAAGTCTTTGCCACAAGATAAATTTAAGCCTTTGAACCTTGGATTTTCTGCTAAGACCTCCGCAAACATGACACAAGACATTATTGATGGCAAGCTTGACAAGCGTCGTAAGGGTGTTTATGGTCCTCCTCAAGGAGCTCAATCTGTAATCTTTATTGACGATCTAAATATGCCAGAGGTTGAAACCTACGGTGCTCAACCCCCAATCGAGTTGGTGCGTCAACTCATTGACTCTGGCGGCTGGTATGATTTGAAAGAAAAGAGCTGGAAGACGATTATTGATACTTCAGTTATTGCCGCAATGGGTCCTCCAGGCGGTGGAAGAAATCAAATCACTCCTCGTTTGTTGCGTCATTTTAATCTTTTCTGCTTCTCAGAATTTGATGATACCACACTTCGTCGAATCTTTATTACAATCGTTCAGTGGCACTTTTCAAGTTTCCCACCTGATATTCGATCAATGTCAGAGGCTGTTGTGGATTCTACTCTTGAGACTTACCGTGCCGCAATGAAGTCTTTGTTACCAACTCCACAAAAGTCTCATTACACCTTTAACTTGCGTGATTTCAGTCGTATTATTCAGGGTGTTTTGCTCTGTAAGTCAAATGAATCCTTCACAAAAGGAACCTTGATCCGATTATGGTGTCATGAGGCTTTAAGAGTCTTCGGTGACCGTTTAATCAACGATGCAGACCGCGGATGGTTTCACAAGCATTTGGAGCAGATGACCGCAACAAAGTTTAATGCTAATTTTTACGATATTTTCAAACATTTGGATCGTGAAATGAAGAAAAGTGTTACTGTTCATGACTTGAGAGCTTTGATGTTTGGTGATTATCTCTCAAATGATGATCCTCGACTTTACACAGAAATCAAAGATGCTTCCGATTTGAGCGCTAAGATGGAGGAATATCTAGCTGATTATAATCAACAGAGTCGTAAACCCATGGATTTAGTCATGTTCGGATTCGCGATTGAGCACATTTCGAGAGTTAGCCGTATCTTAAAGATGCCTGGCGGAAATGCGCTTTTAGTTGGTGTCGGTGGTTCAGGTAGACAATCAGTAACTCGTTTAGCAGCTTTTATGGCAGGTTATACGGTCTTTCAAATCGAAATCTCGAAAAACTATACAAATACTGAATGGCGAGAGGATCTGAAGACAATTTTGAAGGGAGCTGGAGCTGGAAGTCAACCGATGACTTTCTTGTTCTCTGATACTCAAATTAAAAATGAAACTTTCGTTGAAGATATTAACAATATGTTGAATAATGGCGAAGTTCCTAATATCTTTCCTGCAGATGAAAGAAATGCTGTTTGCGAGTCAGTTCGTCCTTTTGCTCGCCAATTGTATGGGAAAGCCGCTCAAGATATGTCTCTACAAGAACTTTACGCGTTCTTTATTCGTCGTGTAAAACAGAACTTGCACATTGTTCTTGCATTTTCTCCCATTGGAGACGCATTTAGAGATCGTTTGCGAAAGTTTCCAGCTTTGATCAATTGTTGTACCATTGATTGGTTTACTGCTTGGCCTTCTGATGCATTGATTGCTGTCGCGGAACGCTTCTTAGCTAGTGTTAAATTCGATTCTGAGAAGACCAGATCGTCTATCGTTGCAGTTTGTCAGAGATTTCACCAAGATGTAATTAGTCTAAGTGATGACTATCTCGCCAATTTGAAGCGACGTAATTATGTCACCCCGACGTCGTACCTCGAATTAATTGTCGCTTTCAAGCAGAATTTAGACTTGAAGCGAGTTGAGGTCTCTCAAGCAAAGATGCGTTACGAGATTGGTTTAGAAAAGCTTGCATTTGCTGCTGATCAAGTGAATAAAATGCAAAAAGAGTTAGAAGATCTTCAACCTGAATTGGTTAAATCAGCCTCAGCAACGGAGGAGTTGATGGGTCAAATTGAGCAGAAAATGCCTGGTGTTATGGAAACTAGAAAAGTCGTTTCCGCCGAAGCAGCGGTTGCGCAAGCCGAAGCTGATGTTGTACAGGCTCAGAAGAATGAAGTCGAAGCAGATCTCGCAGAGGCCATTCCTGCACTTGAAGAAGCGATTGCTGCTCTTAATACCATTAAGCCCAATGATATTAACGAAATTAAGGCATTATCCAAACCTCCTGAAAAGATTCGAATGGTTTGTAAAGCAGTCTGTATTATGTTGGATATCAAACCAGCTCGTATTCCTGATCCAAATGATCCTTCCAAACGTATTATGGACTATTGGGGACCATCACAGAAAATGTTGTCAGATTCAGGCTTCTTGAATTCCTTGATGAACTATGACAAAGATAATATGAATCCAAAGATTGTCGCAGAAATTAAGAAAGAATTCTTAGAGAATCCTGATTTCAATCCTGAAGTTATTGCAAAGGCTTCAAAAGCTGCAGAGGGTATGTGTCGTTGGACTTTTGCAATGGTTACGTACGACCGCGTTGCAAAGATTGTTGCTCCTAAGAAAGCTGCTCTAGAAGAAGCTGAAGCAAAGTTAAACGCTACAATGGCTGCTTTAAATGTCAAGAAAGCCGCTTTACAAAAGGTTGAAGATGATCTCAAAGCGTTGGAAGATCAGTTAGCTGCCGCAAAACAGAAGAAGATTGATTTAGAGAGCCAAGCTGACAGTTGCGACAAGAAGATTGTTCGTGCAAATCAATTGTTAGACGGGTTGGGCGGAGAACGTGATCGTTGGAATCAGTTCGCTACTCAATTAGCAATTAGATATGAAAAGCTTACTGGTGACGTCTTGGTGTCTTCTGGTTTACTAGCTTATTTAGGACCATTCACTGCTGTCTATCGCCAGAAACAAATGTTACAATGGGTAAAATTGATGAAGGATAATAGTATTCCTTGTTCTGATTCTCCTACTCTTACTGGAACCCTTGGAGATGCCGTTAAAATTCGTCAGTGGTGTATCGATGGATTACCGACGGATGGATTTTCCATAGATAACGGTATTATTGTGTTTAATGCTCGTCGTTGGCCTTTAATGATTGATCCTCAAGGTCAAGCAAATAAATGGATTCGCAACATGGAGAAGCAGAATAACTTACAAGTGATCAAACTCACAGACGGAAACTATCTCAGATCTTTAGAAAATGCCATTCAATTCGGCTCTCCAGTTCTTTTAGAGAATGTCGGTGAAGAGTTGGATCCTTCCTTAGAGCCATTGTTACTAAAGCAATTATTCAAACAAGGAGGTGTTAATTGTATTCGTCTTGGTGATTCAACTGTAGAATATTCAGAGCATTTCCGATTCTATATTACGACAAAGTTAAGAAATCCACATTATTTACCTGAAATATCTGTGAAAGTAACCTTATTAAACTTTATGATTACACCAGAAGGTTTACAAGATCAACTATTAGGTATTGTTGTTAGTCAAGAAAGACCTGATTTAGAAGAACAGAGAAATCAATTAATTATTGAATCAGCAGAAAATAAACGCCAATTAAAAGAAATTGAAGATCGTATCTTACATATTATGTCATCATCATCTGGTAATATTCTTGAAGATGAAACAGCCATTCAAACATTAAAAGATTCTAAAACTTTATCAGATGAAATTAAAAAGAAACAAGCTATCGCCGAAGAGACAGAAGTAAATATTAATAATGTTCGTTTATCTTATTCTCCTATCGCTTATTCATCACAAATTTTATTCTTTTGTATTGCTGATTTAGCAAATATTGAACCAGTCTATCAATATTCATTAACATGGTTTATTAATTTATTTATTACATCGATTAATAAATCAGAAAAAGGACGTGATGTAGCAAAACGTTTAGAAAATTTAAATGATCATTTTAATTATTCATTATATAAAAATGTATGTCGTTCATTATTAGAGAAAGATAAATTATTATTTTCTTTTTTATTAACATCACGTATTATGAATGGTAAAGGATTAATTGATATGGATTTATGGTTATTTTTATTAACTGGTGGTATAGGATCCATGGAAAATAAAATACCTAATCCTGCACCTGATTGGTTATCAGCAAAATCATGGAATGAAGTATGTAAATTATCAGAATTAAAACAATATCATAATTATCGTGATGAATTTGTTAAATATATTGAAGATTATAAGAGAATTTATGATTCATTAAATCCACAAGATGAAATATTCCCTGGTTCTTATTCTTCTGCTACTGGTTTAACTCGTCTATGTATTTTACGTACAATACGATCAGATAAGATTATTTTAGCAATTCAACAGTTTGTTAGTACTGTCATGGGAGAGAAATTTGTGAAACCACCTCCTTTTGATCTACAAGCTTGCTATGCAGACTCTTCTGCTGTCGTACCTTTAGTGTTTATTCTTTCACCTGGATCGGATCCTATGGGTGCGGTGTTTAGAGCTGCTGAGCAGTTGAAGACAACAGTTGATCCTATTTCTTTAGGGCAGGGTCAAGGACCAAAGGCAGAGAAACTCATTCAACGAGCTCGTCAAAAGGGAACTTGGGTTGTCTTGCAGAATTGTCATCTTGCTCCTTCGTGGATGACAACATTAGAGAAGATCTGCGAAGATCTTGATCCTGATGATACTCATCCGTCATTCCGTCTTTGGTGTACGACCTATCCTAGCGATGTCTTCCCTGTCACAGTCCTACAAAATGGTGTGAAAATGACGAATGAACCTCCGAAAGGATTACGAGCCAATCTCATTGGATCTTATAACTCTGATCCAATCGCTAATGAAGAATTCTTTGGTACTTTCTCAAGCCAAGCAGCATTCAATCCTAATGCACAACAAAAGAGCTTTCAATTTCATCGATTAATCTTTGGTTTATGTTTCTTTCATGCAATCTCACAAGA
>VFQN01003685.1_pt1 | contig 21417 bp, 28 predicted proteins | sample 3512371 | NCBI WGS metagenome assembly VFQN01 (sample SAMN10412370, study PRJNA504923) | tailings metagenome | isolation source: Replicate 2 from Balatoc abandoned mine | place: Philippines: Itogon, Benguet | collected 2017-08-28
TGCTGCTGGAGCCACTTATGGAAGTCTTCTACGTTCTACCCCGCCCACGGGGCCCCTGCTGTGAGCCCAGGTGTCCCACCCCGTGGACATGTACGGATGCACACAGCACACGTGGCCCCGCACGCACTCACAGTCAAGGAAGCTCATGAGGATGTCGTTGACGCACACAAACCTGGTGGTTAAGGGTGGTGCATGGGGTGAAGGGTGGGGTATGGGGTTAGGACAGGTTAGGGCGGAGGGGTCGCGCAGGTGGCTAGCGGCAGTACGCCAGGACCCAGGCCCTTGCTGCGGTCACGTGCATTCCTGCCGCCTGCTTCCCCCCTCGGCAGTACCCCACGGCAGTACCCCGACCCCCAGCGTCCGCAACTCATCCACAACGGAGTGCACCACCACCTAGCCACTGAGTGAGCGTCAGGCGACACAGCACTCTACAGCCCACTCCTTCCGCTAGGCAAGGTGTCCTAGGCTGACGGTCGTAGGGGACACAGGCAACACACCACCGCCCAGGCCACGTCTTCCGCATGGCTCGGCTATGCATGGCGTTCTTGGCCGACCACCTAACCCCAGTATGTCCGCACCGCCCACACCCGCCGGCCACCGGACGCCAGGTTCATCACCGCTTTCGGGAGACACGACTGGAGCGGAGAGGATACGCTGCTCAGCCAACACCTGTGGCGCCGCAGTGGAGCGGTAGGTGGTAAGGGTATAGCGGCACCGAGACGGGACGGCGCTGGCGCGGCCAACCGCTGCTCCGAGGACAAAGAAGCTGAGCGCGGTTGTTTGGGCTTCCTAACCAACGGTCCCACCTGTAAGGCTTCGCCTACTGTCGCTTTGTCCGTCAGTCATAAGCACCAGTGACGACTGCTCGGGACATCCTAAGTCCTTGACCTTTGTGTCTACAAGTAACCGTCTACACTCATCCATGTTGTAGCATGAGCTGTTGTTGTGACGCGACCTACTTCCGCCCTCTTGAATTAAGGCAACGACACGCAACGTCCGTGGGTTAAACAAGCGCAGTATCTGGTCAAACGTAGTAGCAATTCTCCATCAATTGTTATTGTCGCTGCATCGTAATACTGTCTATTGGCGTCGGGATGCACCGCATGCAGGTGTTTTCAGCTCTCTGTGCCTGTCGTACACTCGTTTTTCTAGTGGGCGTGGCACCACACGTGCATCGTGCGGGTTGGTTAACGCCTGTTTGCTCTGTCAGAGCCGACTTAGCCATCCCGCGCGAGGCGCGTTAAAATAGTTGAGGACGTAGAGTACAACAGGTTTCGGAGCAGTGGCACTGCTGCCGCTTGTGCAAACGGTCAATGTCTGACCGCAATGGAGCATTGAAGGTTTCTGCGAGGGCCGAATTGGAGGCCTGGGCTACCTCTCTGCGGGTGAGCATGAAGTCTGTGGCAACAGAGGAGCCACGGATGTCGCGGTATCTAACGAATGGGGAGTGGTCTGTTGCAGGGAAAGCGAGATCCGCGGCTGCGAGAGTGTGGGGCCAGTGGGGCAGTCGGCCGGCTGGACCTACCGGGGCCCACGGCGGAAACTGGCCTCGGGGCGAGCCATAGCGGCGATGTGGAGGTGCGAGCGGGCAAGCGCTGATCAGGGTGGATCCATGTGTGTCAGGGACCTGAGTGAGACGGTGCTTACTTGTGCCTGTTGCTGGGCTTGCAGGTTGTGGCCGTGCCCTATGGTCCAGGCGGGATGACTGGGGCGGCTCCTCCGTGTGCTGGTTTGCAGCCGGCAGTACCCCTGGGGGGGCATGGCGCTGTGTGGATGGTCCCCGGTCCTGAGAGCTTGGTGGAGCAGCACCCGGACTGCAGGCTGTGAGGGCTGTTGGCGCGCAGATCCCGGCGGCCGTGGCGGTTCTGCAGCCTGGGCTTCCCTCCGGCTTGGTCTTGCCGGGGTTGCCCTCACTCCGTGCCGGCGGGGTTGGCGGGGCTGTTTGGTCTGGCGGTGCGGGTTGTACCGCGTATAGCCTGGGTGGGCCACCGCTGACGGTACTGGGTTCGGCGCCCTGGCTCCTGGGCGGCGCTGTGGGCGGCCCGTGTCATCTGGCACCGCTTGTCGGGATGGCCGGGCAGGCCCCGTTCTGTCTTTCCCCGGTCGGGCCTTCACCCTTTATGGCGGTGGGCCCCGGGCCCCAGGCCCCTGCGGCCGGGCCAGGGCACATTGTGGGAGGGAAGGCCTGGCCGCTGTTGGGGCGTATCCGTGCCCAGCAAGCGGCCGCTGCAGCAGCGGCAGCAGCGCCCCGCGACCACGGCGGCGTGCACGGGCGGGACACCTCCGAGTACGCTGCTGGTCTGGCACAGGCGTACACGGTGGCGCAGGCCCAGTGGGCGGACGGGGGTAGGAGGGTGGACAGCGCGGGGGCGGAGTTCAGCGCGTGGCTGCAAGCTTTGCGGCCGCCAGGGGACGTGTTCACTTGCACCACCCGTGTTCACTTGCACCGCTAACGACGTGCTAGTGTACCTGGCGCGGGTGTGGCCGCGGACACACCAAGCCCGGGGCGGTGGACCCGTGGCGCCGTCCACGCTGGAGGGTGCAGCGTCCGCTCTGTCCACCTTCTTTCGGCAGGTGGGCCGGGGGGCGCCGTACGACGAGCAGCAGGGTACGGGCAACCCGTGCACTTCTGTGTTCGTCACCGGGTACCTGTCCGGGTACCCCAAGCAGGGTGCCGCAGAGGGCCGGTCGCCGGTGGGGGCGGTGCCCATGAACGAGGGCACTATGAGGGCGGTGGCGGTGTACCTTTCGCGGGCCATCGCTGAGGAGACTGGTGGGAGTGCCAAGGCTTTGGTACTGATGCGGGACCGGGCGGTGCTGCTGCTCGTGTGGGCGACCGCCATTCGGGCGGGAAATTGTGGGGAGCTGCTGCTGAGCGACTTCCGGGAGCCGGGGTGCCTGCAGCGGGAGTACGACTGGGCCACCCTGCCAGCACCCCAGCTGGCCCAGCCGTACCCGCAGGGGGTGGAGCTGTGGATGTGGCAGAAGGGTGACAAGACCCACAAGCGAGGGCGGGCGGAGCCCTACTACGTGCCGGCGCGGGCAGAGGGCCAGCTGTGCGCCGTCCGTGCCCTGGGGGCCTACGTGGCGGCGTGCAGGAGCAGCGGCTGGGCGGCGGTGCGGGGTTACCTGTTCCGGCCTCTGCAGCCGGACCAGCGGGCGTTTAAGGAGGAGCCGTTGGCGGTGACGGACCGGCTAGAACGCCACCTGGAGGCGGCCATGGTGAACCAGGGGGAGACCATGCACAGCCTGCGGCGGGGTGTGCTGCAGGCCGCGGCTGCGCAGGGGGCAAACGTGCTGACGCTGTTGGAGGTGGGCCACATGAAGTCCGTGGGCACGCTGGGGCGCTACCTGAACCCTACGTCCCACATGCCCCGCACTGAGGCGTGGCAGCTTCGTGCTGGTCAGAGCCGTGGGGAGCGGTCGGGCTACGTAGCTTCAGAAGGTGCTACCCGTGGGAGGGCTGGGCGTGTGTGGCATTGGGGCGGGTGTTGGGGTGTGGGTGGCTGGGTTAGCGCTGCAATGACCAGGATGGGTGGGGAAAGAACGACTGCAATAAGCGATTAGAGCTAAGTGTGCTGAGTATAGCGTATGCCTTTGTTCTCTGTTCTCATCAGGTTTGAATCTTGTCTGTCTGGTGTACGACACCCCATGCAATTACCGTTGTCCCGAGCATTGAAGAAAGGTCGACCTCTTCCATACGCTGGGGCGTGTTGGTAGGATGTGGTGGCCCCTGCGGGAGGATGCTGTGAACCCATACTGGACTACTGGCTTGGTGAGGGCGTGTATTGTCAGGCACTGACCCGCTCGGTGATCCATGCTAGCTGCGTTTCTGGTTGCGCCTGGTATGGTGCAGGGCAACCGGCGGAGGCGGGGATGGTCTGCCCCAAAGGTCTTCGGTGTGCATGGACTATACATGCTTCACCCTGGCCCCTCTTTCGGCTTCTTCCATACGCTTCCCTGCACCCCCACCCTGCCTCCCAGACCTCCCCACGCCCCCAGCGTGTCTCCCACGCCTCCCTGCGCCCCCAGCCTTTCCCCAGACCTCCCCACGCCCCCAGCCTACAGGGCACCTAAAAGCACTCCTCCACGCAGCAAGGGACCCTTGCCCCGAGCAACTCAGGCTGCAAACGAGGGCGAGACAGCCGACCTTCCCGCTAACGCAACCCGCTATGCAATTGTCCACCGTGGCGGAGTTCTGCATGTGTATCGGGAGGCTTACGGCCTTTCTGCAAGTGTTGCGCGAAACCCAAATCAAGTGGAACACTTGACGATGAGCTGTCCGCCCTTAAGCGGCCCAAACGATGTGCACATTCAGGACGGTTGCGAGGTCGTGATGAGGAAAGAGTAGGAGCTGCACAGCTTTGCGCCGAACAAAGCAAAACTTGCGCCCAGACGTCGCGCCATGCTGAGCCGAGGAGCACGCGCTCCTGCGGCTTGGCCTGGCTATTGCTATCGCAGGCGGTGTCGGGTCATGCAGGCAGAATGTGCATGCGCGCGCTCGCAAGGGCGGTGTCGCGGTGTCGGTACCGACGCCATGCGCGACACCGCCCGCGGTGTCGCTGACCTCCATGCATGCTTTAGGCCTCCGGTCAAGCGCCTGGACTCCAGACATTTCCAGTTTCCATTTTCCCGCCACTGCGTATTCTTTAGTTAGTTATTTTGAGTTCGTTATTAGTTGAACTCCAGGGTGGGTGGTGGGGGTTGGCCCTGCGAGGGCATTGGCTGCGAGGGCATCAAATGCGCCCTATTACAGTGTTCACAGCCGACCTCAGTTCGCTCATACGTTCGCTCAAACGTTATGGCTGAAAACGCGGATTCCACCGTTAAGCAGGAGCAGGAGGAGATTGCGCGGCTGGAGAAGCAGACTGCATTCTTACAGGCGTTTATGCGGGAAAGCCGGGGGAAGGGTGAGTCCAGTCAGCACTGTTAGTCGGCGAACACCTTGCTTACGCTTGGATAGTTCCTCATGTTCGTTGCGTGTGCGCTTGCAGGCCCCATCACGGAAACCATTATTTTGGTGCGCATGCTCCTTGGCTATCCGCCGCATGGTAGCTCCGCGTGCCCGTCACACGACAAGCTGGAGTAAATGAACAAGGTATGTTGGCCAGTTGTGCTCCTGGCCGACGCGACACCGTCAATATCTGGTCACATAGCTTAACAGGAGGAGTGGCAGCGTTGCCGCGTTTCGCTGTACCCCTGCGGTTATCGTCACAGCCTGAACCGCCCTGCGCCTGTGCTGGGCCAGGAGGCAGGAGCCTCAAGATGTCAACACCAGCGCGCGCGTCCGTCATGATGCAACACTGTTCTGCACTATGTGAAGGGCTATGCAGCGTGCTTTGGTGTGGGCAGCAATCAGGGTACACCTATATGCATGTGGCTGCTGTATGCCGCTGGGACTGTGGACCAAGGGTGCACTCTGGACACTCAGTTGCAATGTACTGGCACCCCAGCGCCACGCCGGCACTGAGGAGGTAGCGTCTGTAAGGTGCAGGGTTGGGGCAGACTGCAGAAGTCCATGAGGGGTGCTAGGGTGCGAAGGGGTGGAGTCGTGTGTGGTGGTGGTGGTGGGGATGGGGATGGGGATGGGGTTGTGCTTGTGTACACCTGGCACGCCTGCATACAGCTACTCTCACCACACCAACGGTAGAACTTTCCTTCCACCCTGCTGCTGCCCCCCCACCCAGGCCTACTCTGTGCCCTTCATTAAAGTCCGCCTACCTGCTCCACTACCCTGGCTTTGGAGTTGCTGTAAGGCAAGCTGGCAGCAGCGGCTGAGGCGGCAAGGGATGTCTGCAGCCTCAGGCGGGCACTGCATGCAGGTTCATGGGAAGATTCTCTAGGCTGAAGGGGGCAAGCAGACCAGGGAGCTAGAGAGGAGGAACACAGACGAGCCCACAGGGGTGGAAAGGGGTGGGTCTGGTCAAGTGCAGTTGAAGGGTTTGTGGTTGTAGGTGCAAGGAAAGCTGTGGGCAGCGGTGTTGTCTAGGACAGGGGGCTCCCCTAGTCTAGGGCATGGAGGTTGTGCGTATGCAGTGCATTGGTACCTGCTGCCTGTTGGTGTGTAGGTAACCATCTGGCCAGAACTGACGGATTTAGCAGGTGTTACAAACTAAACATAATATGCTGCAAGCACAAAGCAGGCTGGGTGTCTGTTCATTTGTGTTGGGTAGCTGCATTACGATGGACTTCTTGGTGTGTTCTGAGCCTTTACGCCAACTTGTGTACTTCCTGTGCTACGCATACATGCCACGCCTTTGTGATGCATACTGGTATGCTGGATCTACAGAATAATTGTAAGGTACATTCCCCTGTCTGGCTGTTGTACCCCAGTAAACGTAGTCTAACAATTTGGTTAACGAAGTGACGCTTTTTGTGGACCGGCAGGTGCCATGGGGGACTTCACAGGCCTTTTTTTTCAGGAGAAGGGTTATGGGGCGGGGTATCAGAGTTGGGGGGCTGAGGGCGCGTATGTACGGGCGTGGAAGGCGCCAGCGGGTGACGCGTGGAATGTGGTGGTGTCCGTGACGCCTAAGCAGAGGCAAAGCGGCGACGCAATGGGGCGGCATGGATGGGGCGGGAGCAAGCTAAATACGGTAACCAATGTGTTCAGTCTGGATGCATCTGGCTCCGTTGTCTCCTACCGTGCGCCTCCCGAGTCCTTCCACGTTTGCACCCACCCTACAGCGACTCCGGCACGAAGGACTGGCTCCTCCGGCCGCCTCCCCGCAATCCTGCCACTGCCATTGCCCAGCCCCTCGCCGCCCACTGCTGCGCCAGACTCAGCGCCCCCTGCACCTCCCCATTCCCCGTGGGTATGATGCCTCGCCGCGACTTCCTACCCTCCGCCGGTGCCTCTGTTACTGTGATCGGCTTTAGGCAACACCTACGATGGGTACATAATAGTCACAGCTGCGTCCGGAAGGCCCGACCGGACTCCGTGATACGCAGTGGAAGCGGGCAAACCAGACGCCGGTCCCTGACTACAACCGGAGCCTTGGGGAGGGCACTACAGGCCACTCTCAAGGCCCGGTCTATGCGGTAAGAGGTCAGTCTTTCTTGGTGTTTCAGTGAAACCTGCAGACTTCTGGTCCCCTGCCGCGTACCGTATGTACGTCCCTCCTCACTGCACCCTGCTGTTCCATTGCAGTCCGAAGCAAAGGGTTGATAGCGAATGAAGTCGTAGCTCTGAAGAAAACCCCAAGCTTGATCACATTGCGTTGGGCGGAGGTAGGCGGGTACGTCCCCTGGTGCTGCACGACCAAAGAAGTCTCTGACACCCCTGGCGACATAGTGCTGCTAGGGGGCTCCCCTGTCGCGAACTGCCTGCCGCCTTGTCCTGAGCACGTGCTGTGCTTGTCGAAAGTCTCAATCGCTTATGCATATAGCCTGTCAGTGTTATAACACAGTGGCATGGAGGCATTGGATGCCGTGCTTTGCGCGTGTGCCCCAAAACGCGTCAACCGTGCCCCCGGAATGAGTAAACCAGCCTCAGTCACAGCATTGCCTGTTTCTAACGCTGTTAGTACAATCTGCCATACTTCACGCGTGCTGAAATGGGTCCACCTGGTGACTCCCGCAGCGTGTGCTCTGTACACGAAGGGGGTAGGGAGTAACTTCCTATGGGCCAGCTGAAACTTGACACGAAACCAAAACACAGAGCACAAGTGGTTCACTTGTAAGAGGCGCGGCTCTCGAGCGCCCTTTGAGCCCTTTCCGGCCCAATTGCATTTAGGGTCCAGTGCACTTTTTCCTGGCACCCATATACGTTACCTCGCACCTTACCTGCACGTCTATTCTACACGTGGTCGAGTGACTTCACACATACAACAATGACTAGCTCACAGCAACAAGCGTTGGTGCTGGGCCCCCAGCAGTTCTCGTTTGGCCATGGCTCGAATGACCCCTTCAAGCTCGGCAAGGCGATGCGGGGCGCGCCGTCGGTCATCCCTATGGGGTCATCGCCTGCGGCCTCTGCTGGCTCTTGCAGCTTCACCGCTCGCGGCTCGGCCCACCGCTTGGCGTCTCGGCGCGCGATGGCGCGGTCTCGTGCCGTGGCTGCCCCTTTCGCCAGCCTCAGCCTTGCTGCCGTGACGTTGACTCCACCACCAAAGCAGGCGTCTGGAACTGTTGAGCCAAAGAAGAAGAAGTCGCCAGGGGAGATCATCGCGCTTGCGGGCAAGAAGGCCCTCAGCGGCGGTGTCCCCGGCATGGTTGCCATGGCCATCCAAGTGCTCTCGCTCATGTGGCTTCGCACAACTATTAACTACCAGTACCGCTACGGTACCAGCACGCTCGAGGCCCTCAAGACGCTGTACGCGCAGGGTGGCATCCCGCGCTTTTACCAGGGTCTGGCTCCAGCGCTAATCCAGGTGAGTTTAGGAAACATGAATCACAAAAGCGGTCTGTTGATTTCCACGCGTTGTCGCTGGGCGGGTCCTGCGGGGTGGGTCAGGCCACCTCGAACTGGTCGCTGCTGGCGCTGCCCTCCTTGGTAGCCCTTCCCTGGTATTCAGTCACCCGATACTCATGCAGCCGGGTCACACGTGTAAGTCAACGAGCAGCCCGAGTCCCGGTAACATTTTTGTCACTTTCCTCACATCAACTCATTCAGGCCCACACTTCCCACACCTCCCTTGTGCCCACCCACCCACTGGAAAGCCCATGTGACCCAAACTGCCAGCAACCCCACCGGCCTGCAAGCACGGCATCCCTACCTCTCCTTGCAACAATACTACCATGTAAACCCACCGCTGAGCACGGCCCTCTGTGTTGAGCCCCCCGCACAGCATGCAGTACAGCTGTTCCCCCGCAGTTTCCCCACCGAAGGCCTAACCTTTGCTTCGTTGACACCCCCAGCAACGGTGCAGCCCCTGCAACTCTTGGCCCACTCTGTCTGCGTGACCACTGCCCCTCCGAGCCCTGTCACGACCGCCAACACCAACATGCACTACTCACGCAGCCCTACCTCGGAAGCAACCACGACCCATACATGTCTTGAAGCCTCCTTGCCTGATTGTGCCCCCCGTGGTGGTGCAGAGCCCACTCTCCCGCTTCGGCAACCCCGCCCCCATGCACTACACACGCAATGCTACCTGCCGCTTTGAAGTGAACAACGCACAGTATATCACAACCACCTCTTTTGCGTGTTTGTGCGCCCGGTGTGGCGCAGGGCCCGCTGTCTCGCTTCTGCGACACGGCCGCCAACACGGTGACACGCCCGCCAACACGGGCATACATAACACGCGCAGCCCTATCAACCTCTCCTAAGCAACCACAGACAACGAGCACTGAACATGTCCATTTGCTCATGTTCTCCCTTGGCGTTGCGCAGGGCCCCCTGTCCCGCTTCGGCGACACGGCCGCCAACACGGGCGTGCTGGCGCTGCTGGAGGACGTGGACATCCCCGTGCCCGTCAAGACGGTGGCCGCCTCGGTGGCGGCGGGCCTGTTCCGCATCGTCCTCATGCCCGTGGACGCCTGCAAGACCATCATGCAGGCAAGGAGAAAGCGGCGGCATGCGTAATCCGTCCTAACATGTCCTCGCGTGCAGCAATATTGAGGTGTACCTGCTTATTCACGCACTAAGATGCGGCACCTTAACAGGTTGACTGCGATGCCAGTATCTGCAGGCACCGAAGAAAAGATCGGCCCGGCCTTGTTCAGTGCTCATCATTTCTCAGTTCCGTGCCCCTTGTGCTGACGTTGCCCCGTGCAGGTGGAGGGCAAGAACGGCCTGAACGCGCTGTTCCAGAAGGTCCGGGTGGGCGGCCCCACTGTGCTGTACCACGGCGCGGTGGCTGCCTCCGTGGCCACCTTCGTGGGCCACTACCCCTGGTTCGCCACGGTGAGTACACGTGCAATTACAATTTAATGTTCTTCTTCCAATTCACGTTGGCAAGAGCGTGCATTATGTATGGGCCAGTACCCCTGGTGCGCGACGGTGAGTACACGCTACACGCTGTCGCAGATTCAGATTTGCGTAAAATATCTATTTTGTGTTGGAAAGCACCCCCGGTGGGCCACGGTGGGTGGAGTATTACGGGGTAGGGGACGCGAGAATGCCAGTGAGCGGTATGGGGTATGGAGCGTCGTGGGCGAAAATGGGTCATCTGGGTTTTTGTCGACACAGCATGTCGTCCAGCCTGGATTAGCTGGTGCGGGATTGAAAGCGACGTAGGCATGTCACCCGAGGTGGTCGCTACCGGTTCTGTGTAGGAGGACCGGGGACAAGCTCTGCAGTCTCACCGTCACTCCACACAGCACGCTAACCCACGTCGTTGCTGTCGTGCACCGTACCGCCGTACACGCAGTACAACACGCTCAACGCGTACCTGCCGCGCTACGAGGACGACCTGCCCAAGAAGCTGCTGCGCTCGGCCTTCATTGGCTTCTGCTCGTCCTTCGTGTCCGACTGCTGCTCCAACTCGATCCGCGTCATCAAGACCACCAAGCAGACCGCCACCGTGCCCATCACCTACACAGAGGTGGTCAAGGTGCGTCGCCATGCAATTACAGAGTATTAACAATAACATGTCGCAAACATGTACTAGGATGAGCGGTACCGGTAGCACGAGCGGCTTACGAGGAGAGGTCGGTAACGACTGCTTAGGCTGTGACCGCCGGTTTTTGAGTTTTGGGGGTTGCCGGAAATGGAGCGACGTATGGGGGTTTTCGCAAAAGGGTGCCGTGTGGGTGGGAGCTGTCGTGCGAGGGTAGCACCTACACAGCACCTACACAGAGGTGGTCAAGGTGCGTGGGTGCCGTGTGGGCGGGTGTTACGCGTGAAACGCGGGAAGACCGTGCAAAACGTCTGCTGGGAGTTGTCGTACGGGCGGGTGTTATCGGACGAGGGCAGCCTGATACCTACGTACTACGTGGAGTTGGTCAATGTGAGTCCCGAGCCCAGGACGGGGATTGGGCACCGACAGGATGGCGAGGCCATGTCAGGGTGACAGGGCGGGTGTAGTCACGGCCGTGACACCACACCGAACAGCCTCTAGCACAAGCAGCGTGTCGGGCACATGTGGCTGTGCCATGGAAAACTCTTGAAGTGCCGTGTTGGCAGGCATGCGGGGGACGTGCGTCCCGCAACAGTCGTGCCCTGCGCCACCGGAGAATGCCCCCCTGTCTGACGCATTCCTGCTGCGCTGGTTGTTTTTGCACGCCCTCCGCTCCCGCAGGAGATCATCAAGAAGGACGGCGTGTCGGGCCTGTTCGTGCGCGGCCTGGGCACCAAGATCATCACCAACGGCATCCAGGTGAGCAGGAGCCCAGGACGGGGGCAGGGCCGAGGGTCAGCCGATCACTGTGAGCTTTGCTGGCTCTTTGCGAACTGCTTCTAGCAAAATGCCCGTTTTCGATCGAGGCCAGACTAGGGCATCTGTGACACGTTTGTGCGTGCGCTTTGTTAGACTCAATGCACCTGACCAGCTGGTGACGCACACCGAGTTGCGGGAACGGGGTGTCGCTAACCCACTTACCGCTGTTGCCGACCGCAGGGCATCCTGTTCAGCGTCATGTGGCGCCTGGGCCAGGATTACTGGTGGGTAGGGGGGGTGCGTGGGGTTTTGGGTGTGCTGTCGCGGACAGGTCGATAGCATGGCATGCCAGGGCTATTGGTGGGTAGGGGGGACATGTGGGGGTTCGGGTTCGCTGCCGGACAGGTGGATAGCATGGCATGCCAGGGCCACGGGTGGGTGGGAAGGGGGGCTTTGACGATCAATCACCACATGAAAAGGGCGTAGTACGATCGTAACAGCCGAATCCATGCTCCCCAGCCTAGCCAGACCGGCATGTATGACGGGCGCCGCGTTGTTGGAGCTCCGCCATCCTCGTAGGGGGGCGTGAGGGACTGCTTGGGGCTGCCGGTGGTTGGGCGGATAGCATGGCATGGCATGCTTAGCACCCAGGTCCCAAGGTCTGGCGCCCGGGGGGGTAGGGCTGAAGGGTCAACAGCCGAAAGTCAGCACCGAACGCGAGCAGTGTCGTGGAGTTCATTGTGGCTGCACTTCAGAACAGCTGAGGTCAGCGCCGGAGGGAGAAATCGCATAAAACGTGGGGATCTCGATAACCAGTGGGGGGGGGGGTGCATGGGGGGCCGCGGCATGGGCATGCCCGTGGCGAGGATCGTGTGCGCTCTTGCGGTACCGAAGTTGCTGCTGCCCTTTGATCTTTGCTTAATCAACAGGAACAACACCGACGTTGCTGCTACCCTTTGACCTTGCCTTAACCCACAGGAACAAGCAGGAGGCGGACAAGGCTGCTGCGGAGAAGGCGGCGGCCGCGCCCGCTGCGGAGAAGGGCAAGAAGTAAGCTGGGCCGGAGGAGCAGCGTGCGAGGGCGGGAGCCAGCGCGAGCAGCTTGGGGAGCCGCGGGCGATAGCGGCTGCTGTGCACGCCAGCAACAGTAAGAATAGTACGATGGTGGTCCGTGGGCGCGGGCTGGCAGACCATTGGTGTGGATGCGTGTGATGCGGGTTGGTAGGGCAGGCAGTTCAGTTGGGAGCTTGCTGTTGTGCGACACGGCGCGACTGCGTACAGACAAGTGCGGGTGTCAGGATTTATATGTCGTCATGTGAGTCTTGCATATGGTAGCGTGCTAAGGTTATGAGTGAGTGATACGGTTGCTGGGATGGTAAACGCGACAGGGGCGTCTGGGGGGGTGTGTCGTGCTGGTATATGAGTTATGCTCGCTCGACTGATGGGTGCGTCGTGCTGACGTTCTTTGGTGTGAGCAACAGCGGGCATGGCTGCGGCCTCCTTGCCCGGAAGGCCAGCGGGGCGTGGGTTGGGGACTCGGGGTGGCTTTGCTGCATGTGAGCTTGTGTTTATGGTGTGCCTTCCCCGGCAAATGGGCAAGGTAACGCCAGCTTGGTTGTGAAACAGCGTCCGTTCGGCTGCTAATCGAGACGGCGTATTGAACGGCCTTGGGGACACGGCCAGTAGACTAAGGCGCGCACGGGCGTTGTGCATATGTATGAATGGGCTGTGATCTTGAGGGTTATCTGGACAACTTGCGTTACGACGTGCAAGTAGCGTATGGCCAACCGTGGGTGTTACTGTCCGTGGGTGATAGTGCAACCGTTGCTGCGCTTAGCAAATTGCTTGCAGCAGGATAAGCAACGGTTGGTTGTAAGCTTACCGGTATGATGATGCGCATCCAGCTTTTGCCCCTGTTGGGGGCTGGCTGGCTGGCGTGTTGCCGCAGCGTTCCCCGCCGTACGGGACGCTATGGGTATCCCCAAAACAGCCCTCAGACAGGACGTGCTTATGTCAAAACTGTGCCACAGCCATGCTCCTGACAAGCGGCCTCATCCTGTCAAGCTGTAATGACAATACACACGGTCCGAGCCGTGGTGCAGCGAACGGAGGGTCAACCAGATGTGCTGTGCAGCCGTATAAACTTGCAAACTGCGCATACAAGTACTCCAAGAAACAGTGCAGCAGACCGCCACCAACGAATGGAGGATAATGATATACGCGCTTGCATCCGCTGCACGCGTGCACGGTCCACTTCCGTCACCAACTTCTGCGGATGCTCTAACCATTGCGACCCTGGGACGCGCGCTGCTGTCCGCCCCCGTAGCCAGGCCCCAGAAAAGTCTTCACGCGGGGGCTTAGCCCAAAAAGCATGCTGGAGTGGACTGTGATCACTGATACCGTATGCCAAGCTCGATGGAACTAATTGAGTGCAGTAGCAGCACCGCCATACGACTTTCGCCTCGTCTCTCCACATCAACCTCGGGTGCACACTGACCCGTGGGTCCGTCAACGCCAGCGATCATACCCCGGCATCGGGAGGCAATGCTCATACGCTACATACCTCTGTGCAAGCCACTACAAACCTGATCTGCAATCAACGGCGATTCGGCCGGGCACAAGCATCGGTATTGCCTCTAATCGACTAGAGCTGAGCAAGAGATACAGAGGGCAACAGATAGCGTGGTGGTTCCCCCGTGCCCCAATCCCACAGCTGCACAACACAGCAACCATGTGGTGAAGAGTGCACTTCCCGTCTTGTGTTGTTTTTACTCCCATGCACTTGCAAAGTCGCTGTCTGCAAGGGGAGCAGCCCTGGACGAATGTTGGTGCGTCTTGGTAGGCTACCAATAGGGGGTTCCACTGGGCCTGGTACCGGGACATGCCAAACCGCCTTAGTACTGTCGCTGTGCACTTGCGGAAAGCTAGTGCTGGCTGGACCCTGGCTCCCACGGCTCCACTGTGTTGCCCCAGACCATGCCCGCCACCGGAGCCGGGGTTGTGTTCGTTGTGCATTCCCTGACTGGCACCTAAAATTTCCGTGCACGTCGTAGCTTACGGGTGCACTGAAGCTTGCTGCAAAGGCACGTGGCAACCCCCTGAGCGTCCCCTCAAAGGTGTCGGCGCTTTGCGCACGCGCCAGGCGCCAGGCCCTGCCCTGCCCTGCCCTACCTGCGCTGAGCTTAGCGGCACCAGCAGCCAGCCTTGACAGCGCCAATTTCAATATAAGCTATATATTTGCCTGTGTCGCATGTGGTGAAAGTTGGCAATTGCCCGAATTCCCTCCATCGGGAGTTACTGCGGCCCCGGGGACGGGCGGGCAGGCACGCCTAAGTGAGTGAGAGCACCAGCATACACTGTCTGAAAGGCTGCTTCTCCACGGTCAATAGACATACTGTATGTTTGACTCTCCTCTTTAGACCTGCCTTTGCAACGCCATAACATCGGCGTCACTCACCTGGGCAAACACCAGCGCAATCTGACCAGACAGGCATAGGCTACTCATACAGCTCATAGTAGAGGCTTGGTTGGTTGAAGGCGTGCCCTGCAGACACCAGACACGAGACAGGCCCATTGTGCAGCTACTCGACGACGAAACGCGGGAGGAACGCCAAGAGGAGCCGACAATCCGAGGTCGGTTCTATTGAACCTCTGTTGTGTGCTAGTGGGGAGCTTCGGAGATAACCTGGGAAGTTAGGGTCGAGTGTTCTGCCCTGCGACTGGTGTCGCGAAAACTGCACTTGAGATGCCCTGTCGGATGCTTGCATCCAGGTCAATAGCGTTCCGCTTTGTGTTGCTGGTCTTGTCGGTGGCAATTTACACTACTACACGCTATCGCCGAAAATGTTACCGGGGCCATCGCTGCGTATGGGCTGCAGGCTGCCAACACAGCTTCAGGAGGCGGGCTTCAATCATCATGCTCAGATTCAGCTCCTAGACATACGGGGCCCGTCCAGGGGCCATGCGCCTTGCTGAGGGTGACCGTGTCAGGAGCGGCACGAAGCGCTCACACGGCACCAGCGATGGCACTGGGGCTCCTACTAAATGTGGACGTCCTGTAGCTTGTCACTCGCAACAGCATGCGATGACGGCGACGCCAGGTCCAAATGGAGTTCTGGGCCAGCCTTGCCGCGCCAGACAGCGCGGCCGATGTACCTCTACAGAGCTGTTGAGGAGGCAGCAGGCTTCTTGTTCGTCTTCAAAGCCGTCGGCGGCACGGTTGGGGTCTGTCACCATCCTCCTCATCGCAGCGTGCTCGGCCCTTCTCACCCCAGCACAAGGCCTTATGAATGGATATTGTGCCTCGTTTCAACGGGAGGGCGACTGCCCGCCGTGCCGTTTGCCTCTCGATTCTTGCACGGTAAGGACAATCAGTTCACACTGCTCACTGCGGCGTACGAAATACACCGTAAGATATTTGCGCAACACCGTGGTGGCGCGGTGGTTGTGTTGTGCTGCGAACCGCTTGCTTATCTGGCACTTGCCGCCCACGCCCTTTCTGTGCCCCCGTCTGGACTGTCCGCCGTCTTGAGCTCTCCCGACGCAGCCTGACTACCCGGTCCCTGGGAATGCGTAGGCTACTGCACTCATATTCTCGTTGCAATCTGTTGTCATCCGCCTCGTTTACCGACGGGGTACGGTTACTCGGTGCCTCCCTTGCCTTCTGTGGACCTGAGCTTAGTATCACATGTTCACACGGTCCCCTCCCTGCAGCCCGTGGACCAGTACTGGGAGAACCCGGACATCTGTGTGCTGCCGGAGTATGCAGATGCGCCCACTTGCGGAGAGCTGAGGGTGAGGCCTAAAAGTCTGACTGGGCCGGGAGTGACGCGCTCAACCAGCCAGCCTCGCATGCAGACAATGGTTTATTGGCCAGACCACATTGCCGTGGTTGGGCAGGCGTGGGCCTTGAAGCGGGTTGGGTCTATGGACCCATGGCATAGGTGAAGCAGTACTGGTGCTGTACCGCTACACAGTACGGCTGTGCACCATATGGCACACGTCAGCACGCGTTGCCGCGGTGCCGTGTGTCCTCGTTGACGGGTCTGCATCATTCAAAGTTGCCCGAGAGCTGTGTAGACATGCGTGTCGCCACGTTGGACAAAACGCTCCTGCTCTCACCTTTGGTGGCCAGGCTCCCCACCAGCCCCGGCCACCCGTTCTCCACCACAGCCTGACGCCCCACCCCACCCCGTTCCTTCCTGCCCCCGCCCGCCCGCAGCAATTCGACATGGTGCTATCCTCTGACCGCACCACCACCGCCGGCCAGCTGCTCATGTTCCAGACCACCAGCAACAAGCTCTACATCACCTTCCGCCTCTTCTGCCCCTACGCCCTGCGCCCCGGCGTGTCCATCGAGGTGCCCTTCTCCATGGGCGTCTACGCCTGGAACACCACCGACCCCGCCGCCAGCCCCCAGTACGCCGACCCCTTCCCCATCACCAGCGGCATCTACACCTGCATGTCCCTCATCCTGGACCTGGCCAACATCTGCAACCCCGAGCGCTCCGCCTTCATGTTCACGCCCACCGCGCTCGCCAACCACGGCTGCGGCTGCTTCCCCACCTCGCGGCCCTGCCCCCCCGCCGACCTGTCGCTCAACATGCCCCTCATCATCCAGCCCTCGCTCTACATGGTGCCCTCCATGGACCGCTGCCGCCCCGGGCCCACCGTACAGCGCTTCATCGCCGCCACAGACGACGGCACCGGAACCATCCAGTGGGACACCTCCCTGTGCGTCACGCCCCCTCCCCCGGACGACGAGACGCGCGGCGGCCAGCTGCCAGACACCCCGCCGCCCAACACGCCTCCCGTGCCGCCCGTGCCCTACCCCTCGCCGCGCCCCATTCCCAGCCCGTCACCCGAGACGTCGGCCCTGCCCGACATCCCCCGCCCCTCCACCATCCCTCCTCCGGTTACCAGCAACGCCACCGACCCCTCGCCGTTCTCCACCCCTACTCCCCCTCCCGCTCCCACCCCTGATGCATCGCCCGCTCCCCCCCCAGTGCCTCCCAGCACCCCTCCTCCCACGGGCTTCCCCATCGCCTCCCCCACGCCCACGCCTACGCCCTCACCCACCACTGACAGCGGCGGCGGTGACTCCGGCGGCAAGGACGACACCGCGCCGCAGCCCTCCTCCGTGCCGCTGCCTGCCCCGCCCCCCGACACGATCGTGCAGGCCTCCTCCTCCCCCTCCGCCCCCGCCTTCATCCAGACCCGAATGGGCACAGGTGTCCTCGGTGCCGGAGTCGCTGTAGCCGTGCTCCTTATCGGCGGCCTAGCTGTGGCAGGCTTCGTACGTTATCGCCGCCGCCGTGCCGCCGGAGGCGGCAACGGCGGCGACGGCGGCCCAGGCGGCGGCCTCAAAGCTATTGCCCGCAGCAGCGCGCCCGCCATGTCCGACAACGCGTCATTTTACGATGACCAGTCTCTGACAAACTTGTCGTTTGCGATGATGCCACATGTCTACGAGCGTGAGGAGAACAGGAGCCGGGCGGGCAGCGGCGGCAGCGGCGACGCACTTATGACGGTTGGGGACGCTTTCCCACACGACTTGGACGGGGGGGACCACAGCCTCGGTCCCGGCGACATGGAGAAAGGGGGCACCTACAGCGCCAAGCTGTTCCCGCTGTCCATCGAGAGCAGCAGCCTCAGCGGCACCACCAACACCACCACCCTCAGCGCGCAGGGTGGCCTGGGCTCGAGGCCGCACAGCGGGACGTACGGCGCCTTTGGGCACAGCGGCGGCAGCGAGGTAAGAGCACTCTAAACACACATTGGAGTGTGGAAAGCATATGTGGCGCATGCTTGACGAGTGCTGCACCTGGCAAAGTGGCACTTCTACTGCCGTGTCCTGCGGTTGCCCGTCGGTGTCTAGCTTCCCTGCCATGGCACCTTGCGTCTCCCTGCACGATCAGGACTTCCCGCGTGCTGCCTTGCCGCTGACGCTGTGCCTTTTCCGCTCCCCCGCCTGGCCCCTCCCCAGGTTGGCCAGGCGGACAGCCGCCCCCGCTCCCAGAGCCTCAGCCACGTGCACAGCAGCTCCCCCTCCCAAACCAGCGCCACCGGCTCCAGCGGCGCGCACGCCGTGGCGGCGGCCGCCGCCGCCATGGTCAGCGGCGTGGCGGTGCTGCAGCTGGCCGCGCACGACGGGGACTCCCCTGTCCTGCAGCCCGCCCACAGCGGCAAGGCCCCGCCCCCCGCCCCAGCCGCCACCTACGACATCACGGCCAGCGCCCACGCCCTGGAGCTGCCGCACCACGACGCCGGCACCCTGCCGGCCTCCGCCAGCGGCCAGTGGACGCTCGGGGCAGGCAGGGGAGTCCCCGCCCGGGGCAGCTCCGGCTCCGCGCCGGCCTCGGGCCCCACGTCCATGTCCGGGGTGGCTACCATGCCGAGCAGCAGCGGCAGCGTGTCACTGCTGGCGGCAGTGGCGCCGGCGGGCGGGGCTCTGGGCCTTGGCCTGAGCCCCCGGCCCAGCCTGGTTGCGGCGCCCGCCGCCGCCAGCCTCGCCATCAGCCCCTCCGCCAGCCCCGCCAACTCCCTGGTGCCCGCGGTCCAGTCTCCCACCGCCTCCTCCTCGTCCTACGGCTACGCCCACACCCACAGCGCCCACCCGTACGGGCAGCTGCCCGTGCGGCACAGCGGGACGCTGTCTGCAGCCGCAGCGGCCCTGGTCGCCGGCGGGCGGGCGGGCAGCCCGCCGCCTGCAAGCTCCACAGGTGCCGCCTCGCCTCCCGCCAGCGGCGCCGTGTCGCCCCGGCTGACCTCCCCCGCCGGCACCACCCCGCCCGTGGCGCCCCTGAGCACCGCCAGCAGCGGCGCCCTGAGCCAGGCGCACAGCGTGGGCGTGCCCAAGGGTCCGCTGGCGCATGTTGCTCCTGCTCCTGCGGCCCCAGGCCGCAGCAGCGTGCAAGCCAGCCCCTCTACCGGAGCCGCGCCGCGGCCGCCGCTCGCGCCTGCTGCTGCTACCGCTGCGGCGGCGGCCGCGGCAGCGGCCCCCCTGGTGTCGCGCACCAGCGGAAGCAGCCGGGGTCTTGCAGGAGCGGGCGCGGGCCAGGGCCCCAGCGGCCTTGGAAGCAGCGGCTCTGGGACTATGGCGCTGCCGGAGGTCGGCAGCGTGGGCAGCCCAACCTCCACCCTCAACCCGCTGTATGGCGCGCCGGGGCTCACTCCCACCAGCGGCATGCAGGGGCCCGCGGGTGCTGCTGCTGCTGCTGTCACCGTGGCCGGGGGTTCCTCGATGCCGGTGCCGCTGGCAGGGAGCGGTGTCGTTAGCCCGGGTGCTAGTCCGCTGCGCCTGCCAGAAAGCTCCTTCGCCCAGTACGCGCACGTGGACCTGGATGATGAAGACGAGGAGGAGAAGAAGGAGAAGCCGGAGGGTCAGGGCGTTCAAGGACAGGAGGGTGCGGAGGCGGTGGTAGAGGCGGAGGCGACTGTGACGGGGCTGGCGGACGGCGACGTGTCGCCTGCAAAGGCGGAGGCAGCAGGAGGGGAGGGTAATGCTGGCGCGATAGCGGCGACGGACTCGGAGGAGAGCGCGGCGACGGTGGGCTCGTTGCTGCAGCAGTGCGGCAGCAGCAGCCAGGGCAGCAGCGGGAGCGGGAGCGGCAGCACGGCCCTGGTCAGCGGCGGCTCGTCTGGAGCGGAGGGACGCTGCCACAGCAAGCACCAGGAGCCCAGCCAGCAGCAGCACCAGCTGCCTACCCTGATGGAGGCGCCCTCCGCTGAGTCTCCCACGAGCGACAAGGCACCAGCCGCCACGGCCGCAGTCAACGCGACCGTGTCTATCACTGCAACGGCAGAGGCGAGCCCGGACGCGGGTGTTGACAACTCCCCGCCCGCTGTGTTAGGGGCACCGGCCGCTGGACCCGCAACTCCCAAGCCCCAGCCACCCCCTTCCCCCTCCGGCTCCCCCGCCGCTACCGCCTCCTCCTCCTCCTCCTTCTCCACCCCTTCCTCCTCCCCGGCGCCCTCCTCCTCCGACTCCAGCCCCCAGACCCCCGGCCCCGCCGCCAAGCGGGCCAGCTTCCTCCCCCCCACCGCCCCCTCCCCGTTCGCGGGTATCGCTGCGCAGCAGTGCGTCTCCGAGCCCTCCTCCTCCGCCTCGTCCGCTGCACCTGCGCCCCCAGACGACTTCTCCTTCCGCCACGGCAGCCTGCTGGCCCTGCCGCCCCTGAGCTCCAACGGCTCAGGCCTGCCCCGCAACGGCTCCTCCACCGCCCTCAGCCCCGGCCGCGACGGCCCCCGCTCCCCCTCACCGCCGCCCTCCGGCTCTCCCCAGGCGCGCTCCCCCGCACGCGCCGTCGAGGCCCGCCAGTGGCTGGCGAACAACCTGGCGGCAGCGGCAGCGGTCGCGCTGTCGCGCAGTCCCCCGCGGCCCAGCGGCGGCGGTGCCGCCGCTCCCAGCAGCCCCCTGCGCAACACCATAAGCGTCGGCGGCGCACCGACCACGCCGTCCCCTCAGCGCTCCGGGGCTTTGCCTGGCGTGCAGTCTGTCGCCGCCGCAGCCGGGCACTACCCGTACCCGCCCCCACACTCCGGCGTGCAGCAGCACCCCCACCTGCAGCACCTGCAGCAGTACCACCAGGCGCATGCGTCGTCTGGGGGCGGAGCCAGGCCGCACAGCTCTTCGCTCCAGCCGACGTCGCTGCAGCCGCGCGGCAGCCTCCCCGCCGCAGCGTACGGCACTGCCCCTGGCGGCGGCGGCGCCGCCGCCGCTGCCCCGTACGCCAGCGGCCTGCTTCACACTGCACACTCCGCGGCGGTGACGTACGTTCCCGATGTGCCCTCCTCCCCTCCGGGGCCCCCCCCCCACCCGCACCAAGCCCACCCAACTGCCAACCAGCTGTACCTCTCCGCCGCGCACCAGCCCGCCGCCGCCTCCGCCGCCGCAACGGCTGCCGCCGCCGCGCGTGCCGCCGCCGCCGAAGCGCTGTACCGCTACCCCAGCAGCTCTTACCCCACCGCCATGCAGCACTACCAGCAGGTGCAGCAACAGCAGCACCACCACGGCAACCCCTACAACCCACAGCACCAGCAGCAGCAGCACCCTGGCCTGTGGCGCGCCCCCTCCATAAGCTCGGCTGCCTCCTCCCCCCACCCCCCCCCCCCCCCCCCCCCCCCCCCCCCCCCCCCGCGCCCCCCCCCCCCCCGC
>VFQN01003686.1_pt1 | contig 21416 bp, 29 predicted proteins | sample 3512371 | NCBI WGS metagenome assembly VFQN01 (sample SAMN10412370, study PRJNA504923) | tailings metagenome | isolation source: Replicate 2 from Balatoc abandoned mine | place: Philippines: Itogon, Benguet | collected 2017-08-28
CGAGGAGCACAAATCGAGTTGCGAGACGACAGGGGCGCTTGGTACCCTGGTCGGAATGGATACGTTGCAAGAGGGCAAGAGGACAAGGGAGGTGGTAAGGTGAAGGGCTGAGGATCGACGGCCAACGCGGGAGAAAACCGTCCTCGTAAAGTTTGCCCCTTGCTTCTCACAACGAAGCCATTTAATATCAATTAATGTATAATATGCATGTGAGAGAGCGCTGCAGCACCTTCGGCAATCAACGGCTTTGGGAAAGCAACAGCCCTGTGACAGCGATACCAGCAAGCTCCTCGGCACATATACTCATGCAACAAATACAAAAGGCTATAGGATCACACCTCGAGAGCTACAGTTCCTTGGTGGTGTTCCGGGTTTCGTAGCACTGCGCCCTGACAGCTGGGGCAACCTTACGAGAGCTAGGCCTGCTGTACACAGGCATACGTCTTAGCGTTTTGCGACAGACGTGTCCGCTTGCACGGAGTACTTCCAATCCACCTGGACTCCCGCCCTATATCCATGCAGGGGAGTCCCCGGCCGCACGGATCCATGCACGAACATGCGTGCTCGGGGCTAAATGTCTAAGCTTCAGCGAATGCTGCTCACCAATAAAGGCCTTCAGCTTGTGCCTCAAGCTGCGCAGAGCGGGCGCTTGAGGTAAAGCCCATATGCTGAACTTTGCCGGGCAATATGTACAGGTTCGTGAGCTGAGGGGCAGTGCAGCGGTCCCCCAGTGGCAGTCCTTGGTGTCGCAAGCCTCGCGCCGGGCGGTTGCATGCATGTGGGCCAGTGTGGGCGCACCTGCGGGCGTTTGCAAAACTTGGTGTGCCACGCGCGGGGTGGGACGAGAACGGCACAGCCCAGAAGGCACAGCCCACCCCTGGCTTCGGGTGGTGGACGGCCGCCTCCTTTGCACCTGGCCGGAGGCCCCAAACCAGGGCCCTGGTCCAGCATATGCATCAGTAACCGGCACCGCCCTGACGCTCGCTTTTCTTCCATGTACTCCTAGCGTCCCTACTAGGACTGAATCACCTGCTTTAGGCAGGAGCCGTTCTGCACACCTAGTACACAACTGGGTCGACGGCTGATCCAAACAACACGGCGGACCGGCGGTGCCCCGCGGCGATTGCCCAACGGCTTCCTGCTAAGCTGCAAGGTACCCGCGCAGACCCACGTCGTAAGGCGGTTGTTAATGTCACACCCTCCAGCGTCAGTGACTGACTTGTCCGAGTGTGCGGCGGAGTGGTGACGCCCGGGGTAGTTAGCAGGTGCCACGTGTTCTTGGGCCGCAGTCTATGCTTTAATGCCCTTGGTGGTGCCTGTTGCTGTCCGGGTGCCATGACTGTATTGCTCTGCCCGTGCAACCTGACTGCCTGTGCATAGGGCTTCATGGTGTGATGCCCTGGCCGTGACTAGGCCTTGGCAGTAGCGTGCTTTTGGGCTTTGTGAGGGCTGTCCCGTTGCCCTCTCGGGGTGGTGGGTGTGGTACGACACCCCGACGGGAAGGGGTCCCCTGTAAAAAACCAAACCAAAAAAATCCACGACATGCGCCCGCGATATGTACGGATCAGACACTCTATGGGGCACCTTCTGCTACCGGCCTGTCACCTGAGGGGTTAGGGGTACGTGTGGGTGGTTGCGGCATGGGGACAGGGTAGCCAGGGATCCGGTTGCGGGAACGGGTGTTGTCGTTCCGTGTGACACGTGCGTGGCTCCGCACGATGGTGCGCTGGTGGCTGGTGCGCTACTATCATCCCTGGCAGTCTAGGTGACAAGCGGGTCCAGGGAAGTCATCCTGTTGCGCACGGCTGCGCCATGCGGACAATACTGGTGTGCCTTCAAAGCTAGATCAACATGGGCATTGCCGTGTAAGGAAGCTTTCAATGCACTCCGCACATTGCATTCATGCAAGGTGTTCCTGCAACGTGCGTCAGCCTGCAACGTGTATTAGACGAGTTGAAACCAGGTTGCAATCAAGTGCGGGGCCGATAGCCCACCCCAACTCCGTCTTGTCGTGAGTGCAACAGCGGCTTACTGTATGCTACTTGAGAACACGGCACGCACTAGCGCACAGCCTATACGCGTGTGTCTGCAACCGTCTGCAACTGCGTTGCCGTACGGGCACCCTCAACAGATATCCTCCCACACCCGCTCTGCAAGCAGTCATGCTCTCGGGCTCCTGCACCACTGCCCCGCCAGCCCGCCCTGCTCCTTCTCCTCAACACCACACCGCGTGGCATGTCCGTGTCTAGCTGTCCAGCTCCCTACGCCCACCAGCCCGCTGCCCATGGCCCCGCAACATCACACGCCCGTCCGGCCATCTCGTAACCGCAACACCGTACGCCACCGTGCGAGGTAGTCCAGCAATGCCGCCCCTTAGCCAACTGCATGTTACCTTGCCCCAATGTGCAGGACATCCCGTAGAGCAATTCGGATAAACAAGCTCTCAGGCATACAGGTGGGCCACATCCACTGCGACCCCTGCCGCCACAGGCCTACGTGCCCTCAGTTCCCCGCCTCCGTCCCCATCAGCTTGCACTCCGCCTTGTGCCCCGACCGCCAGTGCCCCCGTTGGCAGTCCGCACAGCAGTACCGCACCGCCCGGCACCCGCTGCACTGCTTAAGCGGCAGCGCCCCTTCGCACCGCTCCGCGAAGTTGCCGCACCACGGGTTGCCGCACACACGCAGCCACGGCAGCGCGCCCTGCCGGCTGGGCGGCAGCACCAGCAGCGGCGGCAGCGCACCGGAGGGCGCCACCGGCGGCGGTGGAGGCGGCAGGGGTGCGCCACCGAGCTCCTCCGCAAGCAGGGCCGTGGGACGTGAACCGTCGGGCATTGAGACTTCGGTGAAGCTGTCCTGGTTTGTGTTCCTGGAGCGACTCCACGTATGCTTATGCACCACTGCGGCAAACTGCCGGAAACCCCCGTCCGCCCCTGCCTGCCCCTCCGTGCCGCCGGCCGCGCCCGCCGCGATCTTGAGGAGCGCCAGCGCGTACATTCCGTGCTCGAACGGTACGTGCCTCAGCGCCCACTTCGCAAAGGACCTCACCGGTGCCTCAAGGCACCCCGCACACGCCCCGAGCTCCGCTCCACTGCCGCTGTCGCCGGCACAGGAGCTACTGGCGGCGGCTGGCGGCGGCCTCAGCCACTCACGGACTTGGCCGCTGAGGGCCTCGTGTGCGGCCATGACTAACAGGAGGCTCGGCACGATCACGCAGAGGCGCTTCCTGCTCCACTCCAGTTTTTCCGAATTTGGTACTGTTGAGCCCGGCAGCGCCGCCGCCAGCGCGCACGCCGCCGCCAGCAGCCGGTGCGGCTGGCACGCCATCAGCTGCGCGGGCGGCAGCAGCGGGTCACGCCAGCAGTGCACCGTGCACCCCAGCACGTCGCACACAGTTGACAGCCCCAACTCCTGCACCGAAGACAACTGCACGGCGGGCTCCCGCGCCGCCACCTCCCCTGCCGCTGCTGCAATGTCTGCCGCCAGCTCCCACACCAGCGGAGCCGCCAGGTTGCTTGCTGCCCTCACCGCCAGGGCCAGGGCCTCGTGCACCTCGTCCAGGCAAGCCGCCTCCGCGTCCCACGCCGCACCTCTTCCCGCCGCCGCCTCCCTCCCCGCCGCCTCAACCCTTCCTTTCACTTCGTCTTCTATGCTGTGCACAGCCGCCTGCAGAAGCGCGAGCACATCGGCTGCCCAGTCCACCACCTGCTTCCGGTCCAGGCCCTGCCCCTCCCCCTGGCCCCCTTTCCCCGCGCCTCCAGCCCCAGACACCATCTCCAGCGCCCGGGCCAGCATGGCCGCCCGCTTGGACAGCGTGAACAGGAGACCCAACTGGATGTTGCCTTCGCCCCTGCCCCCACCACCGATGCTGCCGCCGCCGTCAGCCTGGGCCCCGGAGCCTGGTCCACCCGTGGGCGGCAACAGGGGCACGAGGCCAGCCCCCAAGGCTATTGACCATTCCGTACCCGTGCGACCCAAGAACATGGCGACAAGGGTGTCGCCCGCGTCCTGCGCACTGTAGGTGAGGCGCAGGATGTGGTCCAGGGAGGCGGCCAGGCCGCAGCGGGACATGTGGCGGCGCATAACGTCCGGGGTTATGGGTAGAACAAGTGCCGGCCGTGCACCTGCATTTGCAAGGGAAACGGTGGCAGATGCGTTGCGCCCGATGTTGCAACATCGAGACGGTGGGACATTTCCCTTGCTGCTTGCTGTGATCTCCTGCGGAAACACACCATAGCACGACGAAAGGCAGCACATGCGCACGCAGCTTTGGCATGCATAGGTTGCACCCCAGACAGTGTGCGAAAAGGGCACAACGCTCAACAGACAGGCAGTTAATGCACAAGTACTTCACGCTACCTACCGGCCCTGTGCTCGTAGGACAGCTGCATTAGGTACTGAAGCACTTCGTCCAGCGCCTGAGCTGGCGAATCGTCCTTTAGCGTCTGCATAGCAACAATCGGGTGCTACGACTTGAGGACGGTTTTCCGCCCCCGTGTCCTGCTCACATGCACACAACCGGTCAGTGTCATGGCGTGCACCCCGCTATCAGCACGCTTGGGTCCATGCAAGGCGCGAGCCCTCCAAATCAGCCACTTACCCCAGCGGCGAGTAAGCTCCGCACGCGTTGGGGCACCTTGGTGGAGGGCAGGCGGCCCATGGCCGCTGCCGTTGCGTCCGACATGAGCGCCACCAGCCACCCCGCCGCCTCCAGCCGGAAGGCGATGCATGCCCGGGCCGTGGCCTCTTGCAGGGAAGGAAGCTCACCGAACATCGCATACACCAGCCCCTGCGACACACGACCACAACAGCTTATAGCGGCAAAGGGGGTAGGGGGCGCCGCATACCCATGGCCCTGCTGTGCGCCTACTCGCATGCTCGTCCCCTCAGGACAGGGCACAAGGAATGCTGTGAGGCGATGGCTATGTCGCAGCTCGCAGGTCATACGTCTACCCAGGCATGCATGCATCCCTCGTTATGTGCGGCCTTGCCCCGAACCCTCAGGCTACGTACCGTGGACAAGGCAAACTGCCACTCGGGCGCGGGCGCGTACGCCCCTCCCAGCCCCTGCCCGCGGCACAGCCGACACAGCGCCTCCGCTGCACGCGCCGCCAGCCGCGCCACCAGCAGCGGCGGCGGCGCAGCCGGCACGCCCGCCGCCGCCGCCTTCGCTGGGTCCACACTGAGCCAGTCCTGCACGGTCACGTGCACGATGTGGCAATGGTAGTCCTCAAGCCACCCAGCTGTCTTGCTGCGAGTCTCCTGGTCGCAAGCACGGCTCGCGTCACCGCCGTACGGGTCCAGCCCCAGCAGCTGCCCCTGCGCCTCCTCCTCACGCGCCAGCCACCACGTGCCGCTGCTGCCCTCCCAGCCGCACTCCGGCGCCTGCCGCGCCCCGTCCCCACCCTCCTGCAACCCGCTGCCTCCCTCCCACTCCTCCAGCCCCGCCGCCATCCCCGCGTGCGCCGCCAGCTGGTCCAGCAGCGCCACCTGCAGCCGCTGCACCGCCTCGTGGCGAGCGGCGCGCAACAGGCCTGCGGATAACTGTCGGCCCTTGCCCCCAAGCTTGGCCAGCGAATTCTGCATCTGGGATAAGGAAAACATGGCCGTTGCTGTAGAGGCGCACGCATGGCGTATTCCGTAGCGGATGCTGTTCCGGACCGCCTCCGGCAGCGTCGCAATCTCGTCCACGGGGGGGCTGTCCACCAGGGCCGTCGCGGCAGCTGCCAGCAGCTGCGAGTCCACGAGCGCATCGAAGGCCTGCAGGGCCTCCGAGGGAAGCGTCGACGACGACCCCAGCAGTTCTGGGCCTTTGCTGTCTTTGCCGGCGTCAAGCACGCGGTGGAACTGCGCCTCCGTGACCGTCAGCAGGTACTGGCACACCGCGAGCGCCGTCAGTCCCGCCTGGCCGTCGCTCTGCGCCGACGCCTCCGTGATGTCGAACGTGGGGCCGAGGAGCTCCCGTTTGTCAATGTCTGAGCGCAGGAGCGCGGCCGTCGAGACCATGGCCGTGACGGCAGCGGAGACGGCCGACATGAAGCCCGCCTCCGTCATGGCCGCCACCGCCCTTGTCGCCAGCGCGTGCATGTCCGAAGGGGGTCTGCTGAGAGCCAGCAAAGTGCTGACCATGAGGCAGGCGTGGTGGAGCAGCGTGCAGGCGGTCTTGCCGCCGTACCAGACCACGTAGCATGCGTTGCGCCTGGGCAGGCGCAAAGGGGTCGGGGCACCGTGAAGCACGGAGAGAGTGCGCACACATCGTAGGAGCGGAGGTGCCTTCAGTAGTATCGGTGAGCATAACGTCCTGCGACTGCGACTCCAGGTGATTGGCATCTAGAGGGAAACATGCTGGAACGGCAAGGAACACACGCCGATGCGACCAGCTGGCGACAAGCAAATTGTGTAGCGGGACGGCCAGCGCAATCCATGCTTATAACAGCGTTCCAGACACATAAGATAGTCACCATGCAACGACTCAGGACCACATCGGTGGTGTGGAGACGCTGTGATGCCCGAGTCCGACTACGGAAAAAAAGACCGCGCGACTGACGCACCTTGACGAAACGTCGCTGCTGGTGCAGGCTATGACGTCTACCCGCTCCCGCACCACCCTCAGAAACACTTGCAGCTTCTTAATAACCTTGTTGTCGAAGTATGCATCCAGCCATGCTTTGGCGCAGCCCTTGTCGTTTCCCGCCGGATCTCTGACGAAAGTTTCGGGCTTCACCTCCCTTGTCAGGTCGGACAGATGACTATCGTAGGCACTTAGGAGGCTAGCTCTCTCTGTCTTAGATATGGGTGCAGCACCCGGCGTGTGCACATGGATGATGTTGTCGGTGCTGCGGATTACGCGCAGGATGGACCTGCCCTCTGCAGAGTCCATGCCTGCCCTGCCGATATCCAGCGCGTGCACACAATGTGGGATAAGATGACCGCGTCATGTCACTCGCGCCCCATCTACCAAGTCTCGGGGTTGCGGCGGAGCGGCCGTACTCGATCGGTATGCCGTGTCAGCTCGCCCCCATCACGCCGACCTGTGTCGAGCAAAGGGCCAGAAATAAAAAGCTCGATATGCGGCAGCCTCTCTTGTGGGCTGCATCGTGTCGACTGAAAAGTTTCGCACGAAAAGTTTCGCACGAAGGCTTCGTGGCGCGGCGCCGAATGCACATCTTCATTCTGGTTGGGGTTTAATGGGGGGAAGGGGCCGCGCTCTTCCGGTCGGTGTGTCAAGACCACGCCCACCAAGGGAGAGCAACGAGTCAGGCCCCTTGAAGCAGCACGAGCCGGTACGGCCAAGGCCACGCAGCAGATGCGGTGCCACACCAGAAAGTCCCCCGCATGTACAGTCAATACCGTAAGCAAGCCAGAAGGCAACGTCGAGCAGTATTGCCAAGGGCATACGCGCAAGTGATAACGCAGCTACGCCAGTACATCTGCTGGGTACCGGTACCCCAGGAGCCAAGACATTCACAGCATCGCCGTGGCGGCCAAGATGCAAACATGTAGCCACCTCAATCGGCTGCCTCACGGTGTTTCGAGCAGAAGACAACTCATGACTTGCTGCCACTACGGCATATTGGAACCAGGGGACCGAAACAGACAAACAATTAGCTACAACGGTTGACTGACGCTATCACACAAAGAGCGCCTGTCCCGCACAGCCCCTTTGCGACAGAGCAGTTCATGCCCCGTCAACCACACCGGCTGCTTACGCTCAAAGTAAACCGCTCGGCTCCCCCTGCCCGCAGCCAACTCTCATAACGGGCCCGCGCAAACCCAACACCTTTCTTCCGGTATGCCGCCCTTCGACTCCTCCCTGCCCATACACAGGGCAGCCGGGGGGCCAAGGTAGCCCGGAAGTCCACCCCTTTCAGCCGCCCAGCTAACCCGACGCCCTGAATCAGTGTCAACGCCCCTTCCAAACGGGGCACTCCCAAAGGCAGCACGCCCTGCATGCTCCTCAGCCCCAATTGTCGTACACCCACATGTTGCTCACAGGGCACAACCGCTGCCGCCACCACTGCTGCTGCAGCCGCCGCCTGGCCAGCTCCGCCCGCCAACGCCTCCTGGCTTGCAGCTCCCTTTCCACACGCCCCTACTCCTCCCCAACGTACTGCCCTCCCTTGGCCTTGCTTGCCAACTGAAAATGACGAGCCTTCACACAGCCCGCATCGCCTCGTCGCCGTACTACTGCCCCGTCCCGGCCCTGCTGCCTGCTATACGCCCAGCCCCCAGCCCGCACATGGGCAGCCTGCGCCCCCCACGCCTCTTATTCCACGCTGCCTGGTTACGCCTTGTCGTCGCCGCACTGCGAGGCACGTGTCACGTCCGTTACCACCTGCTGCATGGCAGCGACCACCTGCTGCAGGTCCGTCACCTGGTAGGGGTGTGGGATTGTGGGCGAGGGTGCAAGTACGGGTAGATCAGTTAGCCTGGGCCTTCGTGTGCGCTCATGCCACAACGAGGATTGGATAGCGCTACTATTGGGCATGCAGGTGTGGGCCACCAAGTGCTGCAGATGTGTCACCTGGGGAGCGGGGTGCGCATCTAGTGTGGGGACAGGCTCAACGGTCCGGTGTGGACTTGAATTTTGGCATGCCATGTAACACGTGGCAGTGTTTACAGGTACGCGAATTAGGGCGCGCGGAGTGCTGAGTGCCGAGTCCCATATCTTCTAGCGTCGTCAACAGATCAGCGGGTTTAGCCGTAACCCCCGTAAGGCCTTCATCGCGTTACCTCCCACTCCCGCCCTACCAACTACCGCTGATACCGTACAGCAGCCCAGGTACCATGCATTGCCCCTATAATTCGCCCCTTGTCAGAATCCTCCCCCTTTCTATCAGGCTTTTTTACGGTGGTGCACTCCACTCGCCCCCCCACCTTCTGCCCGAACCCGATGCGCTCCACGCTGAACTCCTGCCCCGTGCGCACGCGGATGTCCACCCCCGTGGCGTCGATGGAGATGAACAGCAGCTCGTCCAGCGGCCGCGGGGCGCCGCACGACAGCTTGGTGCGCAGGTCGGGGGCGAAGCGCTCGTTTAGCACCTGGAGGGGGAAAGGCGTGGGGCAGGGGGGTGAGGACGGTGGGAAGAACAGGTACCGCACACAACCAACCGTATCTTGAGCACTTGTGATGGGGGCGTGGGGCAGGGGGTTCACCGCAGAGAGGCAAAGCAACTGAACCGGAAACGGTCAGCCTGTCGAGAGCGAGGTAAGTGGCAGGCGAGAATCGCGGCAAAAGGCTTGAAACCGGGGACAGGGGGTGAGGCAGTAAAGGGTAGGTTGGCGGGCAGGAACGAACGGCGCCGCCGACAGCTACTGCGCAAGGGGTCTTAGGTCCGTGGCGTTGAGGCGGGGGCAGGGGACAGAAGAGAGGTGCGCGGACGAGGGGGGCACGCCGAAGGAGGGGACCAAGGCGGCCGGCCTGAAGGAGCACAGCGGCAGTGTGCCCTACGGCGAACGGCAGGCAGCACAGGCAGCGGTACAAGCCCCCTCCACGCCCACTGGCTGCTGACCGGCCGGCCGTGCCCGCAGCGCCAGCGCCCGCACCCAATAACGCCATATGCATGTCACTGTTCGTGTTGATGCCCACCTGCAGGATGTGGTTGGGGTTGTTGAGCACGATGTCGTCGGGCGTGGAGGCGAGGTACTCGTCGGGCGCGATCCACTGCACGGTGCCGAAGCCGCCCACGAAGTAGATGTCTGTGATGCGGTTCATGCGGAAGTACACGAAGTTGCCGCTCACCCAGCGCTCCTTTCGCTCGTTCGAGTGCTTGTTGATGAAGATCTCGCGGGCGGCGTCCTGGAGAGCATACGGTTGGAGGTTGAGCAGTTTCAGTTACCGTAGAGCGTAACAAGCAAGCAGGAGTCAGGAATGGGAGGTGAAGGGGTTGGCCCGTGCACAGCAGAGTGCTTAACAGGCGTTGTTGTCGGGCGCGTCGGCGGTCTGAGGGGTCCAAGCCTGAGCAACGACGACGACGCTTGCTTGCTGGCATGGTAACTCCCCAAACGCGCCTGAACGCCGTGAGCCTAGGTGCCAGCCCTTGCCTGAGGCAGAGCGGCTACGCCACCATAATGTCGCTCCCTGGCAAGCCGCTGTGGTGAGGTGCCCGGCCCCTCACACCCCCCGCCCTGTCCCCGCCGACAGGCCATAGCCTACACCACTTACACCACCGCCCTCAGCCCGTCGCCCCACAGCCCTCAGCCCACAACCCCAGCCTTTGGCCCGTAGCCCACAGGCACTGCTCCAACGCTAGGCTCCACCTGCGACCCGACCCCCCTGCCGTGGGGCCCACGCTCCGCGCTGGCCGCGCCCCCCTGCTCCACGGTGCCTCGGTACACCCCAGTCGCTCCCGCCAGTCAGCTGAACCGCTCAGCTTCGCTCAGCTTCCTGCACCCACCTGCAGGTCCGCGGGCAGCTGGTACACGTCCCCGAAGATGGTGACGCGGGCGTTGGCCAGGCCCGTCCATCCGGGCATCTGGACCACCAGCGAGCACCTGCGGGTTGGGAGGGAAGAGGTGAGGCGTGCAAACATGTTGAAGGGTTCCGCTCCGCTCAAGGTCGGCCAGTGCCGTGACGCACGCAATGAACTTGAAACTTGTGTCGAGGAAGGCTCGTGCTGGCGTCCGCTGTGGCCACCACGCCACACCCTTCGGCCTATACTCGCGGCCTACTCGTACTGATTGCAAGATGTGCATGGTGAGATTAGCCAACTTTGGGCGTAATGAACGTTTACCCCCTCGCCTATTACGGGTATAAGGCGCCGAATCCAACCAACCGCAGGCCCATTCGAACATGGGGGCCCCTGGCGGCAGAGAGTACCAGGAGGCCCTGGCCGACGTGACCATGCCCAGGCGCCCCGTCCCGTGCCGTCTGTTGACGGGCTCTCCTCTACACCAACAGCCCAACCCCCATCGCGCCCCTGCCCCAGCTCCCCATGCCTCCTGCCCCAGCTCCCCATGCCTCCTGCCCCAGCTCCCCATGCCCCCTGCCCCAGCTCCCCATGTCCCCCTGGCCGAGGCCTCCCACGCTCACCGCGGCTCCTCGATGAGGTTGCGGGAGTGGATAGCCAGCGGGCTGAGGCAGAAGACAGGGTAACCTGGGGGATAGGAGGGGTGTCGAAAAGCGCAACGCGGCCATCAGCCTACTGCAATGACGACGTACATGGGTTGAGGATATGCACCCTCATTTCGCATCCCAAGCAACTGTCTCTAGCTTACGCAAGCCTGCAACTTGTAGACACGCCGTCAACCGCGCTGTAGGGCCATGAAGGCCGCGGGCTCGCAGCCCCGCCGCACAGCACGCACAGCCGACACCGCGCCCTCTTGGCACTTAGTCCAGTCCACATGAGGCCATCCCGCCGGCCCTAGGTGCATGCAAACCACCCCTTGCCCCCACCGTTCCTTCTGCGCTCTTACACCTGGTCACGCTTGCATTCGCAGTTGCACCTCGCACCACATATCAGTCAACAACCTGCCCGTGCCGCACGCCCAACCCCCATAACCTTACGCACTCCCTCCGGCCCTCCCCTACCCCATCCTCCATCTCCGCCCCACTCCCCTCCCATTCCCGCCAAAGACTTCGCACCCTACCCTTATCGCACTCGCCATCGCCACCCACCTGCCCCGTCCCACGCGAAGTGCCCCTGCCCCTGCCCTTGGCCCCTGCCCCCTTGCTCCACCCCCCTCCTTGCCGCGGTCGGCACCCACCTGCCCCGTCCGACGCGAAGTCCACCAGCGTGCCGAAAGGGTACCCCGCCCTGCGGTGGTGCATGCCGCTCATCACGGTGCACAGGTGGCCGAATCGCGCGTGCTCCACCAGGTTGCGCACCGCCACGGAGGGCGAGGGCAGGTCGTAGCTGCGGGGGAGGGCGGGGGTGGGGCCGGGGCCGGGGGCGGGAATGGGGCGGAGGCTGTGGGGTGGGCAGGGGGCAGGCAGGGGGCGGGCAGGGGCAGGCAGGGGGCAAGACTGTGTATGTGCCGTGAGACAGGGTGTGGAAAGGTGGGGATGGGTAAGGCCCGGAAGGGTGGTTGGATATGTGCAAGCGGGACTGCGGCAGGGAGCTGTGCTCCTGCGACACCCCAGCGTGAGGTGCGCCAAGCGGCCAGCTACTGCACCGGTTGCCGGTTTTATCGGGGGCAAAAGTTTGTGAGCAAAGTGCACGTCTGAAGCCACAACGCGCGTTCACAGGGAGCCCCCACCAGCTCCTAGCTGCAGCGGCACATTCGTGCATCCTCCCAGCTCCTGTGATGACCCCTCTCTCTCTCTACAACCCACAACCGTCCCCCTCGCCACTGTGCGCCCATCAACCCAGCGCCCTGTGGTGCCTGCTCCGTTCCCGACCCTGTCCATGCGAACGGTGGCCTGCGCAACCCTGGCCACGGTCAACCGATCCCCATGACTTGCACGACTACAATGGTCCGCCTTCTCACTTCACCCACTCGCCGGCCCACCCCGCCTCCATACCCCACTGCCCCGGCCCCCCCGCTTGCCCCCCAGCCCCTCGCCCCTGGCCCCTGGCCCCACCCCGGCCCAACCTGTTGGACCCTGTCCCACTGCCGTACCGGCTGGTCGCCGTTTTGACGCCCCCGCTCAGCGGCGCGCGGTGCAGCCCCGTGGTCTTGACGGGGCTCTCCATGATGCTCACGCCGCTACTGCCGTTGCTCCCCGCCGCGGCAGCAGCAGCAGCAACCGCCGCAGCTTCTGCCTGCATCTTCGCAGCGGTGGCAGCTGCGTCCGACTCAAAGGCCAGGTTCAAGCTCTCCGCCGCCTTGGCGGCTGCGAGGCCAGCCTTGGAGGGTGAGGGGAATTCGGCGCTGGTCTGCCGCTGGGGCTGTGAGCTGTTGGAGACATCCCCCGGCTTCTTGCTGTCGTGTGCGTTGCTGCTGCTGCTGCTTGCGCCGGCGGAGGCACGCACGCAGCGCCGCTGCAGCAGCGTGTGCAGCTGCAAGGGGGCCGGTGCTGGTGACTGCGCGTGCGCTCGGCAGGGCGCATGAGAGCCCCGAGTGGGTGCCGCTATCCTATGTGCTTGCATGCTGCTCCCTGTGAAGGTGTGCTTCAGCCTGTGCGTGCGGCAGGCCGCGGGGTACTAGTGGGCAGCTGTGGCAGCTGGGTGCTGGCTGTGGGGCGCCCCCGGAGGCGTGTGGCCCGTGTGCTACTTTCTGCGGCTGCTGCAAAGACCTCCCGGACCGCAGCTACGGCGCAAGCAGCTCCTTGCCTACAGCACCCTGGACCAAGCAAGGAGAGGGGCGGGTGCGGCAGCTTAGGTGAAACGGCTGTCTTGTAAGACGCAAGTCTGAGCTCCAGACCAACATCTGCATGTGATCAGGCCGAGGACACACTGATCACAACGTATTCAGGAGTTGCCAATGTCCCAAGTCGAGGAGCGCTTTCTCCAAGGCTGGAGAAGCGCAAATATCGGAAATGACAGAACGCCGAGACGACAACGGGTTCCAATTGCCCAGGGAGTCGGTACAGCAGTCCTGCTGAGTTGCTTCTTACCTCGCTGAGCAGCGCAGAACTGTGCCCGCTTCTTGGGTATGTGGGCGGCCGGCAGGATGTCTGGGCGGCTACGCTGTGAGAAAGACCTAGTGTTTTACATAAACCAAAATTGTACAAATATGTGCAACTTGTCAGGTGGCGTATCTCTGTGACCTGCATGTCTCCCGCTTGCCACGATGGGGGTCGTTCTCCGGCACCGGGACTTTGGCATCTGCTTCCCACCTGCTGGAGTCAAGCGTCAGCATATTCCACATTTGAAAGTGTCAAAGCCAACCTTGCTTAGGGTTAACTCCCGCTTCCTTGCTGTAAAAGTGCGCTGAGGTGCCGGTACGCTCAGGCCCAGGGCTCCCCTGCTCAGCCGTAGTAGACCCGTCCCCCGGGTCGTTGTGGTTCCCCTGGCGTGCGAACAGTCTGGACGCCTAAACATCATCGTACGGTAATGCAGTGCGGTCTGCTGCACACACCTTTGCATATTGTCTAGGGTGCTGGGCAACTAGAGCTGGACAGGTCCCCTCCACTGTGCAAATTTGCAATTCTGTATGTCACACCCTGCACTTTCTCTCCACATGGCAAGGTTACATCCCGATCTTATACTAGACGGGAGGACATTTGATGCAGTCAACCTTTCCTATGCTTGTCATGTAGGTTGCACCGATACGACTTAGCCAAAGTGCCAGCTCCAACACAAGCGCAGCGCAGTGGACATCCGGGTCATACGACGGCCGGTGAGCACGCGCAGCACCCTGCAGCCCGCCTGCAGTACCCGAACAACTAACCGATCCCCTGTCAATTCAGTTCCTGGGCTGCAGGCATGCGTACGTACGCATGCCACTCAGCAATAAGCAAGCAGTGCGTGCTCTTTCCGTGCCGCGTTCATGCCAGAGGCAGAGCCCAGCCATAGGCCACATACAAGATACAACGCCCCTCAGCGGGGCAACGGCGGCGGGTCTACCTCCCTATTGCTACAGTTACTGGCCGCCAGTCCTCTGCCAACACAACGAGGAACCCCTACAACAGCGCGTATGCCGCCCTGCCGTTAGTCCCCGCCATCGCCTCCTTAGGCCCTGTTGCAAGGCCCCGGCATCACCACCTGCCAGCTCGCACCCCGCGCCACAACCCACACGCTGATGTTCTCCAGCACCGCACCAAAGAGCCCTCCCCTGCTCTCCAAGCCAGCGCAGGGCTCCTGTACTCCACCCCCCGACCCCCTTCCGGCCTCCACCCCGAACTCCCTCACCGCCACCCCGCTCCGCTGCCCCCGCCCACCCTCCCCCCTGCGCCCTCAGTACGCCGGCCCCAGCTCCTCCGCCTGCAGCTCCCTCATGCGCTCCTCCCGCTCCTGCTGCTCCTTCTCGTTCAGCTCGCGCGTGTGCACGCGGATCTTGCTGGGCCGCTGCACATCGTTCCCCGCGTCCTCCTCCTCGCCGCCCTCCTCGTTCTCCGCGCGGCCCATCACTCGCTTGCGGTCTCGCGCGCGGGCCAGCCTCTCCTCGTCGCGCCATGACCGCAGCTCCAGCTTGCCCTGGTAGGGGGGTGAAGGGTGCGCATGGCGGAGCGAGGTGGGTCGGCGGTGCAGCTTTAATTTGCCCTGGGGTGCGAGTCAACCGCGCGTGTGCAAGGCGTCACAGACCAAACGCGCGAGGATACAGGCGTCAAGGCGTCAGTGTGTCAGCGATTTCGCTGGCGACTGCACGCGAGCAGCGAGACAGCTGCAGCTTGCCCTGGGAGAGGTTAGGGGGTGGGATCAGGTGAATGGAAGGGGATAAGGGGTGGGTGGGAGCCGGGAGGTGCAGCGCCAGCTTGCCCTTGCGGCAGGCGTGAAGCGCACGGAAACACTGTACGGCATCCCGGAGTCATGGGATACGCTGACACCCGGACGCGAAGGGGAATCCAGCTCTAGATATATGTGTGTAAGGTGTATTTCGTTGCTCTAGGTGTAGGAGGTGCGGGTGTGGGCCGAGTGTGCGTGTGGGGGTGCGGGTGTGGGGCACGATGTGCGCCATGGTTGAGGGAGCATGGAGTACAGTCCTAGGGCTGGTGCAGGAGCAGCGCGGGGCCATAGTGAGCACCTTGCGTTGCTACGTTCTGAGCTATCACCACCACCCGCAAGCCAGGCAGTCCTACATGGCCACTGCCCCACCTGCCCTAACTCCAAGCTCTTACGTTTCTGCACCTATCCCAGCACACGAGTCGTAATGCCAGTACTCAAGCACAATGCATATGCCCAGCGCTGTGCTCCCCCGCTCCACCCCTGCCGCTGCCTGCCCCCCCCCCCACCCCCGGCCCCTCTGCACCCCCCCGTGCCCCCCTCCCCCCCCCCTCCCCTCCCCCCGCCCACCTGCATGCGGTAGAACCGGGCCGCGTCCTTCCCCAGCCGAACCGCATAGTGCGTGGTGTCTCGCTTCAGGTCATAGTTGTAGTCCTTGGTCCACTGGTAGTCCCCCTCCAGGTCCTCCGGCTGTATGTCCGGCACACCCTCCACCCCCGCCTGCCCGCCCTCCTGCTGCTGCTGCTGCTGCAGCTGCTCCGCGTTGGCCACCGTCCTCGCCACCATGTCGTCCACATCCTCCCGCACCAGCAGCGCCATGATCTTCATCTCCCGGTCCCTGCCCCCACGCGTGGTCCGGTGCGTGAAGCCCTTGAGCAGGTAGTGCCCCACCAGGTAGTGCGGCCGCCGGGGGGCCGGTACGTTGGATAGCACCTCGGGGCTGAGCACGGCCCCCACCTCGTCCGCGGGGTCGGCGTCCTGGAAGGTGGTAAGCAGCAGCTTATGCTTCCAGGCGTCCATGTCGGGGAGGACGGGGAGGATTTCCACCGGCTTGAGCGCCGGGTTGCGGGAGTGCACGGGCGGCCGGCGTGCGGCCTCGAAGCTGGCCTCGATGGCTGCCACCTGTGCGTCGCGGTCGTTGAGCTCGCGGTCCTCCTGGGTGGCACGGCGCTCCTGGGCGCGGGCCAGGAGGGCCTGCTTCTCGGGGATGCCCTGCCGCTGGATGGTGCGGTTGTCGGAGCTGGAGATGTAGGTGGTGCGCATGAGCCAGGAGCACTTCTCCATGTCCATGCCCTTTGTGCGCGCTGCGAAGGACTTGCGGGTGTTGCCCGCTGCGGGGAGGGGGCTGCCGCCGACGGCCAGCGGGCGGGCGTCGTCTTTGAGCAGGGCTGCGTCCGCGGGGTCCATGGGCCCGGGGTTGTCGGGGACCTGGTACCGCTGCACGTCCAGCGGCGAGATGGTAATGCATGGGGGCGTGAGGAGGTCGCGGCGAGCCTGGCGCTCGAGGCTGGTGAGGGAGAAGAGGGAGAGCTCCTCGGGCTGTATCTGGGAGACGAGCATCTTGGGGTCGGAGGGGATTTCGGGTAGGTCGTTGCGGAAGCGGATGTGCGCGAGGAAAGGCGTATCTCTTCGCAAGCGGTTCTCTGCTGCGAGAGGAATTACGCTGGAGCTGGGCGCATGGTTGCTGGGAGCAGGCGCGGCTGAGCCATGGCCCGAGGAGCTCCTGTGCATCCCCGGCTTGGCGCTGTGCGAGTTGCGGAATCCTGGAGGCGGCTCTGGCCTATGTTTATGAGAGCCATGTTGAGAAGCATGTCCACTTGTTCCACTGGGGCGAGGAGGCCCTCCCGGCGCAGGGGGCTGGCCGTTCTGCCGGAACTGCTGCGAGTGTGCTGGAGCGTATCCCGCACCCATGCTAGTTGGAGGAGGAGGGGGGGGTGGTGGGGCTACCCCCGGTCCTCCGCCTGCCCCAGAATACGCCAGCATGGCTCCTCCTCGAATTAAGTCGCTCTGTGCTGGAGCGGACACTACATGCTAGTCCCGTGATAAATGCAGATTAAAGTATAACAATTATTGCAGTTGTGAAAGTGTAAGCATGTACATGTTGGCTCGCGTTCTTCTGTTTGCGTTCTCTGCATGGGCGCGCGGAGAATGTCAGGGCTAGGCCTGAAAGGCTGGGAGACCAATACTTTGTATACTACAGCGTTAAACTTATATGATGCACAATTGATCACATGTGGAAAGCGCTGAGCACAACTACAGACTGCAACATTCGATCGTAGTCGCTAGTTCAGCCCGCGTTGCTACCCCAGCCGAAAGGGTCGAGGGCCAGTGGGTGGCGATATGTTTCACCAGCAGCATGAGCGTGGACATGGAGGCTCCGCAATGACTGGCCTGGGCTCAACACCACTGAAACGTTCATTTCGGGTTGAGCCGTCGTTGGTGGTGGCTATCGCGATGGCCTTGGTGCTCGCCATGGAGCACTTCCATTTCCAGAGTGAGAAAAATCGGGTGTTAGCGCCATGGGTGTGTTGCAACTTGGCCAACCTCACTGCCCAACGGAGCAGGCGGGTAGCCGGACGGTCACAGGACCGCCAACCCATACAGGATGGGGTAGAACCGCAGAATCGCATAGCGCCCTTCCTGTCCCTCATCACCCCTTCTTACCCACCGCACACGTTATGCCCCATAGGCCGCCTGGCAAGGCTCAACACGTTGGAGGAGTCCCTAGCCACCAAACTGAAGCAGCTGGAGGCTCGGGAGGCAACACAGGAGGAGCAGCTCAAGCGGATGGAGCCAAAGCTTGGGCAGATAGACGATCCGGACCTCAGCATGAAATCGTTGCATGATGAGGTGAGCAGTCTCCTGGAGTGCATGTGGCCCCTCTGTGTCGTAGCACACCGGTACATGCACAGTGGGCTGCAGTACGATGGGCACGGGCGGAAACGCCCTGATTCCCCCTGCGCTGCCGACGTGCCTACTCTGCCGGCTGGCATGCATGTGGCCCTGTGCAGGTCATCAAGCTTGCCTCCCAACAACAAGAGGCGCTGGATAAGCTGCAACAGGGCACCAACGCTACTAGCAGCCTTGAAGCGGTGAGGTTGCAATGCGCAATTTGCGGCCTGGCCCCCTAAGCAGCAGACGGAGTATCGGGCCGAGAAAGCCAGCAGCAACTCTGCTTGGACGCAGTGCAGTGAAGACAACACAGCGGAGGAGTATGGATAGCGTGTACGGCCGCTGACTGTGCCAGCTGGAGGCCCCTGACGCGCATGGGTTTTGCCTGTGGCCTACAGGTGGTGGCTTCCCTGAAGCAGGACGTGTCTGGCTTGAGCGACGCCGGGAAGAGCGTCGCTGGGCTGGACAAGCGGCTAGCGTCACTAGAAGGAAACTTCACTACGGTGCGTGCGTGCCTCTGCTGCTTCAGCTCCTTGGCTGCAGTCGGGGGGACTGTGCAATGCGCAAGACCGGTGCGATGCTCCTCCGCTACAACTGCCTGCCACTGATTGTGGGACCATAAACCGTAACCTGCCGAAGTGTTCTCGCATGGAACGTCGGCACCGTTATCATTCCGTGACCGCTCATGTGTCCTATGCATCTTGCACCATCCTCCAGGCCCTGACAAAGCTGGACTCGCACCACACAGCGCTGCGCACCATCACCGACCAGCTGGCCAGCGTGCAGAACTCCACCCTCAGCGCGCTGAAGCAGCAGCACGTGGCCGTGTCGGAGGCCCTCGAGGCACACAAGCAGCTCAAGACTACCGTAGAGCAGCTGGCCGGCACCGGAGCCGCAGCAGCGGGCGCAGGCACTGCCAAGGTCAGCTCGACTGTCGGGGCGACCGGCACCGGGACCAACAGTGCAGGGGTGCAGCAGGCAGGCATCACTACCACCAACGGGACAGCTAACGGCGCTGCTGGCACCACGGGCAGCGCAGGTACAGTGGCGGGCGCCGGGTCCTTTCAGGCAGCTGGCAGCAAGGGTGCTACAGCCGCAAATGGTGTCGGCGGTGCTGCTGCTGGCGGGGGAACGGCTCTGGGTGCCACCACGGGCGGGGGCGCAAACACGGGCACGTCGGCCAGCACGGGCGGGAACGCCAAGGGCAGTGATGCAGCCCTGCCTGACACGGAGCAGCTGCAGGCTGAGGACGACCACCTGCACCGCGACCACACCGGTCTGAAGCTGGACGACGACACCAGCAGCGGCACTAGCAGCGGCGGCAGCGGCGGCAGCCAGCAGGGCGCGGCGGAGACCAGCCTGGCCAGCAGGACGGGTGGTGAGCAGGGCAGCGCTACCTCAGCTTCCGGCAACGCCACATCCGCGACGGCAACGGACAGCAGCAGCGGCGGCAGCAGGGGGGAAGGGTCAAGCTTGGTGAGCAGCGGGGGGTCAGGTGGTACGGGGCCAAGGGACCGGCGGAGCACCGTGGAGAGCAGCAGCGACGGCACGGGCAGCAGCGGCACCAGCATGACGTCGGCTAGCTCCCAGGACACCGCTTCGGGGACTGCTGAAACCCAGGGCAGCAGTGCGAGCGACGCCGCCGACACTGTAGCCCAGGGCGGTGCAATGGGCGTGGTGTCGGGAAGTGCCTCAGCGGCCGGCAATGCGAGCAGTACCTCGACGCTGGGTGCCACGTTGACTGCGGCAGATGATGTGGTGCCGGCGCATACCGGTGCTGCACAGCTCAAGGCGTACAAGGGCAAGGGCTCCACCCAGGCGGGGCCTGACTACACGGGCGTTATGGCTGGCAAGGGCAAGGGCGGGGCTAAGGCCTCGGGCGACAGCGGTGCAACTGCAGGTGGAGCTGCCGGCGGCAGTGGTGCGGCTGGGGTCGCAGCCTTGGAAGAGCAGGGTGGCAGCGGCGGCAAGGCAAAGGGCGGCAGCGAGCAGAGGACAGGGGACGCTCTGGACTCCTTGCATTCGCACCTGTCAAAGGTTGTTGCTGGCACGGAGGGAGACGAAGGGAATGAGGACAAGATCGCAGGTGCATCTGGTGAGGACGCCTCGCAGGAGGGCTCTGCAACAGCTGCACAGGGCGGCAGCAGCAACGGCGACAGCAGTGGCGCCTCTGCAGGTTCCCAATCCAAGGACGCAGACGGCAAACTTGCTTCGGGCGTGTCCTCTGGGGACGCCTCGTCTTCGGCCACCCTCCTTTCAGCCGCCGAGCGCCTGGGCTCAGCAACTAGCACTAGCCAGGAGGACAGCGCAGGCGGTGCGAGGGGAAGCGGAGCGCAGGGGGCCACCAAAGCGAGCCTGGCGGAGCACCTGCTGCGGGCGCGGCGGGCAGCTGGACGGCAGGGAGCCAACGAAGGGGTTCGCAACAGCAAGACCGGGGACAAGCAGTTTAACCGCATGCGCTCTCACTACCAGGCCACGCTTACGTCTCAGGAATGAGAAGGATGGCCGCAGAGTCACTTGGTGGTGGGGTAGGGACGCTTGGGAGGCCAGGGGCAGCTGGAGTACCGCTATTTTATAAAACGTAGCTTAGGCATGGAAGTTTTGTCGGCGGTCTGTGGCCCTGCTGCTTGGCCGAGGTCAGATGCCTGGTGAGCGGTTGCACAGGGGACGTGTGTGCATTCACATTCTGTGCATTTAGGGGCAAGGAAGCAGGGTGTTGCTGGTGCAGTGGGTGGTGGCGTAGCATCAGTATTGTGCAGAGGTTTTTGCCTAACACGCTGCCGACTGCGCAGGACTGGCCGACTTCAAGGGTTGGGAGGGTGATTGTGCTGTGCATGTGCATATGACTGCCTGGAGAAACGGAAACAGTCAGGTTTATGAACTATTTCTGTAACGCAAGCTCTCACGCAACTCCGAACATAACAGATAGCCCATGGGTCAACATACCGTATCTCACAGGTACGCTGGTGGGTGGGGTACGAAGGGGTCAGCATGCTCTGACCCGAGGGGGACGATTACACAACCCAGGCCTTGTATGTATGCGGGCCTGCAGAAGGCCTGCATCAAACATGCGTCCTTGTCTTTGGTGGTGTTGAAAAACACCGGGTTGTTGGGTAGACAGTGTTCGGATGGGGCCCGAGTATGCTTAGGCACGCTCGCCACGGATGCGGCGGGCCAGCTGGATGTCCTTGGGCATGATGGTCACGCGCTTGGCGTGGATGGCGCACAGGTTGGTGTCCTCGAACAGGCCCACCAGGTACG
>VFQN01003687.1_pt1 | contig 21411 bp, 10 predicted proteins | sample 3512371 | NCBI WGS metagenome assembly VFQN01 (sample SAMN10412370, study PRJNA504923) | tailings metagenome | isolation source: Replicate 2 from Balatoc abandoned mine | place: Philippines: Itogon, Benguet | collected 2017-08-28
TTTAACCTCAATCACCTGAACATTACGGGCAACAACGGCGGCATCTTCCTCTCGAATGCCACCGGCACCGGCGTCCTGAACGAGATCAATGCCCTCAACAACACGCTGGGCGGCATCTCGATCGATTCCGGCCTGACTCCGCTGAACCTGACCGCCAGCAACATCACCAGCAATTCGCTGCCGGCTGGCACGCAGGCATTCGGCATGCGGCTGACCTCCACCCCGGGAACGATCAACGCCAACGTCAGCAATGTGGCTCTCAACAACAATGTGGACGGCCTGCTGCTGGGTGCGACCAACGGGGCGATCAACCTGCGACTGCGAGCAGGAGCCATGCTGGGCAGCACCAACGACGGCCTCCGCATCGACAGCACCAACAGTGCCATCGCCATCGACGTCGCCGACACCGTCGTGAACGACAGCGGTGCGGAAGGCATCCAGGCCAACATGACCGGCGGTTCACTGTCGATCCTCGGCCGTAACATCACCGCCATCAACAACAATGCGGATAACGTCAACCTCGCCCTCGACAACACCGACATGGCGATCGACATCGCCACGGCTCTGTTCACCGGCTCCACCACTGGCTCCGGCTTCGTACTGAGCAACACCGGCGGCAGCGGCGGCGGCAGCCTGAGCCTCGCCACCGTCACCGCCACCGGCAACGCTCTCGACGGTTTCCGGATGACCGGCAGCGACTTCACCGATATCGAGGCCTTCATCTCCGCCTCGGTCTTCTCCAACAACGATCGCGACGCCCTGTCGGTGATCTCGAACACCAACGCCGAGGTTGATCTCACCGCCACCGGTGTGTTCGCCAACAACAGCGGTCGTCACGGTCTGAACTTCCTGGCCGAGTCCGACTCCGTCCTGACAATGGGCGTTAACTTCGCTGGCCTGAACGACAGCGGTCGCCTCGATCCGACCGGCAACGGCGTGAACGGCGTGGTTAACGACGCCGATGCCAACCTGACCATGGTGAACACGTCCGCCTCCCGTGCGGCGAACAACGGTCTGCAACTGGTCGCCACCAACGATTCCAACGTGGTGATGACGATGTCCAACAGCAACTTCGAGGAAAACGGTGCGGACGGTTTCAACATTGACGCCCAGAGCGGCAGCAATGTCACCGCCTCGCTCATCACCGGCAGCCTCGCCAACAATGCCAGTAACGCCATCGAAACCAACGTTACCGGTGTCGGCACCGAAGTCACCGTCAACCTGCAGGACGTCAACGGCAGCAACAGCGGCGAAGACGGTATCCTGTTCAATGTCTCCGACTCCGGCGTGCTCAACATGAACGCCCTGGTGCTGAACAACGCCAGCAACAGCTTCGACAACAGCGGCACCAGCGGTGTCGGCGACGGGATCGACGGCACCATTAACACCGGCGGCGTCGTCACCTTCGTCTTTGAAGACACCACCTTCGCCAACTCCGCCGAGAACGGCTTCCGCCTCAACAATGACGGTGCCGGCTCCACGTTCACCGGCACATTCACCCGCGGTAATTTCTCTGACAGCGGTGTCGGCCCCAGCGTTGCCGTGGGCGACAATAACGCCTTCAACATCCTGGGAACCACCGGTTCTGCGACCACGATTAGCCTGTTTGATACACCATCCCGGAATACTCAACTGCCGCCGGCCGGAACCCAGCAACATGCCCTGCTCGGGGATATCAGCGGTGGTGCAACGCTGTCGTTCTACAACGAGAACGGCAACATGTCGAACAGCCTCGACAACGCTGTTGACCTGACCCTGGATGGCAGCGGTACCCAGGCCACCCTGACCATGATTAATACATCCGCGATCAACAGCGGGTCGCACGGCATCACAGTCAATGCGACCAACAATGCCGATCTGGTCGCAGTCCTTGACAGCAGCCCGCTGGACTTCAGCGGTTCCGACAACTCGGGCAATGCCCTGAACCTGATTTTCAATACTGGTGCTACCGGTGACGTGACCCTGCAAAATGGCAGCACGGCGACCAATGCCGGTAACAATGCGGTCTTTATTAATGCCGCCGACGCCGGCACCAGCGTCTCGCTCACTGCGATCGATAGCGATTTCTCTGATAGCAATCGGTCGGACCTGACAGGGGACGACGGCAATGGCATCCGCGTGCTGGCCACGAACCAGGCCGCTGTCACGCTGGATATTTCCGACACGCCCATCACCAATACCACAGTTCCGCCGGAACCGCAGCAACAGCGCGGCCTCTACTTCACTGTCGATAATCAGGCGAGTCTGGTCGCCAGTTTCGTCAACAGCAACATGTCCAACCACACTCTGAACGGTGTGGAAGGAACCGTGGACGGCGCTGGATCACTGGCGGAAGTGGTGCTGGTCGAATCCTCGCTGAACGACAACCTGCTGAACGGTGCTTTCCTCACCGCCACCGATGGCAGTGAATTACTCTTTGCAGCGGCTGGTTCCACGATTGCCAACAGCATTTCCGGCAACGGTAACTTCGGCATCAACGCCAGTGTTAATGCCAGCACGGCATCGTTTATCCTGGAAGGTACGTTTGTCGACACCAACGGGTTTGATGCCGGCGGCTTATCGACCAACAGCGATGGTGTCTACATTGATGCTGACAACGGCTCGACACTCTTCGGCCGGATGAACAACGCTCAAATCACGAACAACAGTCGCAATGGCCTCTATCTGGATCTTGCTGACTCCACCGCGGACTTCGGTGCCAGCGGCGGCAGCATCACCACCGTGGGCACTGTCAGTGTGCCGAGTGCCACGGTCATGACCGGTGTCTTTGACACCAGCATCACCGGTAACACCGAAAACGGGATCAATCTCCAGGCAACCGCCAGCACCGTTGACTTCAACATGGTCGGTGGCTCAGTCTCCAGCAACGGCGGAACGAATCCGCTGCTTGCCAACTTCGACAACGTGCTGGTGAATGCCACAGCCGTATCCGATGTCGAAGTCGCGTTCACCGGTACGACGGCAGATGCTTCCACGCGGAACGGTTTCAACTTCATCGTTGATGACTCGACATTGCTGGTGGAAATGCTGGCGGGCGTGTCCTCGCAGGACAACGATTACGGCAACGGCGTCCGGTTCGTTGCGACAGGAGCCAATAGTGTCGCCGTCCTGTATATGGACGAAAACGGCTTTGACTCCACGGGAACGGCGATCACAGCCGCCAATAACTTCAGCAACAACGGCAATCTGGTCGTCACCGACGGAACCCTGCCGCCCACCGCAGATCTGCCGCAGACCGGAGCCGGCCTCTTCTACTACGCGGATGGAATCACCACGGCCGCGGTCCGTCTCTCCGGCAACTTCGATGGCAACGGCAACCCGGCGGACACGGTCGTTTCCAATCCGCCGGACGGCCGCGACATCGACAGCGATGGTGACGGCGATCACGACGGCATTTATGTCAACTTCAACAATGTGACCGGTGACTCGGCCTTTGAAATCACCGCCACCAGCACTGCCAACAACAACGTCGACGGCGGCCTGGACTTCACGGTCACCGGCGCCACAACCCTAACCCAGGTCACCCAGCAGTCGGACATCTTCCTGCTGCCGGAAGACGCGCTGCCGGCAGTTGCCCCCTACGACCGCGTGATCGGTGCGTCGGGTGGCATCACCATCACAGACTTCACATCCACCAACAACAGCGGTTCCGGTATCGACATCTCTGTCGATGGCGCGACAATCGACGGGATCTTCATCGATAACGTCACGGCCAATTCCAACGGTGGCGATGGCCTGCTGCTGACCCTCGCGAATACGTCCGGAGTTGATCCACTGGGAACCGACCTGACGATTCAGAACAGCTTCTTCCGGGATAACGACGAAAACGGAATCAACCTTGCTTTGAACAGTGCTCCATTGAATACCGTCCTGATCGATAACAACGACCTCGGCAATGCGGAACTGTTTAACTCCTACAGCTTTGCCTTTGATATCTCCAGTTCTTCCGGTACGTCGGACTTCGGAGGTCCACCCCGATTCTTCCTTTCAAACACCTCATCTACCTCCGGGATCGATATCACCGGGATGACACTGGATCTGACCAATGCGATTGCGCAGAATGGCCCGGGAATCAACCTTGTGTTCGATTCTGTCGGTGGCTCTGATAGTGCTCCATTGAACTTCGGGAACGCGGCGAATATGTCCACGCACGGAGTGACCTCTGTGAATGGCGTCGCCATCCTGCCCAACAATCCAGCTCCAAGCAGTCTGGCGACAGGACTCGCTCTGACTGGTGGGGGGGTTGCAGATCTGTCAACAGTTCTTGATCTGGGCTTCAATGGGCCGGATTCATTCTCCAACACTGACGCATCCTTCTTCTTTGATATTGATGTCGATCCGGTACCCCCAAACAACAATGCCAGCAACATCAATGCTGATGACTACACAGGCTTGAATGTTGTGGTGACATTCTCCAATGGCCAGACACTAAACGCCGTGCTCGCGGCAGGTGGTGATGGCGGGCTGCCAAACACGTCCAGACTGACGGCTTCCGGCAACATCCTGGTTTCACCCGAAGGGGGCGGCAACGGGCTGGATGGCATCCGGATTTCGCAGGTTGACTCAGATATCCAGAACCTGACAATCAACAACAACCTGATCGGCAGCAATGGCCAGTCCGGTTCCGGAAACGGCATTAACTTCGCCGAGACGAACAATAGTGACATCAACAATCTGGCAATCACCAACAACAACATCAGCAGCAACGCCAGTAATGGCATCGTGATGGAAAACTTCACCGGAAACGGCCAACTCGGGACGACCGGCACACCCATAGATTTCTCCGGAAACACAATCGCCGACAACGCCAATGGTGATGGCATCCGCATTGTTCGTCCAGAAACGCTCAACACAACCCTTGAGATCGATTTCACTAACAACAGCATCACCGGCAATTCCAGCGATGGCGTCCATCTCGACGTCACCCTGGACGCCCAGAATCTTGCAACCAACTTCACAAACAACACAATCAGCAACAACGGCGCGATAGGTGTGAACTATGTCCTGCCGGCGAACTCTGCGGTAACCACCAGCTTTGTTGACAACAACATCAGCAGCAATGTGTCACACGGAATCAATATCCCGCTGGGCACGAACGGCACATTAAACATGACCGCCTTTACAGGCAACACGGTCAGCTCCAATGGCGGAATGGGCTTGCGGGTAATCGCACCTGTTGATGCTGATGTCACGGCTATTATTGGTGACTCCAGTGCAGGACAAAATCTCCTCAACGGAAACACTGGCGCTGGAATGGGGTTTGATCTGTCTGGAGCCGGAACCGCCAGCATTTCGGTGGAAAATACGATCGTCAGCGGCACACTCGCCGGAAGCGACCCGTTATTTAACGGAGACGGCCTGTCGATTCGCTTGAATGGCGGAAAGATTCTGAACAATCTGCAAATCTGCGATGCCGCTGCAGCAATCAGCAATACCGGGTTTACCGGTAACGCCAACGACGGGATCTCCATCTACTTGACCGGCGCAGCCCAGCTGAATGATCCGCGGATCGAAAACGTCGTGGCAGACGGCAACGGTACAAGCACGGCCAACGGAGCCGGCCTGAGACTCGTCCGGGAAGGCACCGGAATCCTTAATAACGCCTGGATCCAGAACAACACCTTCAACGAAAACGATGACGGAATGTTCCTGAGTGCAGCCTCGACGGCCACGACGGATGAATACACGATTTATGACAACGACATCTCTGACAATAACAACCGTGGCATCGCGTTGACCGTTGGGGCCGACTCCAGCATGTTGATCGATGTCCAGCGGAACACCATTTTCGGTAATGGAACTCAAGGCATCCAGATGCTTGAACAAATCAATGCCACCTCTGATATTCGCGATATCAGCGGGCAAATTGTGGACAACGACATCGTGGAAAACGGAGCCGAAGGCATCGAAATCACAGCACAGCACGGAGTTAACGGCGGACTCCTGATCAGCAATAACCGCATTCTCGACAATGGACAGACGGCAACTGCCACCTCCGGCGACGGGATTGAAATCAACCGCGTGGGAACATCCACCATCAGCCTGAATACGATCGCAGGCAACGGCGGTAGCGGCATCAACGTAAATCCGGGCAACAACACCGCCCTCAACATCGACTACGGGGGCACAACAACCGTCAGCATTTTGGATAACATCATTAACAACAATGGTCTGAAAGGGATCGAGTTCAACGTCGGCAATAACGATGGGCTCGTCGCTACTGTCTTTGGGAACAGCATCACATTCAACGACGGCGATGGGATTGAGTTGGTCAACAACGGCAATGCAACCGTCACCATCGGCCAATCGGTGGGTGGCGTGACCACTGCCGGCACCGCGAACTTGATCTCCGACAACGGCGGTCGCGGCATCGACATTCTGAACCGTGGAGATACTCCTGGATTCGGTGCCGGCCGTGCTGAGGTGGCGATTGGCGGAAACATGGTCCTGCGGAACCGTCAGGAAGGGATCTATGTCGTGAACACGGCGTCGCCTGATCAAGATTCAGATGCCCCCGCTAGCGATCCACTGGCCATCACCAGCATCGTGACAAACAATGCCCCGGTTCTGGCTCTGCGGATCGATAACAACCTGATTCAGGATAACGGGGCCGAGAGCACATTCGACACCACGGGACTCGTGATCCGAGTGGGTACGTCAGACGGCTACAATTACCTGGGTGCGTTTGCGGACGATGGCGGGTTCGCCAGCAACGGTGTCGGCGGCGACGGACTCTTCACACTTTCCGATTCCACAGGTCGCGGTGGCGTGATGGCCCAAGTCACCAACAACACCTTCATCGGGCAGTTCGGTAACGACGTGACCTTCCAGTCGTTTGTCTCAGCAGCCCTGACCGTGGCCAGTGGTGGTATTGATGGCAGCACCTATGGAACGGTCGCGACAACCACTGGTTCCTGGACCGACCAAAACACCCCAGTTCGCGACTTCACGAACGATACCTTTGATACTGACACCTTCGTCCAGGATCCTCTGGCCCGACTGGATCTCGTATTCACCGGCAATACTGCGGTATCCGGCAACGTGACCCGTGCCGGGGCAGCTTACAATAACTCGGAAGGAGTATTTAAGTCGAGAACTGCTAACAATGACACTGCACCAACTGCTGGGGACGCGCCGACCATCAATGGCGATGACAACGGACCGTTTGCAAACAACGCCGCCGCTCGTCGTCGCAATGCCCAACGTCTCGCCGCACGCTACGTAGATATTGGCGGAACGAAACTGGCCCCGGGACTCAATATTCCTGGCACTGGCGGTACGCCTGGCAGCTCGGACAACTTCCTGTTCTCCGGTATGGGAGAAAGCACCTTCCGTGTGCAGCAATCCGGAAATACGTTCACAGGATCATTTGATGGATTTATCCTTGATGGAGATTCCCCAACCTTTAACTACATCGACTACACCGATGCCCATGGAGTTGGCTTCTCGGGTACGAATCTCTTCGGGGAACTGCCCTTCGGATGGGGAACTCTCCCGTAACCCGCTCAATCAACGGGTGAGTCACTTCCGCCCTGCCTGAACAATCCACAAAGTCTGAATCCACTGCCCGGGACGCAAGTCTCCGGGCAGTGTGCTTTATGGGACGCAGGTAAGCAGATGTAAACCGGAGCTATGAAGCGATGAGCAACAAGTGGGTACCCGTCGGGTGGCAGTAAAACGGCCTTTCGTCGGTTTCAGACTCAGCCTGGCATCCCGCAGATTGAGTCCAGCTGCTGTACCACTGCAAACAAGCCGGCCCAACTTGCAGTATACGGTATTTACCCCATCGATTTACACCACATGATCAGATGTAATCGCCCGTACCGTCAGCCAAACCCGCGGATGCCGGTGTTTGCTCCGGGAATCACGCCAAGTCATTATCAGAAAATACATTAGGGAACTTCCCTGTTGGCAGGGCTCTGCGAACGACTTCCACCGACTGCGAGGTAGAAGCCTCGCGGTAATTCGTTACCCCACAGGAGTTTCCCGAAACTGCATGCAGATCAGCCGCCCCGATTTGACTGAGGCGCGAACAGACGTAGGTTTGAATGAGGAGATTCCCTGCCGGACCAATGTCGCAGGGAAGGACATGAGGTCAGGGAGAACCACAGCGGACCGGGCAACCACCGTCCTCAAACGACTCTGGGCAGGCGAAGATTACGGGCCAACAGGGGAGGCCGATCATCATGGCAATGCTGCATCACGAACCAGCGGTGCTGGAACTTTGGGAGCTAATGCAACGCTGCCTGGGAAAACCGGAACTTGCCAAACGGGTTCTGAACCGGTTTCAGCTGCAACTGAAAGTGGACGTCGAACGAATTGCCGCTGCGCTGGAATCAGAACAGTTCGAGGAGGCCCGCGAGGTCGCTCACCGGTTGAAAGGCGCTGCGGCCAATGTGGCTGCCCACGCCCTGTATGAGCAGGCCCATGCGCTGGAGTCCGCCCTGCACCTGTTCGAGCAGTATGCCCTGGTTTTCCGCGGACTTGTAGCGGAGCAGGAACGCTTTGAGGCAGCACTGAGGCAGGTCCACCTGTAAGGCAGAAATTCCAGGGACCAGGCTTTCCTGCCAACCACCAGATTACGATTCGCTCGCAGGCCCTTTTGAAACCCGTCAGCGATCCATTATGCCGTATCCGGTGGCTCCGGTGGAGACCACCGTCAATCCACACAGATAGAGCTCTGCATGCACGTCCTCATCGCTGAAGACGACGACGTCACCGTCGACCTGTTGACAGCCGCCCTGACCGAATATGGCTACCAGGTGACCGTAGCCGGCGACGGCCTGGAGGCACTGCGACTGATTCGGACCGGCAAATTCCAGCTCGTCATTTCGGACTGGGAAATGCCGGGAATGAACGGTCTGGAGCTGTGCCGCCGGGTGCGCCAGCGGCGGTGGAGCAGCTATATCTATTTCATCCTGCTGACGTCACACGCCGGGGTCGACAGCGTGGTGAAAGGCCTGGATGCCGGGGCAGACGATTTTCTCACCAAGCCCTTCTTCCCGCAGGAGTTGCGAGTTCGCCTGTCGGTCGGTCGCCGCATTCTGGGCATGCAGAGCCGCGATCTGACGATTTTCGCCCTGGCGAAGTTGGCAGAATCCCGTGATACGGAAACCGGCGCGCACCTGGAACGCATCCGTGAATACTGCCGACTGCTGGGAGCAGAAGTCGGACGGCGGGGGCCCTACCGGGACGAAGTAGATGGCGATTATGTCGAACTGCTGTATCTGACGTCCCCCCTGCACGACATCGGCAAGGTCGGCATTCCGGACAATGTGCTGCTGAAGCCGGGCAAGCTGACGCCGGAAGAATTCGCGATCATGCAGCAGCACACGATTATCGGTGCGAACACACTGGAAGCCGTGGCCCGCATGAATCCGGAAGCCCAGTTCCTGTCAATGGCTCATGATATCGCCCTGACCCACCACGAGCGTTTCGACGGCACGGGCTATCCGAATCGTCTGTCCGGCTGCAACATCCCGCTCTCCGGCCGGATTACCGCGATTGCAGACGTCTATGACGCCCTGACCAGCAAGCGGGTCTACAAACCTGCCTTCCCGCATGAAGCCGCGATCGAGATCATCGTGAACGGCAAGGGGTCACACTTCGACCCGGCCCTGGTCGACGCTTTTCTGCAACTGACTGATGATTTTGAACTCGTGCGGCAGCGGTTCGAGAACTCCCCGTCGTTGTTTGACGGCGCCCGACTCCAGGTAGAACCACGGCTGCCGGCGACTGAAGGGTGATGGGCTCGCTGGTAACGAAATGAAGCTGGCGAAGGTGCAGCGGGAGATGCGACAGGACTTCCTCGCTGGCGTTTCGGGTTCGTGAATCATGCGCACCGGCACCGATCCACACATCGCTGTCTTGCTGATGAGATCCCCGTCACTGACTTACGACAGCCGCCTGCCCGCCTGGCAGTGCGGCTCTGCAATTGTCTGCCTCTTCGTCATCCCGTAATCTGCGGAGACGCGCTTCGGCCGGAATCAGGAACAGGTCGACGTCGCGATTCACAAAGAACTTCGGGATGAGGCACTCAGCATGTCGGCAGCAGTCTGTCGTTGGGGAATTCTCGGAACTGCTGGCATCGCCCGCAAGAACTGGCAGGCCATCCGGCTGGCGGACAATGCCACGCTGGTCGCCGTGGCGAGCCGCTCGGTGGAACGCAGCACGCAGTTCATTGCCGAATGCCAGGCGCAGGTGCCATTTGAGACGCCGCCGACAGCGCTCGGCAGTTACGACGAGTTGCTGAACCGATCTGATATCGACGCCGTCTACATTCCACTGCCGACAGGGCTGCGACGGGACTGGGTGATCAAGGCGGCTGAAGCCGGCAAGCACGTACTGGTGGAAAAACCGGTCGGCGTCTCGACGGCGGACGTGGAACTGATGCTGGCTGCCTGCCGCCGTCACAATGTCCAGTTCATGGACGGCGTGATGTTCATGCACAGCCAGCGTCTGCCAGCGATCCGCGCCGCGCTGGATACCGACGCGGCCATCGGGCGTTTGCGTCGCATCGGTACACACTTCAGCTTTCAGGCTCCCGAAGACTTCCTGCAGGGCAACATCCGTGTCAGCAGTGAACTCGAGCCGCACGGCTGCCTGGGCGACCTTGGCTGGTACACGATCCGGTTCTGCCTGTGGGCGATGAACTATCAGTTGCCGACGCACGTCACCGCGCGTCAACTGGCCTCCTTCGGTCGTGCCGACAGTCCCCGTCCGGTGCCGCTGGAGTTCTCGGCCGAACTGTTCTTTCCCGCAGGCGTCTCGGCCGGCTTCTACTGTTCGTTCCAGACCGAACACCAGCAATGGGTGCATCTCAGCGGGTCCAAAGGCTCACTGCGGGTGGCGGATTTCGTTCTGCCCTACTTCGGAGCGGAATCGCGATTCGAGATTACAAATTCCGCGTTTGAAGTGAACGGTTGCCGCTTCGACATGGAAGAGCGCAGCCGCGAGGTGAAGACGCTGGAACATAGCAATAATCATCCGACCGCCCAGGAATGCCGCATGATCCAGACCTTTTCACAGAACGTCCTGACCGGCAACATCGATCCGCACTGGGGCGAGATCGCCCTGAAGACCCAGCAAGTCCTGGACGCCTGCTACGAATCGGCCCTGAACGACGGCCGACCGGTGGCATTGCCGGCATAAAAGCCGGATCGCAAGGGCCGCGGGTGTCGTAATCCCGGCATCGCCCCCGCCTGCGGTTTCGCGATTCTCAGCTCCCGAATTCCCCGCCTGACATCTGGCGAATTGACCGGCTGGTCATTACAGTTCGGAGAGGGGGTCATCACGACCGGTGGTCCCGCTGGACAGTGCTGCTCTCTGGAATCAAAGATTCGTTCATGCCTGCCAAGTTTGTGATCGGGATTGACCTGGGAACCACGAATTCAGCGCTCGCCTATGCGCCGCTGGATCAGGAATCGCCGCAGGTGTCGCTGCTGCCAATTCCGCAACTCGTGGCTCCCAACACTGTGGAATCGCGGTCACTGCTGCCCTCGTTCCTGTACGTCGGCAACAAGTCGGAAGCCAGCTCAAAGGCGTATGATCTGCCCTGGGGGCAGGGGCGTGACTATGCTGTCGGCGAATTCGCGCGGCGGCAATCGGCCGACTTGCCGGATCGGACCGTCGTCGCTGCGAAGTCCTGGCTGGGAAATACCAAAGTCGATCGTCATCAGGCGATTCTGCCGTGGGGCGCAGGTGACGACGTCGCCAAAGTCTCGCCGGTAACCGCCACACGACGCTATCTGGAACATCTGATCGGCGCCTGGTCCCAGGCGCAGCCCGATGCTCCGATCAGCGAGCAGCAGGTGGTCCTGACGGTGCCGGCGTCCTTCGATGCCAGCGCCCGCGAACTCACGCGCGAAGCCGCCCTCGCAGCGGGTCTGCCCGATTCGTTCGTCCTGCTGGAAGAACCCCAGTCGGCCGTCTATGCCTGGCTGGCGACCTGGGGCGATCGCTGGCGGAAAGAACTGAAAGTCGGCGAGACGCTGCTGGTCTGTGACGTCGGCGGTGGAACCACCGACCTGACACTGGTCGGCATCGAGGAAGAAGACGGCGAACTGACATTGCAACGAATCGCTGTCGGCAGCCACCTGCTGGTCGGCGGCGACAATATGGATCTGCTGCTGGCACATCACGTCGCCGGCCTGTTCGCAAAGAAGGGCGTGCAGCTCGATCCCTGGCAATCGGTTTCACTGTGGCACTCCTGCCGGAATGCGAAGGAAGCGCTATTTGCCGCCGACGGTCCGGCGAAGCATCCGATCTCCGTACTGGGACGCGGCAGCAAGCTGATCGGCGGCACGGTCACCGTGGAAGTCGAGCGGGCAGCTGTGGCCGAGTTGCTGGCGAACGGGTTCTTCCCGCCCTGCCAGAGCAACGAACAGCCGCAACGTCCCCGGATGTCCGGTTTCCAGGAACTCGGACTGCCGTATGAAGCAGATACCGCAGTAACCCGCCACATCGCGGCGTTCCTGCGCAATCACGCCGGCGACGAAGGTCTGATTCGTCCCACGCACGTGCTGTTCAACGGCGGCGTGTTCAAGGCAGACGCGCTGCGGTCGCAGCTCATGTCGGTCTTGCAGAGCTGGTTCCCGGAAGGCCCTGCTCCGGCAGTGCTCACCGGCGAACATGATCTGGATCATGCTGTGGCCCGTGGAGCTGCGTACTATGCCTGGGCCAAGACGCACGGCGGTGTCCGTATCCGGGGGGGCACAGCACGCTCGTATTACGTGGGGATTGAAACCGCCGGACTCGCGATCCCCGGCGCGCCGCGTCCGCTGCGGGCGCTGTGTGTGGTCCCGTTCGGAATGGAGGAAGGTACGGAAATCGACGTGCCGTCCGATCCGATCGGCCTGATTGTCGGGCAACCGGCCCAGTTCCGGTTCTTCAGTTCTGCGGTGCGCAAGGAAGATCAACCCGGCTCGCGCCTCTCTGCATGGACGGCGGACGAGCTGACTGAAACCGATTCGTTGCAAACCACGCTGCCACGCGACAATGACGACGATGACCATTACGTGCCGGTCACCTTCCACACCCGGGTCACCGAACTGGGGATGCTCGAACTCTGGTGCGTCAACACACAGGTCAGCGATCGCCGCTGGAAACTGGAATTCAGCGTTCGGGAGGACCGGGACTGAAATGTTGATGTGGCGTTGAGTTCAAGAAGCTTTTTAGCCACGGATTGAACACGGATGAAACACGGATCAAGGCTTGAAAGCCTGAGAATCAGTGGCCGGTGTGTCTTCAATCCGTGTTTCATCCGTGTTCAATCCGTGGTTAAAATCATTCTGAACAACGCTTGAAACCAGAAACAGCACTCATCGTCGCGCTCTGGCAGAAACTGTGGAACCGGCGAAGGGAACTTCGCACAGACAAGGACATCGCATGCTGGGTCATCGTGGCTGGTGGTGCGGGCTCGTGTGGGGCTGGCTGTGCGTGGTGGGTCTGAACGTCGCAGCAGCGGACGGAATCTTTTCAAAAGATGCCCCGCTGGAGATGCTGTGGAATGCCGGCGAGTTCACGGAAGGCGTGGCCACCCGCCAGGATGGCCTGGTGTTCTTCAGCGATATTGCGATTGCCGGCAAGGGGCCCGGCCGGATTCTGCAGTTCAATCCGCAATCCAGAGACGTCACGGTGCTGGTCAGCGACAGCGGCCAGAGCAACGGGCTGTTCTTCAAACCGTCGGGAAAACTGCTCGCAGTGTGTGGCGCGAACGTCGGGCATCGCGCCTTGTGTGAGGTGCAGCCGGACGGGGCCATGAAAGTCCTCGCAGGCAAGTTCGACGGGAAACCGTTTAACTCGCCCAACGACATCGTCGTGCACCCCGGCGGCTGGGTGTATTTCACCGACCCGCGCTATGTCGGACCGGAACCGGTGGAACTCAGCCACCAGAGCGTGTACCGGTACGATCCGAATGGCTCGCTTCATCGGGTCACCGACAACATCACCAAACCGAACGGCGTGATTCTCTCGCCGGATGGCAAGACGCTGTATGTGGCAGAGACTGACGGCGGCACTGCAGGGGTAGCAGCACCGGGAACCGCGGTCCAGCCGCCACGATTTACCCTCAACGCCTTTCCGGTTCTGGAGACAGGGGCCCTGGGAACCAAAAAAGTGCTGGTCAATTTCGGTGACCAGATGGGTATCGACGGCATGTCGATGGACGCGGACGGACGGATCTACGCTGCGATCCGCAATCCGCTGCGTCACGGGATCGCCGTCTACTCACCGGCCGGCGAAGAGGTCGACTTCCTGACCATGGAACCCCTGCCAACCAACTGCACCTTCGGCCGGGGCAAGGAAGCCGGCACGCTCTACATCACGGCGGAAAAAGGCCTGTATCGCATCAAGACGAAGGCGACCGGCTTTCATCCCCAGGAAAACCCGAAGCCCGGCATGCCCTGAGTCTTCAACATTCGAGGATCTTTCCGGACGGTTGTGGAGACACGCGCTTCACGAACCCTGCGCGTGCCACACGAACCGCCGGAACTCCCCGTCGTCTGATTTCCCTGCAGCACCGGCGGTCGCAGCCTTTTCAACCGGCCTGGGACTTGGGACACTTCACGTCCGCATGGTGGGCCGTTTTGGTCGGTGAGCGCTCCCGGGGCCATCCCACAGGTTCTGCGACTGCGATTTTTCCCGTTAGAGACTTCCGATGACTGCTCCTCAACTGCGTGCCGGCATGATCGGCGTGGGCATGATTTTTGACGAAACCTACCGTCCGTTCCTCGAAAGAACGCACCGGGAAGGGATGTACGACCGCAAATACGGCGACGTCTCGGTTCCACTGGTCGGCATCGCGTCCCGCACGGGCAAGCGGGCCGACAAATATCGTGAAACAGCCGGCGATGCGATTGCACCGTTTGTCAGTTTTTCCGGGGAAGATTCCGTCGACCAGATGCTGGCCAAAGGCGTCGACTTCGCCTGCGTCGCCACGCCCGACAACCGGCACTTTTCCGCCTCGAAGAAGGTGCTGGAGGCCGGTGCCCACCTGCTGGTCGAAAAGCCTTCGGTGCTGTCACTGCAGGAACTGGACGAGCTGGTCGCGATCGCCCGCCAGAAGCAGTTGCTGGCCAAGGTGGTCTACCACAAACTGCTCGATCCCGATCACAAGAAGCTGCGGACGCTCGTCCAGGACGACGTGCTGCAGCACATCAACACCGGTTACTGTTCGCTGCTGGAACCGAAGTCGATTTCCGGCGGGCAGTTCGCGGAGTGGATCGTCGGTCGTAACCCCGGCACCTACGTCGCCGTGCATTACATCAAGCTGATCGACTTCACGTTCGGCGGCAAGCTGAAGACGATCACTGCGACGGGTCAGCGCGGTCTGGTCGGCCCGAAAGATGGTCCGACCTGGGACACGAACCAGATGCGGATGATCTACGAATACGAAGACGGCCGGGAGGCAGCCTTCGATATTCATACGTCATGGGTCACGCCGGATAACTTCCCGGGCTATGTCGAACAGGAAGTACAGTTCCGGTTCGACAACGGTGTCTGGAACGGCCACAGTCGCAAGCGCGGCGTGGAATGCACGGTGGAAGGCCGCACGCCGTTCACCATGAAAACGACGATGAACAATCACTACAACGGCACGTTTCTGGAACCGTGGGGCGAACGCTCCCAGCGCGGTTACGGGATTGAGGTGCTGGAACGCTTTGCACGAGAAGCGGCGTATGTCGAGTTCGGCGGTTCGCCGGAACAGCGAACCAGCCGACTGCAGGAAATGTCTGCCCTGGGCTACAACGATCTGTCAGCAGATCGTCAGACGGTCGCAGCGGTGCAAGCTCTGGAAGCGATTCTCGAACGGCACGTCGCGGGTGAACCGGACTGCGTGGTGCGGGTCAATGATCCGCAGGGCGGCCTGGTGCTGTATCGCCCGGGTTCGAGGGCCACGGAAGTCCTGTACGACGGCGTGGTGTAACAACCTGCTGGCGCAAGCGACCTGGTGAAGATCCTCGCTTGCGGGTTCGCGAGTGTCCCTCGGATGAGGAATCGCGAACCCGCAAGCGGTCTTCGGTGCGGGATGTGGAATGGGCACCGGGAATATCGATCAGGTGGGGACCGATTCGGCGGGGTGTTTGTCTGGTCCCCATCCGATCAGAATGATGGCAGCTGCGAGCAGCGGGACCAGGCCTGCCAGCGCCAGTCCCCAGTCGGTATGGCCCGTCTGGTCAATGAACCGTCCCAGCGGTTTGTGCAGGGACGAGACGAAGAACCACGCAAACGCGCCGAGCAAGCCCGTGACTTTTCCCTGATGCTGTTGCGACAGTTCTTGAGAGAACGAGTAGTAACAGGGGAACATGCCAAGCGAGCCCATTGAGATCAGCAGCAGGACGCCCAGCAACAGCGGCCCCGCGGGCAAAAAGGGAATCAGCAGGCTCAGGCCGGTCAGGACACCGCAGAAGGCGAAGACCGACAGCCGCGACCAGTGAACCGACCAGCCTTGTTCGTGCATCCAGACGGTCAGGAAACCGGCTCCCAGGCAGCCGATGTCGTTGGCGATGTAGTAGCAGGACTGGAAGTTCAACATGGTTGATTCCAGATAGCCCCGTTCATTCTGCAGGAAGCGCGGCATCCAGACGCGGAAGATGTGATAGCAGGTGTTGATCAGGCAGACGGCAGCCACCAGGGTCAGGAACCGGCGGCTGAAGATAGCGGTCAGAAAGTCACGGAAGGTCATCCCGGCGGCGTGCTGCGGCAGCGGAGCCAGATCGCGACTGCGAACCAGCGACAGCCACAGAATCGCCCAGACCACGCCGGTCAGTCCGATCGCCTGAAACGCCGGCCGCCAGCTTCCGGGAGCATCGGTCAACATCTGGTTCAGAATCAGCGGTGTGGCGATGGCACCAATCGCAGTGCCGCTCTGCAGTACACTGTTGCCCAGGGTACGTTTTGAGGGCGGCAATAATCGCTGAGTCGTTTTCAGGGCACAGGGCCAGTGCCCGGCCTCAAACATGCCTAGCAATGTACGGCAGACGAACAGCATGGCAAACGTCTGGGCCAGACCCGTCAGCACCCCCATCGCCGACCAGGCCAGCACAGCCACGGGATAGAGCCAGCGGATGTTCACTCGGTCGGCCACAGCCCCGAAGAACAGGGCTCCGATCGCGAATGCGTAGCCGAAACCGGCTTCCAGCGACGCATACTGTTCGTTGCTCAGCTGGAACTCATCGGTGATCCGGACGGAGATGGACGAGAGCGTCTGGCGGTCCATGTAATTGATGGAACTGGCCAGCAGCAACACGCCGCACACTTTCCAGACCCAGGCATTCGAGATTTCAGCGGGACCATCTTTCGGGTCGGCAGTGGGTGCCACGGCGGCTGTCGTATCAGACATCGAGATCATTCCTGGCAGAAGGCAGGCCGGTCAGCAGGAAATCGCCGCAGCGTGAGCGCGAACGGCAGGCGAACTTCGCAGCATCAACCCTGCGGGGGGCGGGAGGTCGAGTCGAAGAACACGATCATTTCACTTCGGGCGCGGTGGTAACAGCAGGTTTTTCGTCGGGAGACGGTTCCGGCTCCGGTTGCTCTCTGGATTCAGGCTTCTCTGCCGGAACTGGTTTGGCGGGTCGAATCTGGTTGTAGCGGACCGGCAGCGGTCGTCCCTCAAGACGTGCTTCCGCACAGCGTAAATAGAACTGCACCAGCAGCCGGTGGCTGCTATCGCTCTCCTGGGAATCGCGATCCATCGCCTTGTCCCAGTGATCGCGGGCCGCATACAGACAAAACGGCTCGGCATCGTACAGTCGCCGGCGTTTGGCAGTGACCTCAAGTTCTTTCACCAGCGGCACCAGGGTGCTATCGCACTTTTTCCTGAGTCGCGACCACTCTTCGACTCCTGCCAGATCGCGTTTGGCTTCCACTTCTTCCCAGAGTTCGCTCATCGCCCGGTAATACTGGCGACCGTAGCGATAGCGGGGCAGATATTCATAGGCGACGATACCGGCGAGAATCAGCACCAGCACGCCGACCAGACGACGCTGGTTCCAGAGACGCTGACCGAAAGGAATCCTGGCGATTTTGCGCAAGGCCGACCGGACGTCCGGGAACAGTTCCCACATCTGGTCGAGCTTCATCAGTCGCAGAATGTCCTGCATGTCACTGGACGGCCCGGCCATCGCAATGCGACCGCCCCGGGCGCGGACGGTATTTCCCAGCTTGACCAGCGCCCCCAGCACCACCGAACCGAAATAGTTATTATTGCTCAGGTCAACGACCAGGTGTTGAGTGGCCCCGCTTTCGATCAGCGACAGAATGACCTGCATCTCGGTATTGACGATCGACGGACTGAAGCCTGCCGCATCGCCCCTGGGAGTGACGATCAGCGTATCGCCCTGCTGGTCAGCCAGATAGATACGGTGCAGTTGCGTCTGGGCGGGTTGAGTCATCGCGCCGGCACTCCGGGGGAGTCAGGTTCGTCAATCGCACACGAAGCAGTCAGCCTTCCGGGCGTCGTCGAACTCGGTTCCCGGATTTCACAGCATTCAGTCAGTGTCAGGTGGCAGCAGGGGCATTCCGGCAACTGTTATGCACAGCACCAGCAACTGTTATGCACAGCACCGGGGCTTACTTTTCCTGTTCTGCTCCGGAATCGACCGGGGCGGTGCCGGGATCTGCCGGTTCGGGTTCCTCGCCTGCGTCATCAAGTTGCAGTTCTTCACCGCCGGCCAGGGCCTCGCTGTCGGCAACGCGGGTGGCCATCACGATCCGCATGCTGGCAATTTCGTGTTCCTCGAAGGTTTGCCATGCCGGCGGCAGTTGCGGAACCGCGGTGCGTTCGGTTCTCATCACCAGCAAGGCCCCCGGACTGGACAGCTGCGGCCGTCCCAGCCGTTGCAGACAGCGATACCAGGTGTCACCCGGCCGGATCGATTCCGCTGTCGCGTACGGTGGATCGAAGAAAATCACGTCGTACGGCGACCAGGCGATGTCGCCTTTCGGCTGAAACGAACAGCGGGCAAGATCCACCCGCCAGCACAGCGATTCCTTGCTGGCGCCGAGATCGGACACATTCTGGCGCAACAGTTCATAGGCCCGGTGATCGCGTTCGGCAAAGACAGCGCTCTTCGCACCCCGGCTCAGGGCTTCCAGGCCGAGCGTGCCCGTGCCGCAGAAGAGATCGGCCACCCGCGCGCCGGGCAGGCGATCCCGAATACGGTCGAATAGCATCACCTTCGCGCGGTCGATGAACGGGCGCGTCGTGTTACCGGGATTCGTCAGGAGTTTTCGCCGCCGGAAGCGGCCCGCAATGATTCGCATGTTCCGCAGCATATCCGGGCGAGACAACAACGGGTAGTTAACCGTGGATAGTTACGGTGACCGACCGGTTTTCCGGGACCTGCCCTCTCGCCAGAGGACGGACCGGAGAACGCATCAGCGAATTCCTGCCTGACGGGCTCGACTCCGCGAAACCGGCGGAGTTAGGATACGGCATCAAAAACTGTGAGCGGGACGCGGCTCCCTGTCTGCCTTGATGATCTCCGAGCAAGGATTCCTGTTGTGATGAAATCTGTCAGTTGCCTGACTGTATTATTAGCCGGACTTTGCACCGGCGTGTTTGCGGCCGAGGAAGCGAAGAAGGAAGCCGTTGATCCGGGCGTGACGACGACGGTGGCTCCGGGATTCGTGGGAATTCGCGTCGGCGGACAGCCGTTTGCGGTTTACAACTACGGTCCGGGACTGGCGAAGCCGTTTCTGGATTATGTGCGGGCACCTGGCGGGCATATGGTTTCGACCGTGGCCCCGTTCGATCACAAGCACCACAAGGGAGTGTATGTCGGCGTTGAAAAGGTGAACGGCATCAACTTCTGGGGCGGCAAGTACCAGCAGCAGGATGCGGTTGAACCGGGGCCGGCAGCCGAGCGGATTGAAAATGTCAGCGTCGAGGTGCAGCCCGGCGAAAATGGCACGCAGAAGCTGTTGATTCACAATGTCTGGCAGGGAGAAGGCGGCAAGGTCGTCTTGCACGAGAACACCGAAATCACTGCGTATCCCAACCGTCTGCTGGTGTACAACATCACGCTGACCGCCGGTGAGGAAACGGTCAACTTTGAGGACACCAAGGAAGGGTTTTTCGCGATCCGCCTGGCACCGACAATGATCGAAAAGAACGGCGGCGTGATCACGAATTCCGAAGGCGAAACCGGTGAAGCCAACTGCTGGGGCAAAGCGTCGAAGTGGGTCGACTACTCCGGCCTTGTGGACGGACGGATGGTCGGCGTGACTTTGTTCGACAGCCCGGAAAATTTCCGCAAGTCTCGCTATCATGTCCGTGGCTATGGCCTGTTCTCGGTGAGCCCGTTCGGAGAAAAGTCCTACTCCAAAGGACAATCCGATGCACCGCCGATCTCGCTGCAGCCTGGCGAAAAGCTGAACGTCACCTATGGCCTGTATACTCATGCGGGCGATGCTGACAAGGGTGGCGTTGCCGCGGCGTACGACCAGTTCGTCGAATGGACAAAGAAGTAAGGCAGTGCCTGCCATAAGGCCCGGGGATCGCCATCCCCGGGCCTGTTCATGAATTTCAGGGTTTATTACGGAGACAGGAGTGTTCGGGGGCGCTGCCTCGGAGTTGTTGATTGTTTTCCTGCTGATTCTGTTAAACGGCTTCTTTGCCGCGGCAGAAATCGCCATTCTCACGGCACGCCGTGGTCGTCTGGAACAACTGGCAGACGAAGGCGACGGAGCGGCCCGCACCGCCCTGGAACTGGCTCAGGACGCCGACCGGTTCCTGCCCACCGTGCAGGTCGGGATCACCCTCGTCGGCACACTGGCTGCCGTGTTCGGCGGTGCCCGTATCGAAGAACAGCTTTCGGACTGGATCGAAACGGCTCCCTGGCCGTGGCTGGTCAGCCAAAGCCACACGATTGCCCTGACCTGCGTCGTCCTGGGAATCGCGTTCTGTTCGCTGATCATGGGCGAACTGGTTCCCAAACGTATCGCCCTGCAGAACGCTGAGCCGCTGGCCAGGATCGTGGCCTATCCCATGCGGTTGCTGCAGTCGCTCACCCGCCCTGCCATCTGGTTCCTCCAGGGAGTCACCAACCTGACGCTGCGCATGCTTGGCATGAAGACCAGCCTGGGCGTGACCGTCTCGGTGGAAGATATCAAGCACCTCATTGAAGCCGGTGAGGAAGAGGGCATTCTTGAGGAAGATGAACATCGCATGGCGATTGAAGCCCTGCGGCTGGGCGACCGCACCGTGACCGAGATTCTGCGGCCACGTATCGATATCGACGCCCTGGATATCGATACGCCGTCCGATGAAGTCGTCGGGGCGATGGCAATGTCGGGTTTCTCGCGGGTTCCGGTCTGTGAAGGCGATATCGATCACATCGTCGGGTTCGTGTACATCAAGGACGTCTTCCTGCAGCAGTATCTGTCGCGGCCCATCGACCTGCGCCGGAT
>VFQN01003688.1_pt1 | contig 21409 bp, 33 predicted proteins | sample 3512371 | NCBI WGS metagenome assembly VFQN01 (sample SAMN10412370, study PRJNA504923) | tailings metagenome | isolation source: Replicate 2 from Balatoc abandoned mine | place: Philippines: Itogon, Benguet | collected 2017-08-28
CCGGGACCGCGGCGGAGGGCGCGGGGGGCTGGGGCCTTGGGGTGCACGAGGGGAGCGAGGTGCGCGGGGAGCAGGGGGAGGTGGGGGAGGCGGGGGTGGCGGGGGGGGAGGCGGCGAGTTGCGAGGCTTCGGGGGAGCGCGGGGCTTGGTGGGCGATCTGGGAACGCGAGGTACCCGAGGGGAAGGGGGCGGGGGTGGTGGAGGGGGAGGGGGTGGGGGTGGGGCAGGACTGGAGCGTGGGGGCCGTGGGGGTGGTCGGGGCAGCATTGGGCGGCGGGGAGAGCGTGGTGCCGGGGGAGGGGGTGAGGCCCGAGGGGTGGTGTGGATCAGACTGCGGCTATGTGCGCCTGCATGGTCGGGAGGACGCACGTGTGAGACGTTTGGCGTAAACTAGGGGTTCGTTCCAGCTTAGCGACCTGACTCGACCCACTCGACCCACCGACCCATCGGCGGCGACCTTACCTTGATAGTCACCTTGTGCAGGTGGGGCGACGGCTAGTATGCATGCAAAAAGAGCAAAAACTATCATCTTTGCAGTGTATGTCATTTTAGCGCTGTCTACAGGTATGATTTTGACCAGGATGCGTTGCGATTATGGGGCAGTCGAGCGTCGCGACCGTTCCAGCGTTGTTGTCCTATGCATACGTGTGACGTATTGACATGTAGGGATATTTCAGGAACTGTCAGTCGCCGCGCGTATCCCCCTCGACCCTTGACTGACTTGTCGCGCCTTTACGGCTCCACAACGTTACGAGACAATTATTTACCGCCCCTGTAACTAACTAGTAAGCGAGATAAAGATGCAACCGCGGCGATGTGCGCTTTGTGTATACAGGTGTATACGGATGGGCAAGCTGTCGTGCGGTGACCGTCAGCTGCGCCCGCTACTGCTGCTGGCCTTTGCAAGTGCTAACATGAACATCTCATTTGGATGTTCGTATACTTGTATGCTCGCGTACATCGAGCAGTGCCCTTCAGCACGTGGAACCGACTGACTGAAACCATGGAACCGCGAACGCGTTTGCGCATGACAAACCAGGATCCACTTTCGATTAGTCTTCTCGTGGCAACGAGATATCCTTCTCGGTCCTTATTTTTGGAGGGTCTGTCGTATTTGTTCCCCGTGTGACATTGTTGCTTCTTCGCCGCCCCGCTACTGCGGCAGGCGGCTTCGCGGCGAAAGTCCTAAGCTGAAAACCCAACAGGGCATTCAAGCGAAACTGCTGTGCTGATGTTACCCGTTGTCTGCCACTGTGATCACTGTAAATGTCTTTGCTGACGGCCGTTATCCCAAAGGCGGGCTCGGCGTTTCAACTTCGCAGCCGGCCCCAGCGAGTGCGGTTGGGATGCCCTGTGTATATTTCTTCCCGGAGTGACCTAGAAGATAAATTTCGAGCAGCGTGAGGCCGCTGAACACGCTGACCTGGTACACGACCTACGGAACTCTTAGAGCCAAGGGGCAGACCAAGGGACACTAGGGCCTGGCGCACAGGCAGCTGGCCGCATGTCCTCCCCGGGCTAGCCTCACGTCTTACCATACCGTTATACACACAGCCATAGCGGCCATGCCGATGTTCTTCTTCGCACAGGGTGTAACCACCGGCATTGTTCACAGCGTTGCAGCAGTGGGCACAGCAGGCTCTCGTTCCTGGCCCCCAACGCAACACCCACCACGGGGCAGAATGGTATGACAACATGCTCGACGGCGTGCCAATGCCACGTCCACACGACATGCACCAGTCCTGAATCCTTTTCAAGCAGTTTCGGCAACCGTTAGCGACAACAGTGCTCATGGGTGAGCCGAACATCCAGACACGCGTCATCATCCGCCATGCAAGCACACGGCCTGACGGGCAGTACTCCTGCTCACAGGCACAAGGGCTGGCACGAAAGGCTAAGCGGGGAACCCACCCCAAAGGCGCAAGACCAACAACAACTCGCCACCAGCCACAACGAACAATATCACCGGCAACACCATTGCATGCGCGGCGCATCACGCCACGCCGACCTCCCCAGTGCAATGCTGCAGACCCTCACGGTTGAACGGTACCCCACACCACCTGCTTCGCTCCCATGCATCCTTATCCACATCAGGCTCCTTGTTCCACATGCGCTACTGTTCCCCCAGCATGGCCGCCACGGTGGGTGCGTGCGCGGTGAGGGAGCCCACGATGACCTGCTTGGCGCGGTCCTCCGTCACCACGGCGAACCGCACGCCGCCGGGGGTCGCCAGGCGGGACGCGGGGTCGGCCGCCGCCGCCGCCTCCCAGCCGCAGTGCAGCACGGCCGGCAGCAGCGTGGGCCGCTTGAACTCCGCTGTCAGGGCGCACGGGTACTGAGGGGCCAGGCCTGGCGGGTGCAGGTCCGGGTGGGGCGCCGGGGGTACAGGTGCAGGCACACAGCCGGGGGTCGGGTGTTAAGAGACGCCAGTCCCGAAACAAGCAGGCACCCACGTGTTACCTAAGTACCGTACTCCCATATTGCACCCAGTTGCCCCAGACGCTGCCCCACCCCAGACCCCACCCCACCCCAGATGCTAGACTTCACCCCACCCCACCCCACCCTCCAGACCCCACGCTGCCCCGGACCCCACTCCCGCAGACCCACCACAACCTAGACCCCAGCCCACCAGCGTTCCGCAGCGCCGCCTCCGCACGGCCGGTGAGGAACAGCGCGTGGGCGATGGGGCGGCGGAAGCCGAACAGCTGCGCCGTCACGGCGTGCAGGTGGATGGGGTTGAGGTCGCCGTTCAGCAGGCCGTAGCGCCGGCCCGCGTCAGAGCCCAGCTGCCACGTGTCAACCAGGGCCAGGGAGTCCAGCCACGACGCGTCGGGCTGGGCGGCGGTGGCGGCGGTCTCGGAGCCGGCGGTGGGCTGGACTGGCTGTGGGGCGCCAGGGGCGGGGCCCTTGCGGCGGCGCGGGGAGAGGATGATGGCGGTGGTGGTACACCTGGTGGGAGCGGTGGGTTAGGTGTGGCGGCGGCGTGGGTTGCGTGTGTGCAGGCGCCAGGTAACGTGCGTTGACTCGACCGTCGCTGCCCCAGCTTGGCACGGCGGGGCTGCTACCGAGGCGGACGGAAGGCGCCCGTGCGAAGCCACCGGTGCAAGGCAGCGCATTAAAAGCAATCACCACCCTACAGTGTGTGGCCTGACCAGCCAGCTCACCGCCACACCAGCAGCGCCGCCGACGCCCCTGCTCCTCCGTCCTTGGCCTGGCCCTGCCCTGGCGCCCCGGCCGCAGCCCTGGCCTCCATCACCAGGTCCACCTCGGTGTCCCCCTTGGCGGTGGTGCGCAGCCGGGGGTCCACGCGGCAGCTGCGGAGGGCACAAGGTACGTCGGGTTGGATGACCGTGCCAAAGCAGGGCGTACAAAGGCAGACCTGCGCATGGTTGCTGTAGCCCAGAGGTGCTCATAAGGGCGGAGAGCCAGAATGCAACAGGCGCTGCAGTGCCAAGGCACTGATTTTTCCCGGCAGCCCGCCTGCCTGCCGGGTTGCCTGCCGCAACCATCCATCAGGGCCACAAATACAAGCGCTCTCCTGCGGCTGACTCGCACGTGCTTGCAGCCTCCTACCGCGCATGAGCAGGCTCATTCCATGCACAGCGCGCACTGTTGTGGTACCAGCAATTCCCTGCAGCCATGCTCCAAATGCGCGCTCCCGCCGGCCAACAGTAACCATGGACATGGCGCAGCACCGCCCCCAGCGAATCGAAACTACTCGTGCCATCGGCCCGTCCCCCTTCCCTTGCTGAGTGTACAAGACCACGTGTTGTCCGAAAGGTGCCGGGCCCTCCACGGCCCTTCCCTCACCTCATATGCTACAATTCCCTTTATGTTTAGCATTTGCATCATTACACCCACCTGAAAAGCAGCTTCTCGTCTGCCGCCACCCGCCTCAGCGCCACCACCCGCGTGCGCGCCAACACGCTGCCCAACACGTTGAAGGGAAAGGCCGGCAGCAGCATGGCCTGCGGATGACGCCGGGGGCAAGCAGGAACATGTTAACTGCGTCACGCCAGAAGTCCGGTACCGCCCACTCCTGGATCCTCGCTCTCCCGCTGCCCTGGAAGCCCCTGGCAACCGCTGTTGACGTCCCTAGTCCCTCACGTGGCACCCCCACCTGCATGCCCGGGCCAGAAGCGTCCCATGCGCATTGCCTATAACGCTTACATGCACCGTACTCCACATGCCCGACCAAACGGGAAGTGCCGCTCATGCTCCCCTCAACCTTGGTGCTACTAGTCGCAAAAGCCAACCGCGCACGCCATGAAAGTGCCTGCGAGCTGTGCCAAACAGGTGGCATGCCACAGGCACCGCTTCCCTGGAGCCCGGGTATTAACGCACGCAGGCTCACACCAAAGTACCGTAACCCACCAACTGGTTGCGGCTTCTCCCGTCTACAGCGCCAGGACAGCAACCCGCAACCGGCACCGCTCCCCCAGCCCCCATCTGCGCCACGCTCGTCCCCCTGCCCCGTTGCCCCAGCGCCTGCCCTCCTGCCCCCACCTGCATGGCCAGGCGGAAGGCCTCCACCGCGGGGTACAGCAGCGGCACCGCCCCCGCCGTGCCGCCCGCGAAGCCCGCCAGAGCCAGGTAGGCACGCAGGCGGGGCGCAGTCAGGTGCACGGGCCGAGACAGAGACACCTGGGCCGGGCAGCATGCGCACCAGGGACACATTTTGGGGTCGACAGAGCGGTAGGAGGTCCACGCTTTAGGGAAAGGGACATAAAAGACATATTAGGGCCCGTCGGACTTCAGGGGCTCGTCATGTAATTGTCGGGGGCGAGGCAGTGGCGGGGACGTGTGATGCAGGTGGGGGCCACGGGCAGTTGCAACACAGGCTTGCCAAATGCACTTCAAACGCAGAAGAATTCGCCTTCTGACAACTGCATGTCCGACATGAAGAGTGTCGATTTATGGTGAATGGTGATATCACTTGATAACGTTGACGTGCATGGTTGGCCTGGGTTACCAGTGCAAACGACCTGTCCACCAGTGTCCACCGTCGCTTTTACGCCCACATCTTGTGGCAACTGCACCATGGCGGTCTTGGGCATGCGCACTCGTATGTATCCTAAGCGCGGATGGGCACGCCTTGCTGTGCAGAGTGTGTTTGTGTTGCTTAAGTGGCCACCGCTGACCCCCACGACACTCGGAGCACGTGGGGGCCTGTGACCTGCACCACTGCACAATCCTCATCCACGTACGACTCAATTGATGCCCTACCAGAACCCGCACATGCCGGAGGGCCATGCAGCCAGCCACCGCAGTAGAGCCGATGTTGCCAACCGGTCGTGTACGCAATGCAAGGCTTGTATGGGAGCTGTGGAGGTGTCGATGCGCGATGCAACCGGCCCGTCAACATTGCAACCACGGCCGTTGACTGTGCTGCGCATCGTGACCGCTAAGATTGCACTCCTGCATGTTTCAAGAGGTTGAAGGCGGTTGCAAACAAGATACTCACCTCAATGGCTTTGCCGCCAGGCAGTGCCAGGGCGGACCCTTTCTTGCTAGCCTTTGACTTGGTGGCCGCAGACACGACAGCTTGCGTGTAGAGCCAGGCCAAGGGAGGCCAGGTGCTGAGCCGCAGGGTGCCCCCTCGCGGCAGCAGCAGCAGGAGGAGAATCAGCAGGCCGGCTGGGAACAGGACCGCCAGCGCTTTCCATGGGGGAATGGCCGCAAGGAAAGGGGGGTCTGCCATGGAGCCTCGGGTGCCCTCGGATGGGCCAACCTCTGTGACGTGGTAGGTAGCTCCAAAAGTGCAGGGAGGGCTCCCAAAACACCACCCTTAAGGCAGCTTCTGTCAGTGCAACTGGGCAGAACCTTGGTCTGTGGTTTCGCGCTCTGGGGTGTCGATGTGCCGCTTCGCGCCCTTCTCGTGGCAGACCCCTCAGAGCTATACGATCGCCAGGGCTACAGCTTTTTAACAGTCGATTGTTACAAATCTTTGAACCTGCTCTCCGTTCCTATGACGTATTAGAAAAAGGGGCAGGTTTCGGGGCCACGTGGAGAGGAACCCATACCCAGGAGAGGAACCAGACGCGCATCGCCTGTGTTCCCTACGACGCAGCGCATTACGATGATTGCTCAGAAAGGTAGTTCGCGAGGTCATGATCGGCACTGACCTACAACTTGCTGCTACGCCGAAACACTTTAGCCGACCTGGGCCGCCAACTCTGTGAATTGCAATGGTGCATGTTACAGGTACCATCCAGCGGTCTGTGCAGCAGTCGCGGCTGCCTCTTCGGCACGCGGTTGTGCCTCGCGTCTCTCGGCCGCGCACGGTGGTGGCACGGTAGGTGTTAGGTAGCAAATAACGCTTCATGTAATTACCGCACTATGACTATGTCAATGTTAGACGCAGAGTGGACAACGCCTTCTTGTGGGACATAACGCTCCTTCCTACTTGCACAGGGCTGAGAGCGGTCGCAACAATGACAGCTTCGTCACCGGTTTCGTCGTTGGTGGCGTGGTCTTCGGTGCCCTGGGGTTCCTGTTCGCGCCTCAGGTGCGGTGCCTGGATGTGGGAGGAGATTGACGTTGCTGCGTCATCGTCGTGGGTTGCGCCACGAGCCAACATCACACTGCTTGTGCATGTGCAATAACTCGCAGATTTCTAAAGCCCTGCTCGGGGATGACCAGCGCTTGAAGCTGCCACGCTTCCTAGAAGACGAGCAGCCGAAGGACCCGGAGCAGACCAAGCAGGACCTGATTGAGAAGATTGCCCAGCTGAACGCCTCTATCGACGAGGTCGCTGCGCAGCTGAAGGTCAAGGAGGGTGAGCCCCTGAAGATGGAGGCCACCCCATAAGCGGCTTCGTGCGCAGAGCGGCAGGGGAACGCAGGCACGTGGTGGTGTGGTGGTCTGGGGCGCCGCTGACTGGCGGGTATTGGGCGCTGGGCTATGAGGCCGACGGCTTGGCCCTGCACAGGACCGGCATGGGGGCCGGCTTGCAGTGCCACTTGTATGGGAGCAAGTAGACAGCGTGAGAGCTGATCAGGTGCTGCGTGGCAACACAAGGATGGCTTGACGGCGAGGGGCTGTCCAGCCGAGTGCTGCATTATGGCAACTGGTATGCGGTGGTGCGGACTGGCAAGGGTTGGTGCTCTGTGGGGCAGCAGGTCCCGTAGCGCATTGTGGACAGTGTGACAAGGTGTTGATGTTGACTAGGTGTCGGGGCGGGCGGGGGTTCTGAGCCTGCGTCCGGGGCAAGGGTTCCACCGTGAGGGTGAGGCGGAGGCTGCCAGAGTGACGCAGCATGGCCCCAACACGAGATGTGGAGACGGTAGAGGCTAGGACTGCACCGGTTGTGGCGATGCGGTTCCTGTTTCACGATGCAGGGGTGCTCCGGTGTCCCCATGTAACGTGGTTGAAAGACTGGTAGCAGCCGATCACACCGCGGTGCCTTATGGGTTCGCCTGACCTGTTTGGCACGGGAGGCACCCGCCTGCCAGGCTTTGCAGAGCACGCAGCACAGTATCTCTTTGCTCGTACTTGAGCAGTGTGTCAATCCAACCGGGTCCTAAGCTTGGTGCTGTTGACGATAGGTGCTAAGCGAAAGGGCTGTTGCCAGTCCAGAGAGCGTCCAGAGCTCCGTTCGTGTGCACCGGCGTCGCATTGGTTCAACGCGACAGACTGTCACTTTCTTTTGGCCGGCATAGACATTAGCAATGCAGCAACAAGTTGCAGCGGCTTTTTAGCTGGCGTTCAGCGCTCGGTACGGCAGGTTAGCCCTAAGTAGCAGAGGGAGCAGAGGGGGCCGGGGCACACACCACAACCCATACGCAGCTGACGACAGGACTATTTCTATCTTTTGCCAACCTTAGTTGTGGCCTGATCCGGTAAGGCTCGTTGTAAGCTTCTCCTGCAGCGCTGTTGCTGCGGTTCTCATGGACCCCCACACAATGTTACTCGCGGGACAGTTAACAGGAGTCCCTAAGAAGGCGAGTGGCTCAGTTGTTGTTGGCGCATGGCGCGTGGCGACGCTTCGGGCGCGATGAGCGTCTAAGGCAATGGCGATATAGGTTTCGCATTCTGAAGGGTGTCACCGAACACCCAAATCGCAGAAACCATGCTGCAAAGGAAGGAAAAAGGAACCCTGGACTGAAGGGGCGCTATTGTCAGAGTACCAAAAGGTGGGCCGATGCTTGGGGGCTGCCAGGCGCACGAGCCCGTGGTTGCGTGTCTCCACTCTCCAGCACACATGCATGCCGGCCAGGTTCGCTCAGGTTCTTCCAACATGCTTGCTACTCGGTATGCGCGTGCAGGAGTACTGGGAGAAGCGTGCGCCGCACGAGCGGGCTTCGGCACACTACCCCAAAAGCAACCTCACGCCACAAGGTCCATTCGATGCCGCTACCACGTACGGCACAACATACAAGGTAACACCCTGCCTGCATTCACGTACTCCTGTAGGACATGCATTGCACGTTGCACGTGGATAAGGGCGCACCGCCTCCATACCCCTCACCCCTTGTTCTGCCTACGCCTTTGTCCTCACCCAGAGTCCGGAGGGCGCTGGCCCAGCCCAACCATTCAAGCCCCAAGCTGGGGAAAAGGAGAACCAGCCATTCAGCCCATGGACCACCTACAAGTGCGTAGCGGCGCAATAGTTCCACAGCCAGCGTCGAAAACAGCATAGGGACTCGGGAAGGCCTGCTGCAGGCAGAGAGTTCTGGAGTGACACTGGTGCATGAGTTCGCTCACCAAGCCAGGCACCTAGCCACGCATCGAGCACCTCCACCCACCTTGCCTCATGCGTGCTGCTCCAACTCTCATCCCTGCTCTCAGGGTTGACTTTCCCGCCAAGGAGGTGCCGTACGCTCGTGTACGGCCAGCCAACTCCCTGGAGCCCTCTGCGGGGCCCTTTGTGGACGAGACCACCATGCGCAAAGACTACCCCGGCTGGGGCCTGGCCAAGCCGGCCACACCCGTGCGCGCCTTGAGCGTGCCGCGGACAGCAGGCCCCTTCGAGGGCACCAGCATGTACAAAGATGACTTTCGCAAATGGCCCGGCGCCCGGCCCGCGCCCGCCGCCCCGCTGCTGGGCAGCAATGCCGCCCTTCCGAAGGGCGCCTTCGACGACGCGACCACCCACCGCACTGCCTACACGCCAAAGCAGACCGGCCCAGCGGAACGTTTCCGCCCCGAGGACAACACCCTCAAACCGGAAGGCTGGTACGACGGTGTACCGTCCACAGAGTACCGCAGGCACTATTTTGAGAAGGACGGGCGGCCGCAGCCGCGGGCAGGAGCCACCACGGGCGCGTCCGGGGCGGTGGTGCCCAAGGGGCCCTTCATGGGGGACACAACGTACGGCGGGGATTACAGGGCGCGTACGGCGCCACCGTACCAAAAGGCGCAGCGGCCCGTGGGGGAGGGGATGAACAACGGGCCGTTCTATGGGGGGACCACGTACGGGGACTCGTTCGTGAAGAAGGTGGGTTGGGGCTGCGGAGGCAGGAGCGGGGCCGGGGACTGGACAACGGTGCTGTGCATGCAAATGGGCCAGCGCAGTATCAGCCAGGGTCTCGTTAGTATCACTAATGGTAGCTTGTGCCGCACTAGAGGGATCTGGCAAGGGGAACGAGCAGCGTACTGGGAATGCCCCAGCACACTGGGAATGCCCCAGCACATGCGTGAGCTGCAACCGCCACTACCAGCCTCCGCACCTGCGCGCACCTCCGTGCAGGACGTGCCATACAGCCGCGTTCGGCCGCAGCACGCCTATCAGCCGAACGACGCTCGCTTCGACGACACCACCGAGATGAAGACCAACTTCCAGAACTGGGGCACGCAGCCGGTGGTGCGGGCGGGGCCTTCGCGGCATCAGGCGGCCAGCGCGGGGCCCTTCGACGGCGCCACCACCTACAAGACGGACTACCACAAGATGCAGGCGGCGCGGGCGGCGGCGGCGGGGCGGCCCATGAGCGGCACGCGGGGGCTGCGTGCGCAGGGGCCCTTCGACGGGACAACCACGTACAAGTGAGCGGGGCAGGCGGCGGGCGGGCGGGGCAGCAGGCGGGGTTTGTGTAGGACTGTAAGGGTTGTGAAGAATTGGATTATTGGGAGGTGGCAGGGTTGGGGAGCGCGGAGCTGCGATGCCCTTTGGCGAAATCCGGGGCAGGCCAACAAGGGGCGTAGGTCGGGGGTGAGGTAGGCGGCGGAGGCAGGGAATGCCGTACACCAAAAGAAGCCTCCACCCGCGTGACCAGCGCTGCCTGCGCCGCGCACCGGCGGTAGCCCAGCCAACACCACCAGTGCACATCGTCTCGTGTCCCGGTGCACACGACTTGCCTTCCCTGCCCTCCTCGCTGACTGGGCCGTTGGCCCCTCCCTCCCTGTGCGGCGGTTCCCAGGGTGGACTACGTGCCCAAGCCCTTCGACCCCTCCAGAGCCTACCACCCCGACGATTGCGACCCAGCCAGCGACTGCGAGGACGAGCCCTGAGGCGTGGGCCCTGGGCCACGACCCATGGGTCGTGAGCCACGGCACCTACGCTACAGCTGTGATGCAGCCGTTTGCAGCACGCTCAAGAATGTAGCACGGCACTGCAGCATGCCCTGCCGGCTGTAGCGGCTGAATCGGCACCCAACAGTGGCAGCAAGGAAAGTTGTGGCATGTTGTTAGTGGCAGAGCTGCGCCGGACTGCACAGATGCGGGGCGCTTTGCGAGCCCCGAGCTGGGCCGCAATGTACAGGACAATGCGCACCCTGTGCACGGTTATCCACCGCATGCATGGATGGAGACGATGGACAGTGTTGATATGGTTGGCGTTGTTGATGTGGCTGTGGTATGACACCTTGACCAGGAGCTCCACGCTCAGTCGACAGACTTGATGTTGGTTGGGGTCACTACTCGGGAACACACGCTGGGATTGTGGGGCTGGGGCGTGGGGGTATCACGTGTATTGGGATGCATGACGGGAGGCAAGACAGCGTTCAACAGACAGAACACCTTGAGACCCCTCCAGTTCTAGCGCCCTGTGCGCATTGTTAAGGGGCTCGGCTTCTGTGTTGACAGCAGACCGTTCGGGGCATGCGTCCATACGTGGCCCTCTGCCGGGTCTCTCTGGCGGATGATGCCGGTGGTGCACTGGCAAGATTATTGTCAAAAAAACGCTTTACAGACTTGAGCGACCACGTGTGCGCGTGTCAAGGAAGGTGCATGTCCGTCAGCCGTTGTCGACATCGAGCTGTACGAATGCGGGATAGGAAGAGTTGGCTCCCCTTGAAATCCGGCTGCGAAGGCCCCGGGGAACACGGTGCTTTGCTCTCACCTGTGACTAGATTTTGCTAAACGATTGACGCAGAGCTTGGCTTTGCCACCATTGGAGCTGTTATGAGTATACTACCGTTACGTACCGGCACCTCACGCCAGTACCCACACACAACTACACACGGCAGCTCCCCTGCAGCTACACGGCTGGCTGACTGTTCCTTACAGAGGATGTGCACAGAGCGAAGAGGACTGGCCCGTACGGATCTAACCACCCAACGCTGTGATCATGCATAGTATCCCGGACACACCGCGTTGTCCCTGGTGGTGGCTCAACCCTGGCTCGAACGGCGATGGCCTTGGGGCCAGATACTCCACAGGTGACACTCAGTACAAAAAAGCGATACTCGGACAAACCGAGGCGTGAATCGCCTACGATGCCTCCCAGCGTCGTAGTTCATAGCTACGCCTCCGCTGTGTGGTATCCCTTGGGCCCTACGGCTCGTACGGGAAGTCACGCCTGGCACGTGTAACAACTAACCTGAATCGAACAGGTGGGAGAGACACAAGCAGAAGTCCTGTAGCCACAAGCCACCAGTCCTTGTTGCTCTCTGCACACCCTACGGCGACCGTTTCAGAACCTCTGGCCTGGTACATACCGGCATCGGTACAGCAAGGATGCGGTATGGCCAGAATGCAGCGAGGATACTGGTATGTTGGTGCTTCCCGTATGTGTCACGTCTGCAAGACACCCAAGCCCTGGGACGCCTGCTTGCCCGGGTACGGCAGCGTCACGCGTGCTGACAAAGCCTGCTTGCCTGGGCTTCCCAGGAAGGTGAGTGCATCACAGTGGACGATTGCCACCAATGCTGCCACCTGGACTGCGCTGCCCCGCCTACCACTCAGTCAAGGTGCAACGGTCCAGCTTGATCGCGTGCTGCCGCAGGCGAGAGCTAAGGCAATCAACGGGTCTGAGGCTTAGGGGCCGTCCTGTGAGGTTTTGGCCAGGACAGGTACAGACATGGTATGGCAGCCACTGTTGTGCATGCCCCGGCCCCTGTCAGTCCGACACGCCTTATCGAGCCTTAACCGTGGGCCTACGTGCGGGCTCACAACCGGTGCCTGCAGGCTTGGGAGACGCAACTGGCTTCCCAGCACGAAGGGTACTCATGACGCCTCTCACGCCCAAGGCTCCGGGGTGTTAGGCAACACCGCATGCACACAGCACGTTCCATTGCATGCCTGCGGTGCCCGCTGGGATGGGGCAGACCCAGTGCACGAGCACGTGAGGAGGCCTGTGCGGCCGGGACCCACACGTACGGGCTGACAAGGCCGAAGCATACATCAGTGAGACCCGCCCAGCAGTACTACGGCTCCTCGTCTCGCTTGGCCCACAGGCACACCACCAAGATTCCCAGCCACTACCGCTTCCACAGGCCGCAGATGTCAGCCACAACGTTGCAAGGCGTGCCTCCCTTATTTTGGCCACCAAGCTACACCACCTACCCACGCGTCTCTACGCTTGCCCGTTCCCCTGCCCACTCCCGTTCGCCGCCGCCGCCGCCGCCGCCAGCGACCCCTCGAACCCCGCCGGTGGAGCCGCCGGCTCCCCCTCCGCCCCCTTGCACTCCGCCAGCACCGCTGCCACCGCCTCCGCCAGCCGGCCGCTGCCCGCCGCCAGCACCCGCCGCGACATGACGTCCCACGGCCCACCCGTAGGGTCCGTCACCACGCCCCCCGCCTCTGCTACCATCAGCGCCCCCGCGGCCGCGTCCCAGCATCCCCCGAAGTTGATTTCATAGAACGCATCCAGCCGCCCCGCCGCCACGCCGCACAGCCCCAACGCGCACGACCCCGTACACCGTACGGACCGCATGCGCGACGTCAGCGCCCGGATGCGGCCGAAGGTGGCGTCCATCGCATCGTCCTGCCGTGCAACGCCCACCTCCGTGCCCAGCAGCCCCCTGGACAGCTCCCCCTGCCCCGAGGCGCGCAGGGGCCTGCCGTTGAGGTAGGCGCCCCCGCCCGCCGCCGCCACGAACAGCTCCCGCAGCACCGGGTTGTACACCACACCCAGCACCACCTTGCGACCCACGGTCAGGCCGATGCTGGTGCACACGAAGGGGAAGCCTGAGGAGGCGGGGGGTTAGGCGCCAGGCTGGTGGAACTTCGCTTGACCCACTGTGATATTGTGTGGGGCCTGCATGTGGGGCTGATAGGCGTGGCAGGCCGCAGCTGTTGCGGTGATGCATGGTGTGTCATAAGAGTTCAGGCTGGAGGCACGGTGTGTTGGTGAACGGGTATATGCTGGTGCGTGCAAGCCCTTGGCCCTGCCCATGGCAGGAGGTGGGGAAGGCGAGGGAGACCCTCCAGCCGCTCGTGTTGGTACGTCCCCCAAGGCCGTAGCATGGCTGTGGGCAGGTGGTCAAGCCCCCATGCATATGCAGCCTGACACACGTGTATGAGCTGCTTAGCTGGACCGACTGCCTTCCTCCCTGCCAAAGACCCCCATCCTGGTTCGTCCCGTCCTGCAGCCTACTGCACCTGTTATCACCAAAGACCAGTGAAACACACGCCCTCCTGTACTGACTTGCAGCTATCTGGCATCAGGTTGCAAATGTCCCGTGCCAGGCGGCTGTGCAGCCGCGGGCAGCTCCGCTTCCCTACCGTCCACAGGCTGCGGGGGTGCTGGGCCGTAATACCTTGCCCAGCACGCCGGCGCGACCTCACTGGCTGACGCACCATGCACAAAGTTGGTGGTGCCGTCCAGCGGGTCCACCATCCAGGTGGGGCCATCGCCCAGCGTGGGAGGGCCGGCGGCGGCGCTGGCTCCCTCCTCACCAATGAAGGCGTGGTCAGGGAAGGCAGCGCGGATGCGGCCCAGGATAAGGTCCTGTGTATTGGCGTGGTGTGCAGGAGGATCCAAACTTGGTAGGGTAGAGGGTGCGTGGCTGGCTGGTTCACTGCTTGCTGGAGGCTAAAGCTGTAGGTTTGGGGGACAGGTGAGCGCATGGGCACAGCTGAATGGGTTCGTGGGGAATCACGTGGCCTCAGGGAATCACGTTGAGTGAGGGATTCACGTGGTGGTGCTATTCTGCTGCGGTCCGGATAAGGTGCTGCAATGTGCTGTCGTGTGGTTGTGGTACCTCGCATGCTTTGTCTGTCGCAGTGACGAGGTCTGCAAGGCCGCTTTTCTGCTGCACCTCCTTCTGCCCCTCCTCTCCTGAGAAGGCTGCCCTTATGAGCTCGCCAGCTGCCACCGCTGCATCCACCGCTACTTGCAATTCCTGCTTGTATTGATGTGACTGTAAGGCCTCAGGAACCTCCAGTGCAGCGCCGGAGGTCATCGCACACACGGTCTAGCAGTCGCCGCAATCGCAACCTGCCCTGAACGGCAGCTTCCCGTATTAGTTGTTTGAGAATGTGCTGTCAATACTGTAGGCGCAATACGGGCATCAGGGCAGCCCAGGATGTTCTATGGTGTGTGTGGCAAAGCAACTGCTTTGCATTCCCGCGCGGCTCATACGACACGTCCTCCCCTGCATACTCTGATACAGCCGGCCTGGACACAGCTCATACCATACAAGCAACGCATAGGCTACACTGCTACAGACCAGATCTTGTCCTGACACGAGCTAGACGACGGCCACTTGGCCATGCGACTCTTGCAACGGTAGCTAGCCCAGTGCCTCGCACTGACAGATGGCGGCTAGTAGTAGTGAGTAGCTTGACTGATTGCAACTGCCGCTGGGCCTCCTTGCCGAAGTCGCTTACGTAGACCATTGGTTCCTACTTGTCGCAGACGGCCTGGCAGGAGGCCTGCCAGACCGTTTCTACGCCGTTGAGATAGAAGCCGAGGTAGAAAGGCCGTGATCTCACCTTGTGTCTTTGGGGCTCAGCGTCGCTACACTCCCACACTGCTTCGACAGCGCTAGCGCTCGTCCTCAAACCTGCTGCTCCTCAATGACATGTCTTTGTAGATTGGAGGAAAAGGCTTTGATGCCGGACAGTACAGCTTCTTTGGGGACTTATCGGCTGCTGACTCCGGTCTTGAGGGAGCACTTGAGGTAAGGCTTTGCGGCTTTGCCAGAGCTGAATCCGTGGTCCATCAACGTGGCTAACCTTGTCGCCGATTACCGTTTATTGCCAGGATGAACTGGAAGCGCCGCCCCCGGAGGATGGACCTCTCAGTCTGGACTACGGGCTGCCCGTTGTGGAAGAGGAGCCTTTGCAGTTGGATCCTGAGGAAGACCTTTCGGTGGCCACCATATTTCGCAACCAGCTGGGTTTGGGGCCAGTTAAGCAGGCAGACCCTGACGAGGACGCAGGGCTCGACGCTCTACTGTCGGACCCGCTATCGGTCGCCCGGAAGCAGGTAATGCCCGAGCATTGATGCCGGCTGCCGCGTATGACGCAACCTGGATTCTACCGCAGGGATCGATGGCGCTGACTCCTTGCTGACTCCGACCTGCACCTCGTTGACCGCAGCTGAAGGACGACGATGATGATCAACGCCACGTTCCTTCAGCCTTGTTCGCTGCGCATGCGTCGGCTGGGGGGACAGCAGCAGCCGAGGCCTCCTCGGGCTGGTTGTTTGGGAGCTCTCCAGCAGTCCTTGCCAGCCAGACCCCAGTTTCCGCAGGGCCGGGACCCAGCAGCAGCAGTGCCTACGGCCTGCATAGCCAGCAGCAGTCGATCGGGCTGTTCGATGGATACGCGGACGCCATGGGAGACCGTGTGGGCGGATTGGCAGCTCAGCAGGATGGCCTGCTGGGCGCGCAGCAACAGCCGGGCGCACAGCCTGGCGCGGCCGGCAGCTCACTCCTGCAGATGCTGAAGAAGGCGCCCCAAACACCAGCCGGCGCATTGACGCTGGAGGAGCTGGAGGCCAGGATGCTGAGTGGGGCGAACGGAGCAGCTGCTGCTGGACAGCCGCAGCCTCAGCCCCAACCCCAACACCAGCTGCACGGCCCCGGTCCCATGCACATGCAGGGCATGCCACCAGGCCACCACATGCACCCCCAGCAGCCACACATGCCCCCTGGGCCGTTCCCCCACGCGCCGCCTCCGCCCCCGCCGGGAGCCCACCACCCGGCGGGAGGGATGCACCCCCAGCTGCACCAGCCTCCGCCACCGCCGCACGGACACCCAGGCCACATGGGACCCCACCCCGGCGCCATGGGCTACGGCGGTGTACCCCCACCGCCACCCGGACATCCGCACCATCTTCATTCTCATATGGGACCCGGTCCCATGCCCGGCTACGGTCCGATGGGGCCCCCTGGTTACCCCATGGGTCCCCCGGGCCATATGGGGCCCCCAGGCCCGCACCCGGGGCAGCAGCAGTACCCGGGCATGTTCGGCGGCAACGGACCCATGCCACCGCACATGCCGCCTGGCATGGGTATGGGCATGATGCCACACGGTGGGCCCATGCCCGTGCCGATGGGCGGCATGGGGCGCCCGCCCGGACCCCCGCCGCACATGGGTGGTCCGGGCTCTCCTGCCCCCGGCATGGGACCGCAGCTACTAGGCCCTGGAGCTCCCATGATGCACGGTGCGTGGGATGGGTTGACGCAGTCCGTTGAGGTCGGGCACAGGGAGTGTAGCACGCGTGTTGGAACGCGGTGTGGGACGCAGGCCCACACTCCTGAGGCAAGCGGTATACAAGCAGAACAAGACAGGATTGACGCAGCATGGCAAGGTTGCTGTGTTATGGGGTGCGTGTGCAGCGATAATCACCGGGCCCCTTACAAAACCCCGCTGTGCTTCCTCGCCCTGCAGATGGTAACATGGGAATGCGGCCACAGATGGGCTATCCCCAGCGTGGCCCCATGGGTCACGGTCCTGGCCAGCCGGCTCCGCCCCCTCCTGCAGGCCCCAGGCCTGTTGCCCAGGGAGCCATGCCTCAGCAGCAGGGACAGGGGCAGCAGCCGTACGGCCGCCCGGCGCCCTCCGGACCCCTGCTGGGCCCTGGCGCCGCAGGGCTGCGGCCAGGCCCGCAGCAGGGCAGGCCGTCGCCCGACTTTGGTCAGCAGGTAAGCGGCGTAGGAGGCAAACCACCTGGCGGTATTGGCTGGATGGCTTATGAATGTGCAAAGAGATAGCTGAGCGTGTAGCAAGTGGCCAGGGTAACTGACCAGTGTTTACGCTCGTACCGATTCGCAGTTTGCTCGTGTGGGGCCTGCTGGTGCGCCGGGCGCCACCGGCCCGCTGGCCCTGGCTGCTGCTGCTGCCGCTGCCGCGGGCGCGCGGCCTGGTGGCGGTGGGCGCCTTGGCGGCAAGTGGATGCGGCCCGAGGATGTGGAGTACGTGGTGCGCAGCATGCTGTACAGCGTGGCCTCGGGCGTGCCGTACGTGGAGGACTACTACTACCAGGTGGGCTAGGGCAGGCATAGGACCAGACTCGGTTGCCTAGGACTACCTAGAAGCGCAGCCATGGCTTCCACCAACTTTGCGAGATAGCAGGCCCGGGCCTTGACACTGTCGACCGGTTCCAGTATGCACGCCGTCTTCATGGCGCCTGCTCGCGTCCTGCAGGCGTTCGTGCACCGGCACGTGTCCCAGCCGTCGCGTCAGGCTGTGTCCCCCGGCGCCTTCCCCATGGCTGCGCCCTTCGTGCCCGAGGCGCTGCGGGAGCTGTCGGAGGATGCTATGGCGCTGATGCGGCTGGAGCCCTCGGCGCGGGCCAAGTTCGTGGAGGGGCTGCAGGGCCTGGGCAAGATCGTGCTGTCCAACATCCGCACTCCCAAGGTACGCACGATTGCCGCATCCGTTCGCTTACAGCATGCCGCTTGCTGTTCCTCGTGGATGGCTGTGCTGAACGTAGTTGTTGTTTGGGTTGCTGATTCGTTGTCTGCCCTCTGAATCCATCTGCCTGCTCACCCTCCGCAGCTGCTCATGGACCTATCGGACAAGGGAGCCGTGCGTGGCGCTGCGCACGGCGAGGCCGGAGACGTCAGCAAGGTGGGTTAAGGTCCAGACTGGTCCCGGGCACAGTAGTGCTGCTAGTGCAAGGACGGGGCCTCGTAAAGCCACTGCCCCTCTTATGTATATCAAGGCGTTGCGCTTTACATGGCCTTGCCAAATCCTCTCTGCAGGCTGACCAGGCCAAGGGCCTGCCCGCCGCCCCCGTGCGGCCGCTGGAGCAGGAGCCGCTGCTGGCCGCCCGCATCATGGTGGAGGACTGCATGAACCTGCTGCTGGACCTGGACGACGTGGACAGGCTGGCGGCGCACACCGCAGCCATGGCGCAGGCCCAGCAGCGCGCAGCAGCCGTCGCCGCAGCCATGCCGTTACCGGGCCAAGCCGCTGCGGTGGCTGCCGCCGGTGCAGCTGCCGCCGCGGCGGGTGCGCCCGCCGTTGCGCCGTACGGCCCTGCTGGCGCGGCCCCGCCACCCCTGGTGCAGCTGCGGCAGAGGCGGCAGCTGCTACTGGCTGGGATCAACGGGGCGTTCAGGCTGCCGGACCACCCCAGGCCTGCTACGGCTGGGGCTGTGATTGAGGACGTGGACATGGACGGGGAGGGCGGCGCAGGCGGAAGCGTGGGTGACCGTGTGTTCCTGCGCATCATGGCGCTCAGCAAGGGGCGGAAGCTGGTCGCCCGTGCGCTGCTGGCCATTGCGCTGCCGGCCAGCATGCAGCCGGCGAAGAGGGCCGCCGGTGCCAAGGGCCAGCAGCAGAAGAAGCAGGCCAAGCCTGCCACACCAGCGGAGCAGTCCGCATCCGCGGACAGCGCCCACCCGGAGGCAGCCGCCCAGGAGGCCGCCCACGCGAACGGGCAGGAGGCACAGGCGGACGCTGCTTCCTCTGCCAATGCTGCAGCCCAAGCTACCAAGGACGCCTCCGCAGCCTCAATTGCCCAGGAGGAGGAAGACCCGGATCGCATTGCGGGTGCCGACGCTCCCAGCCCCTACGTGCTGCTGTGGGCCGCGCTGCGCAACGCCTGGACCCTGTTTGGCAGCAGCCTGCAGCCGGGGCAGCTCGACCCCGCTGCCGAGCGCCCCATGCTGGAGGCCACCTCGGTGCTGGCCACCGCCATGCGGGAAGCACTGCTGCGCCTGCCCACCCCCGCGGACGTGGTCGCAGCCGCAGCAGCCTTCAACTCCGGCTGCCAGGCGTATCTGGAGCAGCTCAGTCCAGCGGCCGCTGCTTCCCCCATGGACTCTGCCCTGCTGCCCCTGGCGCAGACGCGCACTGCGGAAGCCACCCACACAGGTTCGGATGCGGACCGGTCCCAGCCTGTCAACACCGCGCCGTCCGCGTGGCTGGGCGAGGCCCTGGCCGCGCTGGTGACCCGCGGGTCCCAGCTGGGGCTGGCGGCTGCTGCAGCGGAGGAGGAGGACGGGGAGGTGCTGGGGTCGGGATCCCCGGAGGCGGGGTGGCGGGTGGAGTACGGCGCGCTGCATGGGCGCATAGCGAAGCACCTGGGCACGCTGGGCAGCATTCAGGCCATGGCAGCGGCCAGCGGGAACGCGGAAGCGCTGGCGGTGGTGCGGTCGCTATGCTGCAGGCCGCTCATAAACGCGCTGCTACCGCACGCCAGCACGGTGCAGACGAAGCAGCTGCGTGACGCGATGCAGGCGTTCGCAGTGTAGGACAGGGCGACGGTGCGCTTGAGACGCCGTCACTTCAACCTGGAATTCGCCCGGCAGACGCGGAGCGGCAATTGTGCGGTTGCGGTTGACCTCGCTCCCTGTGTCTAAACACACGCATGGGGCCAGGGAAGCTGTTTTGGAGGTGAAGAACATCCAATCTAGTGAAAGGACTGCTTTCAGGAGCAGATCGCTGAAGGGTCCTGCTGCTCATGCTTACGTGCACGAGTTATTGAAGCACTACGAACTGGTACGCTGTCCTTACGTTGGCACGCCAAGCAGCAGTGGGCTCGAGCGGGATAAGGTCTCTCTGTAGCCCGCTCTTTGTGACGACATGACAATATGTCTCGCATGTTGAGGAGTACCGCCAGAACCAGGCCAGTCTAGTAAACTGCTTGCGCTTTGGGACCGCCGTGAGTGCTATGTGCATGTGGTTGCTGCACAAGTCGCTCCCTTTTTTATTGAGCGCTTGGCGGAAGGTTGACCAGGGAGGACGTTATCGTGCAAGTGCGTATGCTCCATGTGCAAGTGCGTATGTTCCCTTGGCTGGCAGCAGAAAGTACCAGTTGGAAGGTTAAGTGCTGGTTAAGTGATCTGGTCAGTGTCATTCTCGAGGAGGCCCCCCAGAGCAATGCCTTGGATAGGCAGGCCGCAGGCGGGATCAATCCTCACAGCAATCTGCCCGAACCTCAAAAGGGGCTAAGGACAACCATGCATGTCTTTCGCGTGTCATATCTTGCCCGTGTGTTATGTGAGGCCAAAGCAGGATGTCCCCTGTAAGATGTAAAGCGTGCAGCGCCCGACAGAAGCGGCGTCACCACAGAGCTCTCAGATCAGAGAATCCCCGCTGCCACTTTGAAGAAGCACCACGGCTGTGGAAGCATGAAAGTGCACCATCCAAGATCCAACCCCCTCGTGGTCCTCCAAAGAGCACAGCGAACGAGAGATGCACCGGAACATGCTTCGCAGATGACAGGTTTTGCGCCAGTCCCATATCGCGCAAAACCCGGCGACCGTCTGCTCGTCATACCCTACACTACGCCACCAGGGCCACTACAAGGTGCTGATTGCAACACCAGTTCTACCTGCTACTGCCTAACGTGCAATGGCACGTATACACGGCGTTTGTCGCCATAAAGGCGTACATATGGTGGGAATGCAGCAAACTGCAATCCTACTGCAACCCTGCACCGCATCTTACTACACCGGTGTACGGGCGTCACAGCCTGTTCATTAGCACTGCGCAGCTTGCTGCCTACCTACACCCGTCAACCTGACACGAGCCAACACTGCACTATGCCTCCTTGCAAAGTCCCAGAACACTACACCCTACTTTGTATGCACCCTTACGGCCATGCAATAACACCGTTCACCAAGCAAGGAAGGCTGCGGTACCAAATGGGCGTCGCAAGACGACCTTCGGGCTGCCACACTTCTCTTGCAGCGCTCGCTGTACAGCTAAGCAACGTACACTAAACGGCGCCTCCAGCCAGCCACAGCGAACCGCAAGTACGTGCTAGTTCAGGAACCCCATCCTGCCTACTTGTTTGTTTGTTTGTTTCTTACATGGTAGGATCCGGAACCCAGCATGTAAGGAC
>VFQN01003689.1_pt1 | contig 21406 bp, 29 predicted proteins | sample 3512371 | NCBI WGS metagenome assembly VFQN01 (sample SAMN10412370, study PRJNA504923) | tailings metagenome | isolation source: Replicate 2 from Balatoc abandoned mine | place: Philippines: Itogon, Benguet | collected 2017-08-28
GGGTCCTGGTGGGGGCGGGCGGGGCGGGGCGTAGGGTGGGGGTGGGATGGGAGGCCGACGGGCGGGGCAGGGGCGGGGGGCGGGGGCGGGGGAGGCGGGTATGTGGAGGTTGGGAGCGTGGGTGCGTGGGGCGTGGCGGCGGCGGGAGGGGCGGGGGGAGGAGGGGTGGCGGTGGGGGAAGGCGGCAGGGCGGGGAGCATGGATAGCGTGGATAGCGGGTCTATGTTGGTGGGAGGGGGCTTGGGGGGAAGGCAGGGCGGGGGGCTGCCGGCGGTGGCGGGGGACGTGGTGTGAGGCGGAGGGCGGGTGGAATGCTGGAAGCGTTGAGCGCTTGCAGGAGATAGCACAGAGCGGAGGGGCAGGCGCAACCCTGCAAAACAGGTCCTTACTTGCAGGCTTGCTTTCAGCCGCTTAGCAAGGCGAACGGGCATCGTTTCGTGACTGAAGTCGTGGTTCACAGTGCTATTGCCCTGGCTATTGGCGTGTGTGACAGAGTTGTAGCGCCGCCCCTTGTGACCGAGTCCGGCCGATCGGCCCGCGCGCTGCAGGGCTGTGCCCCTTACCTCCGTACTTTTCAGTGAGCAGGTCTGCACAGGTCCGCTAGGCGGCGACCGCGTCGTGCTGGCTGTATGACCACCCTGGAGCCTGGATCACCACAAGTAGACGTTGCTTGATGGACTGGTTGTTAGCTTTCTGGACAGCTATTTCAACAGGGCTACATGGCACTGATGGCAGGCCAGTTCCAGGCCTCCAAGGATGCCCTAGGCTGCTGGTACCGGTACTGCAGCAATTGGACGCTTGGTTCTGGTGCAAGAGCATATCCTTGTAACCAGTTCGTACAAAGCAGCATGCGCCAGCAGCCTTGCTCATGGCGCAAGCTGCAAGCAACCAACGCACGGCACGCAACAGGGCGTAACGCTCCCCTCCCGTGCCCCGCTCCCAGCATTTATCAACCCTTTCGGGCAGCCCAAAGCTTGAAAAGCTAGCGCACAGGGCCACAGGCGGCAGTGCCAGTACGTACTGTCCTGGCCGGACCAAGCCTGTCCAGTTCATTCAATCCAGCGCGTTAGCTCAGCTACCCAATTTCAAATCACAGGCTCACGGACCACTACCGGTATGCCACCAGAGCTCCTGATCACGTCCACTGCGCGCACACCCATGCACCAACGGAACACACACACCCAACCTGGGTCATTATGTATGGTTGCTTGCTTGTCCCTCCTGGGCTCAACGGGCCTCGCGCCGCCGCTCCTAAAATAGCATACCCGCGCACCTGCCCCTCTGCGGAACGGCAGCCGTTTATCCCTCTCGTTGATGACAGTGATCGCAGCAACCCACCTACACGGCCGGGGACGCCCCCGCGTTAGGCCCCACCCTCCATGCGACACTGTGGTCACCTTGGGACCCGCGCCTGCGTTCCCGACCCTACGAGCAACGACGTCATAAATAACCACCGCAAGTCCGTACCAAGGCTGGTAGGGTCCTCTGTCCCGCCCAGTCCAGTCCTAGCCACTACCGCTAAGCAGTACGGTCTATGCATCAAGGTCCATGCATCAAACACCATGCGTTTTGTATGCATCAGTAAACACGCTGCAGACGACGATTGTCACACAAACCGAGCACGCAACACGTATACCGCACGTAAATCATATGCATATGCACTACGGACCGCCGAACTGCTATCCATCTCACGGTCCACCTCCTCAAGCGCTGGATGCAGCTGCTGCTCACTACATTAACACCGGTACCCGCTGCGCGCACGCCGCCGGTATCGATCACATGTCCCACACGGCGCAGCTCGCGGCACGTACATTTAGTGTCACCGTCTACCTCCCCATCGGGGCAATGACCGTGTCCCCTAGTCTGCCGCCGCCATGGCCGACGGCCGACTGGACAGCTTAGGCAGTGTAGGCACAGAGGGGATCATGGCCAGCACACCCGACTCTGATGACCTCCGCCCCGGGCCCCCTGGCCCGCTTCCGGGCCGGCTGCCGCCGCTGGCTGGCCGACTCCCCTCGCGACTGCGCAGCGCCGCCGCCGCCGCGCCGCCATGCGACGTCGCCGTCGCCGACACCGGTGGCAGCTCCGGAACCGAGTCGTCGCTGTCGTACGACGTCCCGCCCGCGCCGCCGCCGCCGCCTCCCCCAATTGCCCCCGCCACCACCTCCTCCAGCACGCTGTCCGCCATGCTGGGCCCCCGGCTGTGCTGTACGGCAAGCGACCCCGTGTCCGTCAGTATCCTGCTGACCCGCGTGTGTCTCCCTACCGTCCCTACAACCCCCGGGCTGCCATCCATGCTCACGTTCCCCCCGCCCCCAGAGTGCTGGCCAAGGTGGCCCCCTGCTAGGCTGGTCCGCCCCCCGGGCAACGGCCCCGCTCCAAAACCCGCGGAGAACGACGGCGCAGAGTCCGGGCCAACGGGGCTGCCATGCCCTGTTTGCTGGCCCCCCGGCCCGCCTGCTAGAGCGGCTAAGTGCCCAGTGCTGGCACTGCTGCGGGGTCGCCCCAGCCCGCCGCCTCCCCCTGAGCCGTTGTTGCTGCCCGCCCGCACCAGGGGCAGGTCCGAGGGGTCCCTGTCCCGGTCGCGGTAGTACGACGGCTGTTGCGCTGCTACTGCCAGCGCCGCCTGCACGCTGTAGGTAGCTGGCAGGGGAGACAACCCGCCATTGCCGTTGCTGCCCGGGCGGCTGCCGGGCGGGTTGACGGGGTTGAGCGGGTGGGGGAAGTGGGCGTGGGAGTGGGGTTGGTGCGGGGAGAGCAGCGGCGGCGGGGGCACGGGCGGGGGCAGCAGCGGCCCTGCGGCGCTGCTGGCTAGGGAGGAGGAGACGGAGGCGGAGTGCGCGTGGCTGGCGGATGGCGCGCTGGCCTCCAGGGCCGCCAGCAGCGCGTGCATGATCTGGAACAGCTGCAGCTCCGTGGCGTTGGCGCCCTCGGTGCGCAGCTGCTTGGCCATCACCGTGGGCAGCGCCAGGCGGTAGGCCTGGGGGTTCGGGGGAGAGGGGGGAAGAGCATTCAAGCGGGGAGCGGGTTGATCGTTTGTGCTGGTTGGTACCGCTGGTTTCCCGGCCTCTCTTGCTGCGCAGGCCTCCTCTCCAAAGTGCCTATCCGCCATCTGCAGCCATGATGCATCTCACTGTTACGGCCAGGAACGGTCCAACCCCCGCGGCGCGCCTCCCGCCCCATCCGCCCAACCTTTATATGCAAGCTGAATATGTTTGACAGTCCTCAATCTCGGCTATCTTTCCGCTTTACGTCTGCCTCCCTCCCCATTACAGGCCCTCGCTGCACCCCCACACCTGCGCCACGTGCTTCATCTTCTTGAACAGGCCCGCCAGCTCCGACCGCGTGCTGGCCAGGCTGACGGCGGGCGAGGAGCCCCCGTTGGCCGCCAGCCGCGTCACCTCGCGGCTCAGCTCGCCCAGCTTGAGCCGCGTGCTGCTCAGCTTGCGCTCGGCGTCCTCGATGCGCTCCCTGCGCCCGGTCGGCAGCGTGCACCATACGCATGGATCACCAACATCGCCCTTGGCATACATGTGGAGTTTCGGACATTACTCGAGATGTACGGGGCGTGCATGCATGTGGTGAATTTCCTTGCTCTCCCGAAAGCAGCCCTTACTTGTACTGCAGGCTCTGGCTGCGCGCGATGTCCTCGATCTCCGCCGCCTGCATGCCCGCAGCCGCCAGCGCCGCCTCCAGCTTGGCCACCAACCCGGTCTGCCGGGCCAGGTTGGTCTGAGGGGGGTTGGGTGTGGAGGCCGCGAGATGATCAGCAAAGATAGAGCACTATCACATGGCCCATGGCAAGCTTCGGATCCAAAGGTACACCCCGCAGCGCAGCCCCTGCCCGTGCGTCCTGCCAGCTTTGCAGCACCCCTTACCTGCAGCACCTCCATCTGCGCCGCCATCTCACGAATGAGGCCCTGCATGCGGCCGTTCTTGTGCGTCAGGTCCTCCACCGCGGCCTCGTTGGCGGAAGAGGTGGTGCGCAGCGAGGACAGCTGAGCGGGGGAGGAGGGGATGGAGGGAGGGAGCGGGTCAGGGCGGGAGAGGGCGCAAGGGCGCGTAGTAGACGACACCAGGTCAAGGCGTACAGAGTTTTGATTTGGGCCGTGTGCAGCCAACGCAGGGCCCTATCAGGCAGGTGCTTCGTAACGAGGTGGGGGTGCTCACTGCTGCAGAACCACCACCACCTCGCCATCTAGTGCCCACGTGTTTCCCCTCGACCCCACACAGAACATTTGCATCCCGCCACACCGTTACAATGATCGGCCTAGTTGCGCCAGCTGTCCCCGCCGCCCACCTCCTGCTCCCTGGCCGCCAGGTTGCCGCTCAGCTCGGCCAGCCGCCCCTCCGCCGCGCCCAGCCGCCCGCCGAGGTCCGCGCTGCGCGCCTGCGCCGCCGCCAGCTCGCTGGACAGGCTCTGCACCGCCGCCTGCGCCTCACGCAGCTGGGACTCCAGGGAGGCGGCGCGGGACTGCGCCTCCGTGGCCGTGGACCGCGCGGTGGTGAGGGAGGGCTCCACCGCCGCGAGCTGCTCCAGGCAGGAGGCCAGCTGGGTGGCCTGTGGAAGCATTGGTAGCAGCAGGCAGGAGCGCCGTGGGCCAGTGGGTTACCAACACGATTGGGTGGGGCATGAAATGCGCAACAAGGCACGAAGCTGATGGGTATGGTTGCGGTCAACTGCACGCAGCATGCTGGTGCACCAGCGCTTAGGTGCGTACGTACCTTGTCTGCAAGCTCTGCCGAGCGCGCCTCCAGCTCGGCCCGCACGCTGCTCAGCTCGGCCCGCGCGCTGCCCAGCTCACCCTCCCGCCGCCCCAGCGCCTCCCGCGACCCCGCCAGCTCCTCGCCCGCCGCGTCGCGCTCCGCCGCCGTACGGTCCAACCGCTCCTGCAGCTCCCTCAACCGCTTCTGCAGCTCCGCGATGGCGGTGTCGTGCTGCGCCATGGCCGCAACCTGCGCCTCGTGCGACGCCTCCATGGCGCTGACACGTGTCTGCAGCTCCGCCGCGCGCGCCGTGCTCGCCTCCAGCCGCCCCGCCAGCGCCGCCACCTCCCCACGCGCCGCCTCACGCTCCTCCCCTGCACGATGCAGCGCCCCATCCAGCTCTGCCGCCCGCGCTGCTGCCGCCGCCGCTGCCGCCTTCCCGGCCTCCACCGCCGCCCGCGCTTCCGCCAGCTCCGCCGCCGTCTTCGCCGCTGCGTCGTTCGCCGCTGCCAGCGTCCCCCGCGCCTCCGCTGCCTCCCCGCGCGCCGCCTCCGCCTCCCGCTGACGCGCTGCAAGCTCCTGCTGTGCCGACGCTAACGAAGCCTGTACGGCACCCAGCCCCGTCGAAGCCTCCTCCGCCTCCTTCCGCGCTGCTTCGAGCTGCCGCTGCAGCTCCGCCGCCTTGGCCTCCGCCCCCGCCCGCGCCGACGCCAGCTCCGACTCCGCCTCCACCACCCGACTGCGCGCCTCCGCAGCACGCGACTCCTCCGCCGCGCACCTGGACTCCAGCGCCTCCAGCTCCTCCGCCAGCGCCGTACACCGGTTCCGGAGCTCCTCCGCCGCTGCTGCACTCTTCGCGGCGTCGGCGGTGGCCCTGGTCGCCGCATCCTCTGCGTGGCGCTTCTCGCCCGTCAGCTTGGCCAGCTGCTCCTCCAGCTCTGCGACGCGACCCTCCAGGTCTGAGGCACGGCACTCCGCTTCCGCCAGCGCCGCTGCCGCAGCCGTCACCGCGGCCGACGCCTCCGCCGTACCCACGACCGGCGGCGACGACGGCCGGCGGTTGTCCACCCTCGACGGCGACGCGGCATGCGTCGCCGCCTCCGCCTCCGCCGCCACCAGTCGCTGCATCACCTCCGTCAGCTCCGTCGACGTCGACGCCAGCCGCGCCTCGACGTCGGCCAGCTGCCGCCGCACCTCCACCGCCGCTGCCTCGGCCTCCGCCGCGCGCTTCTCCGCGTCCGCCGCGCGCTTCTCCGCGTCCGCCGCCCGCCGCTCCGCCGCCTCCGCCTTGTGTTGCGCCTCCTCGGCGGCGGCGGCGGTGACGGGCGCCGCCAGCGCCACCGGCTGCATGGCGCCCTTGCTGGGGGGCAGCATGGACACCTTCTCCAGCACCTCCTTCTCCAGGAGCTGCTGCGTGAGGGACGCCACCTTGCTGCTGGCCTCGTCAAGCTGCTTGGTCTTGTTGTTCAATTGGCGCTGGAAGGTAAGCAGAAGGGAACAGTAGCCAGCCCGCGAGGAGTGACGATTTTAGCTGCAAGCCGTGACCAATTCAAGCGCGTCTTTCTAGGGTTTCGCACGCAGTACGGCAGTTCAATCCCGATGAGCGCGCCGCAACAGCGCATTGCCCCATAGGATCTCCAACCCGCCATCCCATGACACGCTGCCGCAGTGCTTGCTACTGCTGGTGTCCCAGTGGGCCTCACCCGCTGTCGCAGTGCCCTCACACGCGCCCGCGGCCTGCCCCACTTTGAGCTTGCCCACGGATAATCAACCCCAATGTACTTCCATCCCCAGTCAAAGTGCCCCAGAGGGCCCCAGCCTGCCGATTCAGGACTCATCCCCATTTGAACCCCGGCCTTGCCCACCTTGAGTTTGTCCACTGCCGCCTTGAGCTGCCCCAGCTCCTGTTCCGAGGGCGCGCGGGCCAGCTTCTCCACGATCACGCGCTGCGCGTCGCCAAGCTGCTGTTTAAGGGACTCCATCTCCTGCATACGGGGGAAGTCAGGGCGGTGGCGATTTGAGCATGAAACAACAACGGTACAAAACACGTAACGTGGGTTGCACTTCACCTGCCGCCATCACCTGCCAGGACCAACTTGTCGATGCGCTCCTTCCTCTCCGCATTCCCAGACCACCCAGCAACCTCGGAGTCCCGCACTCCTGCACAATATCGGTAACCGTCATGCCACGCCGCCCACCTTGCCCGCCGCCTCCAGCTTGTGCTTGAGCGCCTCCACCTCCTCCTGCTTGGCGGCCAGCACGCCGTCCTTGTCCTCACGCAGCTTGCCCAGCAGGTCCTGCAGCGCAACCAGGCTCTGCTCCGTGCCCGAGCTCAGGCCCCCGGCCCCGCCCCCGCTGCCGTGCCCGTCCCCTTGCCCCGTCCCCCCCCGCATGGGGCTGTGCAGCGCGTGGCTGCCGTGGTGGCTGCCCTGCCGCAGCAGCCCCTCCCGCAGCGCGCTCACGCCCCCCGTGCCGCTGCCCCCGGCCGTGCCCGTCCCAATGCCCCCGTTGCTGTTGCGCGGCGCGCCGCCGTCCTGGCCCTGCCTGCTGCCGCCACCGCCGTGCGCGCCCGCCACCGCCGACGTAATCTCCCCCAGCCGCTCCTCGATCTCCTTCTTGGCCGCAATGGTGGCGTCGTGCTTGGCCTTCTCCTCCACCAGCTCCTGCTGCAGGTACATGACCCGCTCCTTGAAGTCCGCCAGCTGCACGCTCAGCAGCTGCACCTCCTGCGCGTGCAGCGCCGCAGCCATGGCCGCAGCCTTGGCCTGCTGCACCTGCTGCGACAGCGGCCCAGGCGCCTGCCCCTGACCCTGACCCGCTGCCCCACCGGTCGGCGTGGACGGCACTGCCCCCTGCGCCCCGCTCAGCCGCATGGAACCGAGCCCAGGGGACAGGGGCGGGGTGGTGGACAGCGCGGTAACAGAGGAGCGTGTCTTAGCGGAGCTGCTGCGCATTACCGCCGGCTGCTGCTGTTGCTGCTGGTGGTGGCCGTGGCTGCCGGACCCGGCCAGCTGCGCCAGCGTGACGGACTTGCTTCGCATCTGCGACACCGCTGAGGCAGCGCTGTCTCGCTCCTCTTTGGCCTCCTTATCCGCTGCGCCCTCGCCCTCGCCCTGCCCCACCTGCCCATCCTCGCGAGCCTCATCGATAGCGCTGAGCGGGTGTGTGTTCTGGTGCAGCAGCGCCTCCGCCGCGTCCCCGGCGGTGGTGGAGTGGTGCGTGTCGCTGCGGGGCGAGGCTGGGCCCGCCGGGTCGTCGGCTGTGGTCGGAAGGATGTCGGTGTCAGCCGTAGCGTTGAGCGCCCCGCCCTGAGCCGAGGGTGTGGGCGGCTCCACTGCCGCTGCTGCCGCCGCAGCGGCCGCGGTGGTGGCTGCGATTGAGGAGCGGCCGGCTGTGAGGGCTAGGTTGTTGGTGTGCGCAACGGGCGTGGTGAGGCCGCTGGGGGTGGCAGCCGCGGCCGCTGCGGCAGCGGCTGCTGCTGCCTCGGCTGCTGCCCGCACGTGGCTGAGGCCCTGCGCGCTGTCCAGCCACTGCCGGCAGCGAAGCTCATTGTGTTCGCGCTTGATGCGCGTGAGCTCCGACGTAGCTTTGGTGAGCTCCTGCAGAGGGTTCGTCGTGGAGGGCGAGGGGGAGGGGAGTTGTAAGCATGGCTGCGGGTGTGGCGCCAAGCAGGGAACAGGCGTGGCAGGTCCATTCCTGGCTGTGCGTTAGAAGCAATAGTCGATTGTGGTGTTGGGCAGGCATTGTGGCCAGGGCAAGGCAAGCGGTGAGCCGAGGGCCTGGGGTGCCGGCCCAGCTCGATAAACCGGCAGCCGGCGCCCCCCGTCGCGCGATACCTGTTGCAGGTCGGCGTTCTCGCGCTTCAGCTCGTTGGTGACGGTCACGGCATCCTCTTTCTCCTTCTCCAGACGCAGCACCAGCGTCTGCGTGGGAAATTGCGCCAGCTGCTTTTGCGACACGACATACAAACTCAGACACGACTGCAACTCTAACATGCGCAATCTGCAGTCCACATCGACAGAACAGCATATCCTGGAGCGAGGGCCAGTATGTAGAGCCTGCGACCGCAGGTCTAAGGCGCACCCGCAGACGAATAAGCTCGAATGCGCGGTCCTCTGACTCTTGCTCCAGCTTATTTAATGTTTGCAAGAGTCCATGCTTCCTTCCAGAGGGGGGCGGCCCTGCAGGCTTCTGTGCGCTGGGGGGCGATGGCCCGGCAATATGGCCGACGCCCATTTGGACAGGCCGCTTCGCCGGCCCCTTCCGGGGCGGCTTGAAGGGGTCCATTGGGCTGCCCTGTTATGGTGCCCAAGTCACGTCCGGCTAGACTAATGGGCGCAACGCCCTGTCAAGGGAAAGGCCAGGGACTGAGCGTCCCATGATTGGTGCCTTGATATATCTTATGTGACAAGATGTTTTGCATTCAGTGATGGGGGTAAAGCGGTCCAGCTTGGACCGCGGCTTGACACTAGAGCCAATCCGGCAGTTACACAAAGAAGGAAAACTGCACTATCGCTAATTGAAGCTGCGCCTCGTTTGCGCCTCGCGAATGTGCCCGGGGGGCGAAGAACGCAGCAGTACGGAGTGCAGGTAGATACAGGGCGCAACGACTCTGCCGGGCTTCGATCAATCCAATGGCTTGAGTTTCGTTCATCAAACGGATGCACACTGGTGCTGTATAGCGTTGGTGTCTGTGAAAGGAGTTCGGTGCTGCCGGCAGGTGGCACCCTGCCTTCGCGCTCTCTACCCTGGCGAACCCGGCAGGACAATTTGGGCGACAATCGCTCGAGCCACACATCTTTCCTTGGCGCAAGAGCAAGGCAACCAAGGGTAACATGTGACACACAGTTGTCCTGGGCTGACCGGAAGCGCTGGGGCAGCAGCGTGATGGTGTCGGGACATGTGCCCACGTCGCCCGCTAGATTGGACCGGATCGGATCCCCAGACTAGATGCTCACACCCCACGTGAAGGCCAGCAGTTTTTCAAGCCACCGCATACGGTACTGCACACCAGCGGCCTCCACTGCCATGCTGCACGATGCAAACCGAGGGGACATGACCAGCAGTGACCAGCTTGTAGCAGCATTGCCAGGATCAGAAGGCCGGGCCAGGATCTTCTGGCCAGGATGCCAGCCCAGGCTAGCCACTTGTTCCCGTAGCTGAGAGCCTGAGTTTGACCAGGCCAGGTTTCCGTGTGCTTATAGCATTGGTGCCCTTGACATAAAGCGGCCAGTGCGTCAACCTGCGTCAACTGACCTGGGGTGGGGTACTTTGTAGTCCGGGGCCACCGCAGCGTACTACGGGACATGCTTGCTACGTAGTCTCTGTCGTGGAAACCGGAGCATGATATGGGTCGTATCATAAGGATGGGTTACACAAGTTTTTCATCCATTGTATGCTAGGCTGCATACCGTTGCGTCCCTGCTACGCGACCTTGGCCACACGACACCAAACGCCAAAAAAACACGACTAACCAGGCGCGGTGGTCACACCACTCAGCACCACCTGGGGCACGTATCCAAGAATCCGACACTCCCAACAAGCAGGGCGCACAACACTACCACCAAATAATCGCTTGCGAAGGCCAGCGGACATCAGTGTGCCAGAGCTGCTGTCTTCAGGGTGTTGCCTAACAACGAAGTAACAGCACCGTGACCCAACCCGTCAAGCACGAACTGTTCCAGAGGTTCTAACGATGAATGCGCGTCCACAATTGTGCGGCATGCACCGCAACCGGCATAACTGCCGTAAGGCACCACGCAGCTTCTCGGCGTATGTCCCAGACTCCCCGCGTGCTCGCCCCGACCTCGTTCCCCTGGCGTGGCCTCAAGCCGTTACCCACGGCCAGCACAGGTTATACAGCCCGGCCGCGCATGCCGTCATGGCGAGAGGGCCCCACATGCCCCACATGAAAACGCTTCAACGCACAAGCGCTTGTGACTAGAGTAACCAGACAACACTTGCTATGTCTGTCCGGAATGCACGCGCTAAGGCCAAACAGAACCACATGAATGTACTCGGCAGCTCCGACACAGAGCCCTCCTGCCCACATGGCCCCGATTGGCGGGCTGATATGCACCCTATGCCCATGCACACCGTCCCAAATGCACGGGACTCACAGACAACGCAAGAGCCAACGCCTTGGGTGGCATGCGTCCACCGGCGATGCACGATATGTCCAAAATTGTCTGCAGCGCCCACGGGCTGCAAGTGCACCCGTTGCACCGTAATCGCTACCTTTTGCCTGCCATGCGCCCAGCATGCTAAAATGTGCGTTCCCAACACCCCCTCAGCAACAAGTACCTGACCTGATGCACAGCAATGACCCGCCCACTACTTGGGCTGCCGTGTACTGTGGCTGCCAGTGCTGCCCGCTGTCCGCACCTGCTCAACCGCCCAGACAGTCGAGCGTGACACCTAATCCATCTAGCGCAAGCGCTGGCCTCGGCTCTGTAACAACAACCCACGCACTTCGCTACGACCCATGCAACCCTATAGGATCCGAGTCGAGCAACAAGGACTGCACGGCTAGTTTGGCATCATGCAGAGCACACCACTCTTAAGCCAGCACTGCGATCTTGTAGGTGGGCGGGAAGCTCTGCCGCGCCAGCGCCGCCGCCAGGTTCAGCAGGTCGGCGGCGGAGGCGGGCCGGCCGCCAGCGGCAGTGGCGGCGGAGGCGGCGGCGGCGGCGGCGCCCGCCGCTCCCGCCCCGAAGCCCATGGCCGCTGCGGACGGCAGCGCCCGGTCCATCACGAAGCCGCTGTGCAGGTGCAGGTGGCGGTCGCGGTCGCGGCGCCACTCCATGACGCCGCCGCCCATGACGGTGGGCGCCTCGAACGGCACGTTGTGCTTGCGGGCCAGCGCCATGATCTGTCGGGCAGGTGGGGTTATGCAGAGTGTCAAGTTCACGGCACGGCAACGCGAGGCACTACACACGGGAGCGCTTGCAGTTGCCTCAGCTCGCTCGTGCGTGGGCTCGTGTTGGTCCCACCCGCAGCATGACCACGCACCACGCCCCGGCCCCAAACTGCCAGTCAGGGCCTCACCTCGCGGTTGGTCTCCTCCACCAGCTGCCCCTCGCTGCCGTAGTTGTGCCCCCGCAGCAGGATGCGCTGCCGCTCCGCGCCGCCGGGCCCCAGGACGGGCCCGGTGCGGCTGGACTGGTCGCGCAGCTTGAGCATGAGGAAGCGGAAGGAGCCCCACTCGTCGATCTGCACAATGTTGATAAAGGCGCCCACCCACAGCGGGCCCTGCGCCAGCGACTCCTGGACCCTGCGCGGTAACGTTTGGTTTAGGACGGCATGCCTCAAGAGTCAAGACAGACACGGTAACGAGATTAGTGAGGGCTTTGTTGCGGCGACATGAACGTTGATGCCGCGAGTACGAGCGTGCTCTGCTTGGGCCTAATGGCCCTCTGCCCGTCCAAGGTTCGTACACTCCGTACGCAAGCCGTCAGCACCCCGTGCCCCTCCAGCTGCTCTCTGTCCCACTTACACCGCTTGGAACGAAGTGCAAACCAGGCTACCACCCCGCCCTCCCTCACCACCTCTCCGCCTGCCGCCCGCAACTGCAACTAGCCCGAGCCCGGCCTCCTGCCCTCGGGCTCCCGCGCACCTCCGCTCCGCCTGCTGCTCACAATCCATCTGCTGCTGCAGCACCACCGCCGCGCGCCGGTTCAGCGACGCCACCTCCCGCGACGCCGCCAGCAGCTCGCCGCTCTGCTGCCGGCCCAGCAGCCGCGGCCCGCTGGTGAACGACCCGCTGCCGCTGGCACCCAGCAGGAACGGCCACTCGCCCGTGGCCCCCAGCGTGCCCCCCGCGCCCAGCGTGCCCACCATGCTCTGTGAGCCGGCACCAAGCACGACGCTGCCCTCCAGGGACATGCTGGCGGCGCCGGCGGCGGCACCGCCACCGCCCCCGCGGCGGCGGCAGGCCAGCGGCATGGCGTTGGCGTTGGCGATCTGCATGGAGGTGGTTGTGCCGTTGGTGCCGTTGAGGTAGGCTAGGGCCTCCTCCACCTGGTCGCCGTTGGAGGAGGCGGTGCGGCTGGCGCCCACGCCGCCAGGCTCGCCGGCACGCGCCTGCTCCGCCTGCCACCGCCGCGTAAAGCGCCACCGCCACGCCGCTTCCGCCAGCGCCGCGTCGTCCAGCGCCGGCCTCTGCTGCTGCTGCTGCGGCCTCTGCTGCTGCGGCTGCTGCTGCCCATTCGGCTGCTGGCCCTGCCCTGCATGTTGCTGCTGCTGCACCTCCAGTAGCCGGTGGTGGTTCAGCAGCTCCAGCAGCGTGGTGCCGCCGTGCGACGCGCCCAGCCCCGCGTGCTCCGCGATGGAGCGCCCCACGGCCGCCGGCCCCTCGCCCGCCTCCGCCCCAGGCCCGACCGCTAGCCCCGGAATGCCCAGTGCCGCTGCCGCCGCCGCCCCCAGGCCGTCCGGCGGCCGGAACCCCGCCGCCTCCTGCACACCCGCCGCCCCCGTCGACCCACATCCCGCGCCGCCGCTACCGGCCCGGGCCCCGCTGTGCAGCGAGCCCGGGAAGCTTGGGCTACGCGAATTGCTGGGCGGGCCCGACTGCCCCGCCGACCCTGAAGTGCTGCCGTTGGTTCCTTCCCCCCGCTCCGGAACCGGGTCAAGTAGCCGGTACTGCCGCGCGGCCCACGTGCCCAGCTGCGGCTGCATGCCGTCCGAGTCCTCCCCATTCGCAGCACCGTTGGGCTCATTGTCGCCTATTGCGGGGCGCTTCGGAGAGGAGGTGCGGGGCACCGGCACTGCGACCGCGCCAGCGGCGGTGGCTGCGGCGGTGGCTGCAGCCGCGCGTGCGGGTGCGGGCTCCGGCGGCATGGGGACGGCCGGCAGCGGGTGGGAGTTCCCGGTCCCCCCGAGGTGCAGGGTGCTGTCGGGGTGGCCGGAAGGGGGCCGCTTGGGCACGGGCAGCGCCTTGGGAGGGGAGGGCTCTCTAGCGGCTGCGCTGAAGGGGCTGGGCAGCACCAGGGCTGACGCGTTGGTGAAGGGGGTTTGGGGCTGGGGTGCGGCGTACGCCGAGACAGAGGACTTCGAAACCCCACCGTTGGCTGATGCACCGTTAGCGGACGTTGGGGGTTGCTGTTGCGTTTGCTGCGTGCTGTCGGGTCTGCCCCGCGCGGACCCTTCTTGGCCGACCGCTGCCGTGTTGGTGCCGACAGGTACGGTGGCCGTAGCTCCCCAGCCCCCAAGCGCGGGCAGAAGCCAATGCCGCCGCCGCGTCTGCTGGCTCTCTGGGCCGACGCAGCCACATGGTCCGTGCCTGTTCAGGAACGAGGTCCCAACAGTGAGCTCGTCATGTGGGTCGGCGGGTCAGTCCCTTGCGTAAGCCGATGGCGCCTTTTCCCCGCAGGGAGCCGTATGTCTGCATAGCTTACCAATTGTCTTCCCAAAGCGATTCGAGGCGCTGCCAGCCATTGCGCTCAACTACATGCTGCCCAGGCCTTCCGGCATCCACAAGGCCAGGCTGCAGGAGCCGGAGTTCGTCCAAACTGGACTTTGCGAGCAACGGCTCTGCGTATGTCATGCTCTTAGCCTTCACACGCGACGGGTCGCTGGAGGGCAGGGTCGTCCGGCCAGTACCTTTGCTGTGGGAACTCCGTCACCCGACAGCTAGGCTTGCTTCTCTTTCTCTCTTTTGTGAACTGCAGGCCTCCGCGCTGGCGCCATGTGAAACGACGCAAAGCAACGAGCGTTCCTTTCAGCCCCGTTTGTTTTGACGTCAGTTTACGCAGGCAGATCAACCAACGACTATTGCCTTTCTGTCATTCTGGGAGTCCAAGATATCTCAAGCGCCCCCAAAGGCGACAAGGTGACGACAAGGTAGCAAGTCGGCTGCTGCGTATAGCGTTAAGAAGCTGTCCTGGCAGTTTGTGTGCTATCTTAATATGTATGTGGCTGGAAGGGCATATGCCGGCGGCGAACGCCTCCGCCGCAGCATGTCCTTCAATTTGGCCTATGTGACCGTTGGAAAATCATGCACGCTATGCGGGAACCTCGACAGTTATTCAAGAACAGTGAATAGGACACTGTTTGACCCAAATTTCCCTCACCCCAGCGCTGACTCCTAGTACCAACTGTCTTTCCGGCAAAAGTGGGCGTGGTCACGGAAGCAGGGTATACGACCATCTTGCTGAACAGTGCCTGTGATCTCTGCAACGTGGCGGGCTTTGCCCTGGTAGGCTACTGACGTTTGGGCAGAAAGGGGCGGAAAGGCGCTGCACATGCGTCCTAAAGCTTCAGCGCTTGTCCGTAACAGTCTTTTATAGCAATTAGGCAGAAGTTGCATAGTTTGGTCAGGCCGCGGCGGCAGGGCGGCGCTGGCCGATTCGCCCGGGCTAGCCGCCGAGGATGACCGCTGCAGTGGATGAAAAAGCTGCTGCTGCAGCTGCGGGAGCGAAAAAGGGGGACGCCATGGACGTCGACGGCGGGGCGGCCCAGGACCTCAAGGCAGCAGCGAAGGCGGGGATGGAGGACGCAGCCCTGGAGGCTCTCTTTAGCGACCCCACAAAGCTCACGGAGCCGATAAAGACGGTTAGAGACAAGTTTGCTCTGCTGCCGGCCTTCTTGAAGGTGCGGAGCTTGGTGCAGGGGCACCACGTGTGCCAGGGGGTGGCGGGGGCAGCAGTAGCAGGGGTGCATCACGTCAGGGTGGCAGGTGCCCAGGACATGGCCGCCAAGTGGCCCTCAGTGCCCCGCATTCGCGTCGTGGGTATTATACCGCCGATAGCACTGACAGCACTCACACAAAAGCATACAGAGGCGCAGCGGACAGCGGTGCTTGTGCAGCCGCGGATGGCGGCGAAGGCGGCAGCGGCCTCAGCACGACCGGCTGGGGTCCAGATGGACAGTTGGGGTTTGTGGCGGTGTGACGGGCTAGTCCATGAGGGTGTCTCCTGCGCAGGAGGTGGTCCTCATATAAGAGGAGGCGCGGCCTTTTGGTGTGAGGGGGCAGCAGCAGGGGCGCAGGGGCAGCGGGGGCAGCAGGGGTAGTGGCGTGGCTGGGGCGGCAGGGGCTGCGGGTATGGCATGGGTGGCGGTGCGCAGGGGCAGCGGGGGCAGCAGGGACAGCGGGAATGAAAGCGAATGAGGCACGCGGAGGCGCCGAGGCACCTGTTGTGGCTGCTGCCGTGCCGCCGCCTGCAGCCTGGGCCACCGCATGGTCCAGCCCCAGTCCGGAGCCGGAGCCCAGCGCATGAAACCCGCAGCCTTCCAGTTCGGTCGAAGGCACTGGCTGTGCCACACGGGCACAGCCTCTGCGGCTCGCCGGTGCCGGATGTCTGAGCGCGTTGCCTCGGGCCCGGCCGACCAAGGGCACCAGGGGCCCGGGTGGCAGCATTGGTGTCTTATGTTCTTGGGAGGGTCGGGGGCCTATGCTGCGAACTCCAGGATGCGGCAGCGGTGTCGGCAGTGTGTGTCCTCCAGGCGGCACCTGGTTAGGACCCTCGGGGCAGCAGCTCCCAGCTGCCAGCTGCCAGCTGCCAAGGATGGCACGCAGAGCCGCAGCTTTGGGGACGCTGGGGCGGCGACAGCGGCGGCCGCGGGCGTGCCTGCGCATGCCTTCATGCGGGGTTGCTGCCGTAGGCTGCAAACACTGCCTGGATTGGGCCAGCAGCTCGGCATGGCGGGGCTGAGGGTCAAGCGCCAGGCACGGCCGGGCCCACCGGGCACACAGGCCCCCCTGCAAGTGCTCCTTCGGCACTTCCTTCTTACTCCCTGCCTCCGTGGCCCCCGTATGCCGTGCACCCGCACGCCTGACCCGGCTTCTCTTCATGCGCTGAACCCCGCCAACCCCCCAGGTGCGCGGGCTGGTGAAGCAGCACCTGGACTCCTTCAACTACCTGCTCAACGCGGAGCTGCGCAAGATCGTGGCGGCCAACGAGAAGGTCACGTGCGACACGGACCCAAACTTCTACCTCAAGTGAGGCCAGCCGGGGTGCATGGGGGCGCGCCTGTAATGGGCCACGAGGGCCATTCTTGGCTGGGGATGCGCGTGGGGCTTAGGGCGTCATGCAGCACCAAAGTTGGGAGCGCTGTGCACCTGTCGAGCTCGGTGGTGACCGTCGCGCGCCCGCTCCGCCCTTTCTCCCGCTCGCGTGCCAACAGGTACACCAACATCTATGTGGGCGGTCCCAGCGTGGATGAGGACATGGTGCAGGTGGGGGCGGGGCGGGGTGGGGTGCGTGGGGCGGTGGGTGGCGTCGGCGGGGGTGAGGGGGGGGGGGGTAAGGTCGCATAGGGTCGGGGGGGGGTGGTGGGGTGTGACGGGGGCATGGCCGTCGACGGGATCCGCGTGTGTTGGTGGACAGAGGATCGGATGAGGATGATGGCAGGTGGGTGCTGGGTCGCGGCGTGGGTTCACAGCGGGCAACAGCGTCACCATGATGTTAGGTGGGAGGCGCGCGGACAGGTGTGTGACGGGCATTCATTAGCCGCAGCAACAGCTGCTGCAGCCGTCTGCCTTAAAAACGCACCCGTGCTTCGCGGCGGTCCAGGGACGCTGGGGGCCGCATCCGCTACACAGCTGCTGCCAGCTCTGGGCTCTGCGCTGCTGCCGCAGCCTGCTGCCAGGGGCACACACCAGCAGCAACAGCGGCAGGCAGCAGCAACGGCGGCAGCAGCGGCAGGCAGCGCCTTCCCCGTGGGCAGCTGGCGGCTGGCAGGCTGTGCCCCATGGCACGCCCAAGGAGTAGGGCTGCTGCGAACGCCAAGGGGCGGCGGCGTGCAGCGCTCACTGCCAGCGCTGCGGCGAGCAAGGGCGGACACAGCACGTGGCATGTTGGTTAGCAGGTCCTTGCGCACCAGCCACTGCGGCAGCTACGGCGGCGGTTGCGGGAGCGCGTCGCAGCAAGCACATGCGGCGCCTGGCGGGGACATTGGGGCACTGGCGCGCAGGAGCTGAGAGGGGATCCCGGGAAGCTGCATGCAGCCAATGCCCCTTCGCGTCCGGGCGGGCCCGGGGCCCAGGCCAAGCTGCGCACACCGACAGCGGTCCCTCGTTGTATTGCATGCGGCCAATGCGCCCTTTCCCAACGGCGAACCCCCACGCGTTTTCACTGCCTCGTCTCCTTCCTCATCTCCCTCCTTTCCCCCCAATCCAGGTCGGCACCACGCCGCAGCAGTGCCGGCTGCGCGACGCCACCTACTCCGCCCCCATCACGGTGGACGTGGAGTACACGCGCGGCAAGGAGATCGTGGTGAAGCGCGGCAGGGGAGGCGTGGGCGCGGTGTGCATAGGACGCATGCCGCTCATGCTGCGGTGCGACAGGTGGGGCCAGGGTGATGGGTGTGGGCGTGTGTTGGCGGTTAGGTGTGCGTTTGGCTGGGCGTCGACGTGACGCATGCCGCTCGTGCTGCGGTGCGACGGGTGAATGCAGGCCCCCTGGCGTGTAAGATTGTGTATGGGGGTCTTGTGCTTTCACAGGTGGAGCGGCTGCTGATAGGGGTGGTGGCAGGGGTTGGGGCGGGTTGCGGAGCGCATGTGGGGATGCGAGCGGTGCCGGACACCAATTTTGCGATGGGCGGATGGGGCCGGCTAAAGCTGTTCTTGCCACGTGGTCTCGGCTGACCTGGCTGGTCCCGGCGTGCAAGGCCTGGGTACGGCATTAGGATATGGCCGGTTATGTCCACCATGCTGCCCGCTGGTTCCCAGTCCCTGATCCGTCCCCCTCCATCCTCCTGCATTCACTGTCCCCCAGGTGCGTGCTGTACAACAAGAACGAGGCGCAGCTGGCCCAGCTGGGGGAGTGCCCCCTGGACCCGGGGGGGTACTTCATCGTGCGCGGCACGGAGAAGGTGGGGAGGCGGGGAGGCGGACGGGGGTTGCGTGGGCAGTAGCAGCAGGTGTGCGGGGCACGTGGGAGCGGGGGCTGGCATGGTGGGCGCCACCTTCAGCAGTAGTCTTTATGTCGCATCTTTGCAGCCGCCCCGCGCCGTGCCTTTTCGCACACGTGGCCAGAGCGCTTACAAGCACCCCTCCCGCGGAGGTGCTCCTTATCCAGGAGCAGCTGTCCAAGGATCTCTTTCTCGCGCCCACCCCAGTCTGTGGCTGCATACACAAATGCCCCTACACACACGCACCTGTCCACCCCTACAGGTGTCCTGATCCAGGAGCAGTTGCCCTGCTTGTGCAACAACCCCGCCGTCACACCCACACCAGTTTGTGGCGAATACACACATCCCCGCAATACACACTCCCGTCCACCCGCGCAGGTGATCCTGATCCAGGAGCAGCTGTCCAAGAACCGCATCATCATCGACACCGACAGCCACGGGGAGGTCATCGCCTCCGTCACCTCCTCCACGCACGAGCGCAAGTCCAAGACCAACATTGTGTTCAGCAAGGGCAAGATATACCTCAAGCACAACGCCTTCCAGTGAGTGCTGCAGCGCGGTAGCGGGGACGGCGGCAGGAGCTTGGGGGTGTACTTACCGGGAAGGGCGGAGGGCGGACCTTGCGGCACTGAGGTGCTGTGCGCGTGTGCTGGGTACATCTCGCTCGTGCCACAGCCACAGCGCCAGCTACTTCGCGCTCACCCTGGCCCTTAGCCACGGCCCATGGGTTTGAGCGCGAAGTAACTGGCGCTGTCACCGTGGCACGAGCGAGGTGTACTGCGCATAGCACCTCAATGCCACAAGTACCGAATGGCAGCAAGGTACGTCGGCAAGGTGCAGCAAGTGTCCATATTGAACATCTCACTCCAACTGAATGCGCAAAGCGTAACTGCGCTCTTACTTTACCCCCAGGGACGACGTCAACATCTTCGTGGTGCTCAAGGCCATGGGCTGTGAGTCGGACCAGGAGGTGGTGCAGGCGGTGGTGGGCGGCGGCTTCGGAGCGCGCAAGGTGGACGGCGGCGCGGGGGCGGGCGGCGGCGGGCTGGCGGCGGACGCGGCCACGGGGGAGGGCGCTGCGGCGCTGGCGGCGCTGCTGGTGCCCAGCGTGCAGGTGGGCGGTAGCTGCGGAGCGGCACAGTGGTTGAAACGGAAACGGTCAGCCTGTGGAGAGGAGGTTAGCGGCAGGCGGGAAGCAAGGGGAAGGGCTTGAAACTCATCGAGTGATACGACCGAGTAGTAGGCGGGGGTAGGGGCGAGTGGTGCATCGGCACAGCGACATGGCGCAGTCTCGGCCTGTTGAACTCCTTTATCCCCGTGTCCGGCCCCCGCAGGAGGCCAAGAGCCTGGGCGTGTTCACGCAGATGCAGGCGCTGGACTATTTGGGTAAGGCGGGCACAAGGTACAAAGAGTAACGGGGGAGGGCAGGAGGCCAGGGGGCCAGGGGGAGTGGGCTGGGTGGCGAGACGGCACAGGAGCATGGCCCTTCCACAGTTCCACTGTCGTCCGCCGGAACATACGACGCGTTTGTGCACTTCAAAGGCACGTGCCGCACCGGTAACTCAGCCTACATCCTCCTTTGAGGTATGCCCCTCACTTGCCATATGTAGTGACCTCCCGTTCTGTGAAACTTCTCGCCTCACACCTTGGCCTCCCGCCTTTCGCCTCCCTCAGGCGGCAAGCTCAAGGCGTCCCCCAAGTACGGCCCCGGGGGGCCCGAGAAGCGGCGCAAGAGCAAGGTGGACGAGGCGCGGGACGTGCTGGCGCACGTGGTGCTGTGCCACGTGCCCGTGCCAAAGTGGGTGGCGCGTGGGGATGGAGGGGAAGGGCAGGAGGCAGGGTGTGGTCCAAGGGCACAGGGCCGTAAAGCCGAACGGGGATGCAGGCAACACTGGGTCGGGGCAAGCCACTGCGCAGGCGTCGCATGGGACTCCGCAGCACGCGCCTCCCACGCCCCACACCCCACACCCCAGGCTGCAATCCTTTACGCATGGCATGGCATGGTAGCACCACCACTGCGCCCTTTACGCATATTCCTCCCTTCCAGGTACCAGTTCTAGCATGTTCACACCACTGCTCCGCTCCTGTCCTCGCCCCTTTGCACCCACGCATTCCCCTATCCTCCAGGTACCAGTTCTACCAGAAGGTGGCCTACATCGCCGTCATGATGCGCCGCATGCTGTACGCCGTGCTGGACCCCGCCTGCATCGACGACAGGGACTACTACGGCAACAAGAGGCTGGAGCTGGCGGGTGGGCGTTCATGGGATTGACAGAATGGACCTGCTGTAATTGCTGCAAGGTTGAGAGAGGAACTTGGCATTGTGTCCCAAACACAGTGTCCGAGATGCGTCTAGGCTCTCATTGGACGAACCCCATCCGACCAGGGGCTGTACTCCAATGCCACCCCATGTTGCCTATTGGCGGGCTTATGGTGGCACCTCTGTAAAACATTTTTTGACGCCTCGTAACGCGGACATGACCCCCCTACTCGTCCTACCGCCTAACCCCCCCCCCCCCTACCCCGTGTCGCTGTCCCCACATCCCAGGCGGTCTGATGTCGCTGCTGTTCGAGGACCTGTTCAAGCGCCTCAACTCGGACATCAAGCGCCAGGCGGACGCCGTGCTCAGCAAGGCGAACAGGGCCACGCAGGTGAGGATGTTCATGGGTGGAGGGGGTGCCACGCGCGTAAGCGCGAGGAAACAGTGTAAGATGGCAGGGAGGGGGGCTTGAGGGTGGGCGTGTAGGGGCGCAATAAGCCTTGGTTGCGCCCCGCCGCACCTGAGGTCGGTTTGCCCATACGGGACCAATTTCCCCATGCATCGTGTTGTAAGGAACTCCAGCGAAA
>VFQN01003690.1_pt1 | contig 21402 bp, 32 predicted proteins | sample 3512371 | NCBI WGS metagenome assembly VFQN01 (sample SAMN10412370, study PRJNA504923) | tailings metagenome | isolation source: Replicate 2 from Balatoc abandoned mine | place: Philippines: Itogon, Benguet | collected 2017-08-28
CCCCCTCACCCAATCCGCCGTCGCCCCGCCCACCTAGCCCCACCCCACCGTCCCCGCCAGTGCCCCCTTCGCCACGGGTGCCACCGTCCCCGCCAAAGCCCAGCCCCCCGCCCCGCCCGCCTCCCAACCCACGGGCCCCGCCGAGGCCCCGGGCCCCGCCGCCCTCGCCCCCCACCAACCGCCGGAGGCGCCAGAGGCTGCACCGTCGCGCCCGGGCCTAGCTCCGTCATGGGAGCTTCCCTGGGTTGCGTCAATTATACACATGCATGAATGGGAGACACAATTATTAGCAAGTAGCCATCTGGACCCTGGGTGCCTTTATCATTTTTAATTGCATTTTTGTAGACGTTGACAGCTGATTGGCTGGCGCGTTGTGTATTGGGGTTGTGCAGTTGACCGTCGCGCCATTGATATGACTGCCAGCGTCTGGTGGACTGCAGCCTCATGTGGGGTGCGCCGCAGCTTCCCCTTAAGTCCATGCCACCTGTTGGAAAACATACACATGATTAGCGACTGCCAAGTAGTCAAATAGAGGCCTCGCCATTGATTGGGGCAATGCAAGTCTTGCGAGGCTAGACATGATGCACTGGTGTCCCACAAACGCCAAGGCGAGTGGTCAGGGGCTCTCCGACTGTGGGCGGTACAAAGCAGGGGACCTTGTGCAAAGCCGGGTCAAGTGGCAGTTCCTGCGATGCACGCAAATGAGACAGTGTGCTCCAACCGACACGAGGTGTTTGGGTAGCCTGTGTATAGCAGTGTATAGCAGTACGTTGCGATGGCTGTCAAATATTGCACCAGCGCTCGCAAGTGTTACTGCCTTGTGATGGTTTGAGTATCTTGGTGAGATGAGGATGGCGGGCATACCCACCGACAGCACGCACGCTGAGGCAGGCTGCAAACGGGCGCGTTACAACACGGCGCGCACCCACCCAACAGTGCACGTGGCTTATCGGCCGCCACCAATGTAACTATGACAATCTACCGGCACATCCGCCCAAGGCCTCTCCTGGTCTTAGCAATCCTTCTTTCGTCCTGGCACGAACTCCTCGCACGCATTCTAAGGGACCTGAAGATTGCCAAGCCCAGGGGACCTCCCCTGGCCAAGCCTGGCACCCCTGGACACCAAGACAGCGACTGGGCACGAGTGCAAACACAGCGCATTGTGCTCAGCACTATACCATACAACAGCGCGCGGGGGTAGTGCAATCAATCGTCGACAATTTGGCTGAGCGCATGGAGGTTTCATCAGGCCCCCCTGGGCTTCATGTCATAGGCATGTACGGCGAATTTGCGTGCATGCATAAATCCTGGCTGGTTGCGGGTACCGGGGTACCCCTCGTGATCAGGGGACAATCTGTGTCCAGAATCATTAGAATGAACCAGAAAGTCTGGAATCACAAGACGACATTGTGTGGCCCAGCACCATGGGACGACGTCCCTCCCTGCTTTGGCGGCTGGCGCGCGAACAGCAGCCACGCAACTGTCACTGTGCCACGGCCGTAACTCCCGCTTCAAGACCTGAGCGCGCGGTGCAGTCCACTAGCGGCTCCACATGGGGATATTCCTGAGCTTCCGTTCCTCGGCGTGGCTTCAAGACCTGAGCTTGCGGCTGTGCTCCACGAGCGCGTGCACCATGTTCTTGATGTAGCCGTCAACCTTGGGGTCCACCACGTCGCCTGGGGGTCGCGGGTAGGGCCAGGGGAGGCAAGTGTCAGGGCAGAGAGGCATACGGTTGCATGAGGGGGTTAGAGGTGCTGGGCCGCCTTGCATCGATCGCGTACGAAAGAGAAACAGGAAGATACCCTGGTGCAGAGCGACAGGGAATGCCGTTATCGCCGCCCAAGAAGGGTTCAGGTGCAAGGGCAACAAGCTTGATGGCATGGCCGCGTCGTGTTCTGTGAGGTTGTCAACGCTATAGCCCCACGCGTGGCACACGGTTCGGACTTGAAGGACAGCTAGGGCCGAGGCAGCCATGCGGCCTCGCACCGCGCGCCACCCGCTGAATGGACCGCTTTGCAAAGAGGCCCAGGCGCTCCTTATTGCAAGGAACTTCTGCTCCTCATCCTGCTGTCCACCCACCGTTTTCGTTGAAGTAGTGGGGGTTCTCGTAGCGCTTGAGCAGCACCTCGGGGCCGTTGAGGAAGTGCAGATTGAGGTTGACGGCGCACTGGCGCAGCGCCAACTGGGCGCGGACTGCGGGGGCGTTGGGCAAGAGAACACAGTGGGATATGGGTTGACACGGAGCAAGTGGCGTGTGGCGTACATCAAGCAAGGACAGCGGGGTGGGCTCTGTGCACGCTCTTGTTGGCGACTGCTCCCCACCTCCCGATCTGCACCCGAACCCGGTCGCACCCCCCAACACATTTATGACCGCGCATTGCAATGCAGGTGTTGTAGCCGTCCTATTGATTCATGCGCCACAGTAAACACCGCCGGCTGTGGCCCACCCGTCCCGCCGCTGCCGCCCGAGCCCACGACGGCTGCGGCCTTGCCGTCGAAGACGTTGGGGCCGCGGCTGCACCAGCCCCAGTCGATGGCAGCCTGGGTGGGATGTACGGCAGGCAGGGAGGCGAGGGGGCCGAACCAGGGCTGTCATCAGGAGCACCCTGTCGCGAGGAACGGCGCTACGGGTACAATAAGGGTCCAGGTTCGAGCCGTCTTGAGCGACTCAGACGGAGCTCCAGTGTCCATGGCCCAATAACAGTACACGTGCAGCACTGTGGCATCCGCCTCTTACGAGCCGTACAGTCCTTGCATGCTGCCATGCCATCCCATGCTACGCGCCCGCAAGCTTGCCGAGGCCGCACGCCCGCGGGCCCCTCGAACACCACAGCACATGCATCCCTTCCCGCCCCGCACCTTGAGCGCGGAGGTGATGCTGAGGTTGTACTCGGGGGTGGCGAACAGCAGCGCGTCGCCACGCAGCACCTGTGGGGCCGGGGGATGTGCGTTGAGGGGTAGGAGGAGTCAGGAGGAGTCCAAGTCTGTTGCCAGCGTAAAGAAGCTTTGATGGGCATGTGTCTAGGCCATGCCAATGGTCTACGGTACCTAGTGCAAGCAACATGCTTTGCCGTGTAGAGCCGTGAGGTGCTACGTAATTTGCCTGCGCGCCCACTCAGGCGGGGCAAGAGCATGCCATCACCAACGGGGGCTGCAGCAGAGGCGCAGCAATCGTCCTGCGCTCCTGCCATCATGCCTTTGGCTTGGTAGAGTCACCGTTACAATGAGTTTGTGCGTATTCTGCTCAAAACATTGGCATCGACGCAGGCACGGGCTAGCTTGCCAACAGGGGGCCCTCGTACCGTTTGGCGGAACTTGCCGATAGCGGGTGGGAGCACGGACTCGTCGGTGCCGTCCTGAGGGGTGGTGGGAAGTGGATGCCGCGGCATAGGGCTTCAGGGCATGGGTCAGATGGCGCAAGACAGGCTAGACAAAGCTATGCCTGCCTACGGCAAGCATGAACGTCCACTGGCATGCGTGAATCTAGTCAAGCAGTCCAGGGCATGCCGATGTCCAGGTGCCGTACACATGTGGTAACCTGCAACAAGGGGTACTTGCCAGAGGGCGGTCCCAACGTGGTCCATTTTTCGTGCAGGTGCACGTGCATGCGCGCTGCCATGGCCCCACCTGCCACAGGTCGTCGTTGTAGGTGGGCAGGCCGTTGAGGTCCGCGATCTCCATGGTCACGCCGGGGGGCAGGTGCTTCTGGGCGGCACGCAGCAGGCCTGCGGGCACATGGTTACGTGTGGCACGTGGCGACACGTGGCAAGTGGCGAGCAGCATGTTGGGGGTACAGTAGGTGGCATGCCCGTGGTGGCACGTGGCATATGGCGAGCTGCAAGGGTCAGCTCTCAGCGCGTGTTTGGGAGCTGGTCCCTTTGCATCTCGGTATCGGTCCTTGCTGTTGGCTCCCTTTTCGTTATTCGTGGGCCTGAAGCTGGGCCGACTGCCAGCGTGCAGCGTATGGCTGAAGGTGACAGGAGTTGCATCCCCATTGCAGCCTGCGAGGATCGCCTTGCAGCCGACACAGACCACTTCCCCGACAGTACGCCGCAGCAGTACCAGCAGCCCGCATGCAGCAGAGACACGCAGCCCCCCGTCTCCCTACCCACCCGTGTTGGTGCTGGCCTTGCGCAGGGAGCCCGAGATGCCCACGATGTGCAAGGGCTTAGGGGCCGCGGAGGCCAGGGTGCGCACCGCGGTGGCCCTGGACCGCACAGCAGCCTGGTGAATGGGGTGGGAGGTTTTAGATATCGGGGCAGGTTCAGAACAGGGTTAAATGGGGATACTGCTGGTCGTTTGGGTTGGGCAAGTCATGGCCGGGGAATGTCGAAGGTCCAGTGATCATGTCTGTCTGTCTGTGGGCAGACAGTGCCTGTACACAATAGTCAGTGGCTGACGCAGAGTGATGCACAAGTGCATGATGCTTCACGCGTTTTCGGGAGGCTGCCTGACAGGCAGCAACGGGCGTCATGGTAGGGCGATGGGCCCGAGAGAGGCAAACTCACTGGCGCGAGGCGGCTGCGAGCAGCTGCCGAGTGGCTAGACTTGATCATAGCCTGGAGAGCCATTTTAGCCTGAGGGCGCCTGTAGCAAGCCTTTTGCGTTGATTTGGATTCGCGGTATTACGCGACAGTTGACTGCTTTCCTCCTGGTTTGCAACAGATACCCACTCGCTCTTATGCTGCTATGTAGAAAGCTTCTAGGCCGGGGAATTATGCTGCTATGTAGAAAGCTTCTAGGCCGTACTTCTTCATAGCGTGAAATGCAGGTAAACGCCGATGTCATCGGCGTGCGCTTCCAGGTAATCTGCCTTCCAGATGCAGTGATGCATCGTCCAAACATCATTATGGTTTTCTACTGCAAGGCTCTATTCATGAAGGCAGGCACAATCTTTGCTGCAGCGGATAGCCAGCCCCAACTGCCATGGGAGACCTACACCCGGCCCTACCTCAGACCTGCTGCGCTGGGGCTCTACCAGCTTCCACTCGCCGGCAAAACACAACGCACATTGTACTGCGCACACAGCTGGCCGCAAGAGAACATCCTTTGGATTACGTGAGGAAAGGAAAGCAACCGTGGCGCCCTCTGGCAGAGCTCGCCTGCTGTGGTCCCCTGACTGCTTGCTTGGTGCAGCTTGGTGCAAGGCAGCAAGGTGCTACTCATCTGCACAGACCATGGGAGCCAACTAGGGGGTGCCAGGAAGTACTGAAGCTTATGTAGCACATCGGCATCGTTGCTTGGCCAGGTTCCCCTGCCCCACAGCGCCGTGGGCGCGGAGGCCGTGGGGGCCAGGCACACCCCAGGTGCCCCAGCCGGGGGGACCTCCCCTGCTGAGAAGTGGCCTAACCAACGCTTGACGAGCCTGCAATTCCAGCACACATAGGTTCTAGCTTACACGTGACTTGCACTGCCTAGGGCAACCTTACTGCAACTGCGTCCTAGTAAAGATCAATCGCGTTCGTCCCGCGGCATTGCCACAGACTCAGTCGCTACCTCACATATCCTTCAACAGATACAAGCATGTGGTTCAGCACGTAGTCACTGGTGCACCGGGAGCCGCAGTTCGCGTAGAGGGTGTTACAAACTGCCAGGCAAAGCCAGAGCTCCTTACACCATACCATATCGGCATCACACAATCTCAATGCGCTGTGTATGAACTTGCTTACATGATGACCAAATCGGCTGGTATGTTAGGCTGAGTCTTTCGGGAGACTCTCGATCGAACCTGCAGCGGCGACCAAAGTCGTGTGCCGCTGGGCGCAACGCTCGGGTACTAGAGATATGAAGAACCGGAGAGCCGCGCGGGCGGTCAACATCCACGGGGGGTCTAAGGGCGGGGCACTGCTGTGCGCCCTGGTGCTTGCTACGGTCCTGGGCACGACCCTCGCCCAGTTGACCTCGCCCCTCGCACACAATAAGCAGGTGCGTCAGTGGAAACGGCATGTCGGTTAGTGTGCATATCTTATACAACTGGGACGCAGCAGCACACAGCAGACCAGATGGGGCCTGGTCCAACACCGGACAGCAGCGTGCTGTCCAAGGGGGTCGGCCCTACCCGGCCTGGTGGCCCTGGGGTACATGCGGGGCAATATACGACACACTGGACAAAGACAGCCCGGTGTAGATTCCTTGGCAGCAGCGCGCGTCCGGCCAAGGGCACGCGGTTGCATGCCCTCGGTCAACAGTTGATGCAACTGCAGCAGCACGTGGACGGGTATGGGTCGCTACCGGGGGCTATCGTGGGCGGAGGCCAGGCAGCCCCAGGTGGATCGACCTGCTGTTGGGGCCAGCGGGATCTTGCGACAGCGTCTGGGTGCAGGGTGGGCGCACCGCCTGGCGGTGGCCCGGGTCGGTGGCGCGGGGTCCCCGGCCACAGCAGGCGTGTGGATGCACATGGATGCACTGATGTGGACAGCAGCAGCAAGCCCGGCGAAGACATCTATACCGGCGGCTGAAAGCCAAGGCCTGGGCAGCTTGTCAGCGCGGATCCTGCCGTGTTGTGTGGCGGGGAGAAGGGTCCGGGGGTGCACATGGGAGGAGCTTCCTACTCGTGCACCATGGAAGCCCCTTACACCCGGCGAGCTTTACGCTTGCTCGCTGAGGGCTCCCTCCTTCCTCCCGGTTCCATGGGGTTTTGCCCCCCTCACTGCAGCTCCAGTCAGGGGAGTACCCCTCGTCCAAGTTCCGCGAGCGCAAGGCGGACAAGGACAAGGAGGGGGACATGTGGGTGGCACAGGGGCGCGGGGCAATAGCGTGTGCACCTGAGCATGCGTGACGCTTGCTGGTCGCTGTGGGCTGAAACCGGGGGGCCATAGTCAGAATGAGGCACATCGACGGCCACCTGGACTGAAGGCATGAGTCCGCAGGTGTCTCGCACACGTATTGTCGCATGTGGGGAGCGGTCGAGCGAGGCTGCATTCCTGCCGCCCGGCCGCCTTGTTCCTACCAATACCCCGCCTCGTGAGCCCAATCTCCCTTCCCATGCCCCCACTCGCCACGAACGCACCTCCCCCACCTTTCCTTCCCCGGCACAGCCAGCACAACGGCACCACGCCCCACACGCGCTGCGGGCGGCACCGGCTGGACCTGCGGTGGATGAGCGAAGCCACCTCCTCCATCTACGCCACGCCGCTCATCACAGACCTGCACGCGGACGGCAGGTGGGTTTTGTGAAGACACAGTACACGGGCTCCTGGGGAGATGGATCCCTTGGGCTTGGGCGTGAGGGGTACGGGAGGCGCGAGGCTGGCTTCAGGTTGAGTCCTTAACACTGAACTGCACATGCGATGGTCAAGGGCTTGGAACGGGGCTCGGAATGTGGCCTTCCGCTGGGGAGTCTGGGTAAGTTGGTGCGCGTTGGGGCCCGGCGTCAAAAGATGGGGGGGTTGGGGCCCCACATGTCTGTATGGCTGACACAGGACGCCTGACAAAGCATGCCCCGCCTGCTTGTTGCGCCCTGCAGGAAGGACATTATCGTTCCTTCCTTTGTGCACTACCTGGAGGTGGGTGCAGGGAGGGGGCACGGGCGCGCACGGTAGTACCGGTCTCTGTGGCGCTGCTCCGCTGCTATGGCCAAGGCCCGTGCGTCCTGCACGTGAGGCCATGGGGGTGCCACGTGGGGCAACAAAGATGCGCGGGAGGGTGCGCTGCTGCTCGAGGCACTCGGGGTGCTGCATCCCCCCTCAAATTCCTAACTGAAGCGAGGCTGCTACCGACAAGCATTGATCCCTGCCATGCCGCTGAACCCCAACCTGGACGCCAAGCTCCACCCCCAAGCTGAGCCCCGCCGTCCTCCCTGCTGCAGGTGCTGGAGGGGCCCAACGGAGGCCAGGCGGTGGGCTGGCCCGCCTTCCACTCCTCCTCGGTGCACGCCTCGCCCCTGCTGTACGACATCGATTCGGACGGCGTACGGGACATCCTGGTGGCCACGTACGACGGGCAGATCGTGTTCTATAAGGACACGGTGGGTGCCGTACGCATTGCTCGGCCCCTGCTTCTACGACTTGATACTTGTGTCGTAAGCCCGCGGGAAAATGCGAAGACGTATGTTGCGAGTGCTGACGCCCGCTGTACGGCACCCCCCGCGCGCAGGGTGAGAAGATGCATGAAGGCATCATGGTCAGCCGGCTGCGCGTGCGCAAGGTGAGTGGGGTGTGGCCGCAGGAGGGGCTGGCTTAAGGGTAGGAGAGGTACTCGCTATGAGTGGGCAGGGGTTCGAGGGCAAGGGGCTGGGGCATGATGAGGCCGGTGTGTCGATACACCGGAGCACATGTGCAGAAGGCATTGGAGTTGGGCTGGGGGATACTCAGGAGGCATACCCTGACGGCGGTTAATTTCTGGCTCTGCAGGCATATTGTGATAATGAGGCACGGAAAGGGAATCCGGACGGAGCAGGCACGTACCCTGACCGTTAGAAGCTGACCTTGGGGGCGGTCACCTCGTACTGATCCTATGCTGGCTGCTGCCGTACAGGGCTGGTACGAGGGGCTTGACCCCAAGGACCCCTTCGACCACAGCCACCCCGACGTGGGGGATGGAGGCAACAGCACCGGCAGCGGCGCCGGCAAGGTACGGCAGCGCGCGCAGTTGGATGCGGTGCCAGGATACCGGTGTGCAAAGCATGTATCCAGGCAGTTGTAGGGGGACCAGACACGGACGACAGGGCGTGTACGCTGTGCGTAGGTTGCTTGCACTTCATGAAGCTGAGCTGATTGCCCATGGCATGGTAGTGGGCAAGGAGTACGAGGTGCCTTTAGGGGGACCATGGACGTCGTGAGCATACGTCCCTAGCCCTCTCCCTTGATAGCCAACATCCGCAGCAGGGCAACGTCTGTCCCTGGCCCCTGCCTTGCCACCCAGGGCTCCGTCCGCGTAAAGGCGGCCTCCAACGCCACCACCACCCCCTCCACCGTGCTGCACCCCAGCCCCACCACCGTCATCGTCAACGGCGGCAACGTGGCGGGCACGCAGGGCATGGAGGACCGCGTGCGCAAGTTCGTCAAGCAGATCACAGAGTACAGGTGCGGGCAGATGGTGTGCATAGACACTGGGATGAAAGGCACTGACATCGCATCCATCCATTCGGTTGTGGGAAGCTGAGTGGTAAGTGGGGACATGTCAGAAAGGTCCGAGAGGCGAGTTCCACAACCGGGATTCAGGGGCGGTTGTTTCACATTACACAGGGTGAGGAGGGGGGCGCATGTTGCGGCTCAAAGCACAGGTGGCAGCATGTAAAAGCATCAGTGGGCCGGCTGTTCCGCCCCGGCGCCTGTTACTTGGGCGTTGGGCTGAGGGCGCGGCGGAGCAACCTCCCCGGACCGCTGAGTAGCAGCTCTCCACAGCGTCCGGCTGCCCCCGCACCTCATGGCACTGGCACCCCCCGCGGTCCCTCCCTTCCTTCAGGGCCAAGTACGGCAACGAGGCTGCCGACACCCTGATGGAGGAGGCGCACGGCACCAACGCCGTCTTCTACGAGGCGGTCTTGCGCGCACTGGGGGACACGGGCGCCAGCACGCAGGTGGGGCTGCGGGGCAGGGGTGTGTCGTAGTGCGGAGGGAGTGGGGGGGGGGGGGCATGTGGTTGTGCATGCATGGGTGCTCTGCGCGCCCTTGTGGACACGGGCGCTTGCGTTGGAGTGGAAGCTGAGGCGTGTGAGTGCCGGTGGTGAGTGAGGTAAGCAATACGCGGGTCACACGGCCCTTGGGAGTTGCTGGTGTGTATACGGCTTTTGGAGGCCAAGGAGTTGGCGTGGCGCGGTCATGAGCGCCTGGCACATGCTACCGCGCGGCCAAACGCACAGCTGGTTGAAGTTCCAGTCAAGCGCACGGGCTCCACATGTGCGCTTCCAACCCGCAGGACAACGCGGGAGGCGGCAGCCGGCGGCGGCTCATGTCCTTGGGCGGCGATGAGGATGGCGGTGACGCCGACGGCGGTGAGCTTGGCGGCCGGCGGCGCCGCCTGCTGGCGGACGGGGATGCCGCCGCCGGGGGTGGTACCACCGGCGGTGCTAACGGCGGTGGTGCTGCGGGCGGTGCTAACGGCGGCGCTGCGGGTGGTGTCGGCGGCGGCGGGGCCGCCGGTGGCGCCGCAGGTGGTGCCGACGCCAGTGCTGTCACTAGCAACGCCGGCAGCGGCGGTGGTGCAGGCAAGCCGCAGGGTGACGGGCAGGAGGAGTACCCGCACGTGACGGTTGAGGCGGTTGGGGACCCTGTCGTCAGCGACGAGGCGGCGGACTCGTTTGGCATCTTCCAAGAGGGGGACGGCGGCGACGACGGCGGCCTGCCGTACACCACGGGAGACGGCGAGATCGACCAGTACCTGTACCAGGTGCGTCTTGCGCCTTTGTGTGGCGTGTTACCGGGCGTGGTGAAGGTCGCTGTGTGGCAGGTGCCCTGTGCGCGGGTGCTGATGTGCTACCTGCATGCCCCTACCTGGCTCTGCTCTGTCCACATGTCCGTTTTTGTGCAATGGCGGTGTCGACTGCCGAGTGTAAATAAGCGAAACAAACTGCAAGCGACGTCACGGCATCGCACATGCGGGCAAGTAGTTTGGCACGACACGAAAGTGGCAGACACCCCGCACTGCTCACCCCGTTGCCACCCCCACCCCCGCCCACAGGCCCAGGACCTGGGCGAGCTGGACGCCGACATCGACGGCGACGGCCTCTTTGGTGACGGCGGCGACGGCGACGGCGGCGACGGCGACGGCGGCGCCAGCGTTGGGGAGCTGGACGACTTCCTGGAGCGGCTGCAGTACGACGAGTTCGGGGACCTGCAGAGCACGCACGAGCTGGGGAGGGAGGAGTTCGAGCGCGAGGAGGAGCGGCTGAGGGAGATGGAGCACGAGCACGGAAGTGGGTGCGGGGTGTTGCAGGGGAAGGGGAATCCCGGGATGGCGCTCTGGGCACGAATGTGACGTGAGGCGGTCTGGGGCGTGTCGTTGTTTGGCAGGCGGAAGGTATAGCCCGCCGCAGGCACCGCGCGCTCGCGTGCAGCACACAGCACCGCCCTCCACACAAGTCAGCACTGCACACTTACCCTGCCGTACGCGCTGCCCCTCGCTGCCGGGCGGACAGTCGACCCCAACGCCGTGGACTCGGACGAGCTGTCGCGCGACGCCTACCAGCACCTGTACTTGGGGGACTACGCGGAGCGGGACGCGGTGCGCATGCGCATGGAGGCGGAGGCGCTCAAGGAGCGGGGGGCCGGCCACGATGACATCGTCAAGCAGCTCAGGTGGGTGCTTATGTTTGTGCAGAGAAGTGTGTGAGGTGTGTGGTAAGAGACGTCGGGTACTGGTAGTGTGTTGGCTTGGGGGCGGAGGCGGAGGCGCACAAGGAGCGGGGGCCGTCCCATGAGAGCATTATGAAGCGGCTTGGGTGGGTGCTGCAGGACGTTTTAAGCCATGCAGGTGATGATTAAAGCAAGCAGTGTGTGCACAGCGAGAGCAGTGGTGCTGCACCTGCTTGCGGTGAGCGGTGGGCTGTCGCGGTACCTTTCAGCCTTGGCCCGCCTCCCCTGCCTTGCCCCACAGGACCGACTTCTACGGCCGCGGCTGGCGGGAAGAGGACTTTGTGCAGGTGCGCATGGGCGTGTGTGGCGCCAGCATGCGGTGACAGGCAGCGGCAGCCCCTGCAACACGCCGGGGTCGCTGTGCACCAGGAGCATGACAGCATGCGGCTGGAATTTCAGTTGCGGGACATACCGGCAGCACTCGGAGACACCCATCACCCTAGGCCAGTGTGGTGAACCTCCTTGCCCCGTGCCGCTCGGCCCTTCCCTCGCCGCAGGCCTCGCATCCTGGCACCGAGGGCGAGTTCGTGTGGGTGGACCCTCACATCATGACCACGCCCGCCATCGCGGACATCGACGGCGACGGCCACGACGAGCTGGTGGTGGCGGTGTCGTACTTCTACGACAGGTGGGTAAGGGTGCCGTACGTCTACGGCAAGCGAAGGGTGTCGCACCTGTCAGTTAAGCGTTGAAGGGGCCCTGGCATAATGGTTGGCATGTCCGTAGCATGGGCGAGTATGTCTGCGACTCGCCGCAGCCCCGGGGCTCAGGCGACAAGGCCGGCGGCAACCCTGCGACCCCTGTTCGCCGCCGCTCCTCTGCTTGTTTTGCCTTCCGCTATGGCCCGCCGGCGGCTTCGCACCTGGTGGCGTTACAGATGCACGCGCCCCCTGGTAGGTCTTAGGCGTTTCGGGGCTCACTGGCAGTACAACTTTGCTTCTCCAAGCTAATTTGTTCTTTTGCATGGTTTGTTTCCAGGGAGTACTACGATGACCCGGAGCACTCGGCGGACCTCAAGGTAGGACCGCGTCCCGGCCAAGCAGCATGTGGAAAGCGGTTCCAGGGAACGAGCGGGGTCGGGCGGGACCTGGCCAGGGGGCAGCGCAGGCCACGGCCAACGCCGCTGCGGTGCGGTTGTGCCGTACGGTCTGCAGTCAGCTTGGACCAAGCTATTGGATGCAGTCCTACCGATACGCTCCGTAGTAGTATGTAACGCCGCCGCCCTCCTCCCTGCGCCTGCCTCAGGGCATTGACATCGGCAAGTACGTGGCCAGCGGCGTGGCGGTGTTCGACCTGCGCACGCGCAGCGAGAAGTGGGTGCAGCACCTGGACCTGTCGGTGGACAGCACGGAGTACAAGGTGGGTGGTGGCGCTGTGGGTTAAGGGGCGTGTGGGGTAAGGTTGTGGGAGTGGTGGTGTGGGTGCAGCACCTGGACCTGTCGGTAGACAGCACGGAGTACAAGGTGGGTGGTGCCGCTGCGGGTAAACGTTTGCATGCGATGAACGCTTGTGTCTCTGATTTCTTCGCGTGCGTTCAACGGTTGCCTCTCTTGTGCCTCCATTGTACTACCGGGCCCCAACCGCAAACGTATTGCAACAGCCTGCCAGCCGTCGGTTTTTCCTCTAGTCCTGTTCCCTTTCCAATCATGGATACCCCACCCCTCCCCCGGCAGGCCTACGCCTACTCCTCCCCCACGCTGGTGGACCTCAACGGGGACGGCAAGCTGGAGATCGTGGTGGGCACCAGCATGGGCTTCCTGTACGTGCTGGACGCGCGGTGAGTGCCGTGCAGCCACGTACGACAGCCAGCCCCAGCAGCTGCACGGCGGCATTTACATTCTTGGGAGCAGGCTAAAGTGGACGACGAGCATGGCTGGCACCCCCCGACGCCGTGCCTTGCCGTGCCCCTGCCATACGCTGCTACGGCCTAGGCGGCCGAGCCACGCAACACCTCCACTGCTGCTCGCAATGTAGCCTCCTAGGCGTCTCGGACCCACTGCCTTATCCCCACTCACCACTTCACCTGCCCTTGCTTCCTCCCGTGCGCAGCGGCACGCCGCTCCCCGGCTGGCCCATCCAGATGGGGGACATCCAGGGGCAGCCGCTGGTGGCGGACATCAACAACGACGGGGAGCTGGAGGTGGTGGCAGGTGGGCGTGTGTACAAGCATCGGGTGTGTGTTAGCGTGCTGGGTGCATAAGGGCATGGGGCTAGCTGCTGGTGGCGAACATTAAGAACGACGGGGAGCTCGAGGTGGTGGCAGGTGGGTGGGTATAAAAAACAAGGGGTGTGTATTAGCGTGCTGGGTGCACACGAGCATGTGGGTGTGTATTATTGGGCTGGGTGCGCATAAGCGTGTTGGATCCTACACGGACAAAGGCAAGGGCCCCAGCCGCTGACGGCGGACACGAGTAACGCCCTGCCCCGGATGGACCTGCGCCGCTACGCGGCCCCCTTCCCGCACACTAACGAGCTCTCGTTTCGTAGCTTCTGCAGGACTGCGGTGAGGGTGTGTCTCACGCAGCTCCGTTGGGCCTTTCCTACACCTTCCCCCTCCCTTCCCCCTCCCAGCCGACATGCGCGGCAACATCGCCGCCTTCACGTCCCGCGGCGCCGAGGTGTGGGAGCGGCACGTGCACAGCGCCGTGAGCCAGGGCGCGGTGGCGGGAGACGTGGACGGGGACGGACAGCTGGAGGTGGGGCGGGTGGGGGAAGGGGACTGGGTGAATGGGATGCGGGGTTGGTAACGCAGCCTCCACGCCTGCTGATGTGGTAGTGCGGGCGGGGACGGACAGCTGGAGGTAGGGCGTGTGAGGGTGCAAGGTGCAGGGGGTGCGGGCGTGGCACCAACTGGGTCTTTATGAAAGTGGGTGACGGGTGCGGCCAGCTGCAGGTGGTCCTCTTGCAGGGGGCGACAACGCAGCGTCTATCTGCTGATGTCGTATAACAGGGCTTTGGGAGCACGGGCGGAGTGAAAGGGGACGGCCAGCTGCTGGTGGGGGCGGTGCAAGGTTGTAGCGCTTGTTGCTTTGTTACGAAGGCAAACGGGGCTGTCGGGGGGGGCCGCGGACAGGGACCGGCCGGGGCAAGGGGTATGCAAGGGAAAGCAGGAGGGGGTCGGGTGGCGGCTGGCGGGACTTTGCCCCGTACCGACAACTCCCAACTGCCGCAACGTACACCCTACACCCCCCAGGTGGTGGTAGGCTCTGCCTCGGGCTACATCTACGCCCTGGCGGGTTCCACGGGTGAGGGCAGGGGCTGGGGGTCGGGCCAGGGCAGGAAGCATGGTCTTCAGACGCCGCTGGGAAGCGTAAGCAGCGGTCCATCTCGGCGCCACGTGCTTCGCTGTGGACGCCCCTGCTGGCGCGTAAGGTGCATATACGTTGTGGCGCTTCCCACCGCACCCTTGGAGGACAAAGTAACCTGGCTGACCCCTTCTCCACCTCCTTGAACCCTCCCTCCCCCGCACCAGGCGCCGACATCCCCAACTGGCCCTACCGCGCCAGGGGCCGCGTACAGGCGCAGGTGCGGTGGTTACGAAGCGTACGTTGACCGCATAATTGTGAACTGGCCAAGGGGTGGATAACGTGGGAGAACCGAAGGGGAGCGAAGCAAGGAACGTGTTGTCTCGCTGCGCGAGAGAGTCATGGGTCTGCAGGCCTTGAGGCCCTTCCATACCTCACAACCCCACCCCGTCCCTCCTTCACCCCCAGGCCACGCTGAGCCACCTGGTGGAGGGCCCGGGGCTGCAGGTCATCGTGCCCGCCTTCGACGGCTTCCTGTACGTCATAGACGGACTGCAGGTGCGCACGTGTTGGGCCGTCGCGCCGGGCTGACAGGGGCCACTCGCCAAACTGGCGCCTGTGCCTGGGCGTGATGCACGGTGACAAGGCCTGTACGGCTACTGACTGCTCTCAAGCCTGTGCCGATGCTAGAAAGGACAGGAGGGAATACAAGTAAGACCACAACAGGAACTGTAGCAGATATCTGGGACACGTGTTCTCACACTGCAGGCGTGCGCCGACGTGGAGGACCTTGGCGAGACGTCCTACAGCGCCGTGCTGGTGGAGGACGTGGACGGCGACGGGCTGCTGGAGCTGGTGGCCGCCACCATGAACGGAAACGTGTACGCGCTGGAGACGGGCGCGCCGTACCACCCGCTGGCCACGTGGACCGGGCAGGTGGGTGTGCAGGGGCGGGGAGGCTGCAGCGTGTATGGGACGGTGATGGGAGCATGAACCTCGTGCAGGGGGCATGGCCTATGTGCCGTACGCAAGGGAAGCTGGGGCGGCGTTCCGCTTACTGGCCCAATGGACCACGCAGGTGGGAGATAGCGTTTCAGCGATGTAATCAAGCTGGGCTATGTACGGCGCTTGGGGTAGCGGCGCGCCGCGGTTGGGATCGGGCGGTGGTGGTGCACGGTGCGTGGGCCTTGCAGGATGGGCCGCGGTGACGCCCACAAGCAGGTGTGATAGGAGGCACCAGTTGACAATGTTTGAGTACTGTTGTGCAGACGTCCTCTCCTGCATCCTGATTCAATCAACCCTCCCATGGATCCATTCCTGTTACTTCGGCCCCCTACCCCCCAGGTGGTTGGCCCCAACGGCCAGGTTGCTCGGTGGGGCTACGCGGGGGTGGCCGCCACGCCCGCCTCCCGCCAGGCCAGGGACGTGGCGGGGGAGCGCCTGCAGGTGTGTGTTAGGGGAGGCGTGGGGAGGCACTAGGCAGCACGCTAGGGTGCTGGCGTTGGTAGGAGCGGGGCGGCTGCTCTCCCAGAGCGTGTGCATCTGCACGTAGGATGGTGTGTGTGTTTTGCACTTGTTGTGTATGGTCTTGACGTGTTTGATCTTTGGCCTACCGTACGCCCGTTGCATGCATCTCGTCATTTGGAGACTGCCGGGGTCCCGGGGTTGCCCCGTGTGACTGGCATTCCCCTTCCCTTCCGTAATATGGCTCCACTGCAAACGCCTCCCTTGTCCTGCACGTGCTCGCAGGTCCAGTTTGAGATTGTGGACAAGCGCGTGGCCTTCGCGGACAACGGCACGCTCATCCCTGGGGGCAGGGGGCCATACAATGTGTCCATCGTGCTCAAGGTGGGGCCAGAGGGCGGGAGGCCCATAACGGCAAAGAACCTAGCAGTTGCACAGCAGGGTGGTGAAGGAAGAGTTTACGGTTCAGGCAGCTGGACTTCATGCTTGGCAATGGCGCCTGTGTGTAAAAGTGACATCGTTGGCAGTGGTATCACCGCATTGCACAAAACACATATGGCATGGTAATGCGCCACTGCACTGGTCTTACCCGCCCGCCTGCTGCCGTGCCCTGTGCTGCCGTACACTGCCGTACACCCCAGGGCGTAGGCGTGAAGGAGATGGCGGCTGGGGACGCCCCTGTGGTGGGCGTGGCGGATTCGTTCCCCGGGCCGGGCAAGTACACCGTGGACATCCCCTGCCCAAGGAGCCAGGTGCGGCACCCACCTAGGGTGTAATGGTGCCTAGACCATGCCTGAACTTTTCTCTCATCCGCAAGCATGCGGGACTGCATACCGTGTGTGAGCTGGGCCGGCATGGAGCAGCAGCGACAGAGAGTGTGTCATGAGGGCAGCCAAAGCCCAATGAACATGGGCTACCCCCGACCCCCCATTCTTCTGTCATCCACCGCGCTTGAACCTACGACTCACTCTGCACCCGCGCCACCCCGCCCGCAGGCCTCCGCGGTGGTTCGCATCGAGATGGTGGACTCGTCGGGGCTGCAGTATGCGGACGAGTTCGCGCTGTCCTTCCACATGCACTACCACCGCCTGCTCAAGTGGGCGGTGGCGGCGCCGCTGGGCCTCATGCTGGCGGTGCTGCTGGCGGTGACGCGGCCACGGGGAGGGGACAGGGGGGCAGGCGGCGGGGGCGGCGCCATGGAGGCGGCCGCACACCACAGGCAGTAGGGGGGCAGCTGGGGCAGGAGTGGAGGGGCGGAGCGTGGCATGCGTTGCATGGTTTGAGTCGCGTGTGGAGCTGAGCGTTGTGTGCGCAGTAAGTGCACAGGATTGCAGGGGCTCCCGCGTTCCTGGGCTTCGTGGTGGTAGTGTCGCTGGAGGCCGTGAGGGCCAGCGGTGGATCAGGGCGGGCTGCGCAAGGGGCAGCAGCGTGAAGCAAGGACGCCATGCGCAAGGGGCAGCAGCTGAAGCACGGACCGTTGCCGTGTTCGCAGTGGTAATGGCATCGTGCAGGACATGCATGGTGCAATGTCGGGGGTGCAACCAGCTGTGTTGAAGCAGCATAACGGCGGACCCACGGCGGTGGTGCTGTTGGTTATTGAACAGCTGCGTCGCTGCGTGTGAGGGGCGAGGGCCCAAGCGCCTGTGGAGCAGCTACGGGTCGGTTGCGGCGCGGTGCGACGACGGGAGCAGATCGCTGCGGTACGACGTGTGCTGGGGACTTTGAGGGAACTGAAGCAGGGCTCAAAACCTGCACGTGAGCAACTGGACGGCAGATGGCGCTGAAGATGTTGGTGGCCTGCTGACCTACTGGGCCGTGCTGTGAAACGAATTACGCTACAACGAACTCCTGGTCTTGTGGGACAAGCCTCGCTTTACTGTCACAGTATCGGTCAGGACTGTCCTCTCTGTTGGCTTAGTTACCACTGCGGGGGCGTACCAGCACACCTGCCATTCGTTTCGCAGGCGTCCGTACGGTTGGCGATATCTGCTCTGTTACCGACAACTCAACATGCGGCACGTACCAGCCAATACAGCAAACACGTAACACTATCCTACCAACCATGCCCACATACGGAACGAACATGCCCACCTGTGCCCACCACTGTCTAGCTCCCAGCCAGTCCAGCCGCATCCGTTTCTCCGCCGCCTCTTCGCACTGCCTACCACATATCCAACACTCTAGCTCCATGCAACAACAAACCCAACCCCATTGATCCATGGGCTACAAGAGGCGCGGCTGCTGCAGCAATAAGCACCCGCCTAAGACCTACCACGCCGTGCTTCTCGTGCTGCTGCTTCATGTGTTGCCGTGCGACCTACAACGCGGCCCTGGCCCCAAAAGCGAAATAAACATGGCAGCCGATGGGGCGCCCGCCGTCACGTGAGCCACCATCTTCTCTGCCTTCCCAAAGGGTACTGCCTGTACTCTGCCCCCTCACTGTCACAGCTACCGTATGCAAGCAACACGCGGTCAGCTGGCAACCCCCTCTTCCATCCACAGCACACGTGCTACTGTTAGGCACCATAACGCAAGGTACTGCAGTGACTTTGATGTGCACCCACCAGCTGCCACTTGCCGTACGGTTACCACATACCCGGTTTGGCTTCCACAATAGCCCCTCCGTACCAGCCACACAGCATCTCTCATCCACCACTTCACACTGCTCTTGCTGCCAGGCCCCGTGCTGCTGCTGTGGATACTGCTCCCGCTCCAACAGCCCACCCGTGCTCGTTCATCAAGGCTCAGTCGCACGTGCGCCACACACCTCAGCAACCCACGCCTCCAGCTCCAGCCGCGCCTGCTCCTCCCGCTTGCGCGTGTAGTACGGCCGCGCAGTTTGGCGCATGCAGTCGAGCACCCGCTCAGCATCCAGCGGCGCCCCGTGCTGCGCTAGCCAGCGCAGGGCGGGCACAGGCGCCTCCTGCCGAACTGCGCCCATGAGGGCCCCTTGATGCAGGGGCACCCCGAGGTCTCGTAGGAGGGCCAGCATGCAAAGGTCTCCGTTCTTGGCGGCCGACGCGTACCAGCTGTTCGCGATGGTGCCCCGTTGCGCGTCCCTCCAACCCCGCTCCACCAGCTCCTCAACCGTCTCCCCACAGCCTGCATCAGCAGCGCAGTAAGCAGCTTCCGCGGGCACCTCCCGGGCGCCCTCTGGCATCAGCTCCAGAACCGCGCACCACACCGCCCAGGGATGCCGCTGTTCCGCAGCTGCCTCTAGATGGTGCTCGGCCCTGGGACCCTGCATACGTGCACCCGCTGCCGCCAGAAGCCGCAGTGCTTGCACCAGCTGCTGGCTGTCTGCCGGCGTGCGGCAGGGCCACTGCTCGATGTAATCTGACAGAGCGTAGTGTCCAAGCGGGCACCCGGCCTCCAAGAGCCACCGTAACATGGCCAGGTCACCCCTGGAGGAGGCCTCGTCTAGGAGGAACGGGTGCAGGGAAAAGCCAGTCTGGCTCAGGAAGCATACTGTGGGGATGTGGCCAGAGACCACCGCTGAATGGATCACCTGTTGCGCCCCGTTCCGCAGGTGCACGGCGCCCAGGCCGTGCACACCTGCCTGCAGAATGAGCTGCAGCGCCTCGAGGTTCCCCTGCCTGGCCGCCGCTTCTGCGGCATCGGCAGTGTTGACAGCCACGCCTTGGCCCGCCAGCCAACGGAGCTTCTCTACGCTGTCCCTGCTGGCTGCAGCGGCAGCAGCAGGGAACCCCACCGTTCTCCACCGCTCATCTCCAGCCGGCGGCAGGTAGCCTTCTTGGATCATCTTCTGGATGAAGTGCATGCTGGCTATCCCGAGTGCCACTATCAGTCGCTGCTGACCCGCTTGGGTGAAATGGCGCTCGCTCAGCCACTGCATCCGTGTCCAGTCGCCCGACGCAGCGGCCGCGGTGCCCACGAAATTTGCAGCGAACGGCATGCCGACGCCGGTGAGGCCGCCTTCCTGCTGCGTCCAAGCCATCTTCTGGATGGCATCGGTCGTTGCAGACCCTGCGGCTGCCGCCATCACGCGCCACCAGGCCTCCAGTAAGTGCCATGGCGTGGAGTGACCGTCGATTGGATCAGCATCGTCGATTGGATCAGCATCGTCGATTGGATCAGCATCGTCGATTGGATCAGCAGAAGCTTCATCAAGGCTATCCTGCAGCCGCTGCTGCAGCAGCCCCCATGCCGCCTGCAGCCCCGCCAGGTCGCAGTGCCGCGCCGCCGCCTCCAGGGTGCTTGCCGGGTCCACCAGCCCGGGGCAGCGCTGCTCCAGGGAGGGCAGCAGGCGTGCCAGGCCCGACGCCACCGCAGCGGACCCCAGGTCGGGGACCCCGAGGGTGCTGTAGTGCTGTGTGCGCAGCAGCTCTGGGAACAGCTGCTGCTCCAGCACGCTCCACACGAGCTCCACGTTGGCTTCGAGGCCGCCCTTGAGCGCTGCAACCAGCAGCCCCAACCGCTGCCGTAGGGTCCAGGTCCGCATGGCGGACTGCAGCGCGGCGGCGGCGTGGGGCAGCACCAGCTCGTTGCCAAAGTGCACGGTGCGGTGCTCCTCCTCGCTGAACTGCTGCGCGGCGTCCTTGCAGCTCAGCCGCGCGCCAAGGGCCAAGGAGTTGGGCGGCAGGAAGGAGAAGACTCGCAGCCGCAGCTCGGGCGGCAGGGGGAAGAAGTCCACAGCTGCCTCCTCCATGCCGGAGATTGGTAGCTTGGGACCGGCGGGAGCGGCAAGCCGTTGAGTACAGTCCTACGGAGCGGGGCAGGAGATACGTATAGGAGCTGTGAGGATGCCGCATAGCGAATGAAACAGTTGAATGGGGCCAACGCGAGGCGCGTCTAGCAGGTCCGACCTTGCCGGGCCCACAGGTGCTGTGCGGAGTGATCGGGCTTTCAAGCAAAGCCTACTTAGCAACAAGCAAGATGCGGCACTTGGCAGACCTAGACACATACAGAACTTGCATATTTCAAGCAAAGCGGCGATGGAGGAGGAAATGACGCAAGGCCCGGGTGTCTCGGAGGAGCAATCCGCCATACTAGATTCAGCCTCAAGCTTACCTACCTGCAACTGGATCTCTTGCAGCTTGGTCTTTGCGCTGTAGAAGGCCGGTGGGTCAGGCCGCAACAACTGCAAGGGCGCGCTTACTTCTGGCAGCTTGCCTTCCGGGCTGAGCTAGCTACTTGTAGCTGTTTGTGACGATTTTTGACGTCTGTGAGCGTGGGGTAGTTATGGGCTTGTCCCGTTCCTTTGGCCTGCAGTGGAGTTGGTTGCAATGCCCGGATGCTCGCTCGGCACTGCAGGGAGCGAGGGGACCCTGCATTACAATTTTATTGATAAAACTTTTACGGTTGTTGCAGATATTTTATTAACAGTTTTACCAACTTCTCAACGTGAAAAGCAAGCATTTTCTTATTATCGAAATGGC
>VFQN01003691.1_pt1 | contig 21398 bp, 11 predicted proteins | sample 3512371 | NCBI WGS metagenome assembly VFQN01 (sample SAMN10412370, study PRJNA504923) | tailings metagenome | isolation source: Replicate 2 from Balatoc abandoned mine | place: Philippines: Itogon, Benguet | collected 2017-08-28
GTGGTGTCGAACCGGAAGCCGCCGGCCGCGCGGTCGTAGTGGTGCCCCACCTCGCGCGGGTCGAACTCGCGGCTGCCGACCCAGAACTCCTTCACCCGCTTCTCCGGCGGCAGGAGGAGCTGGTACAGCGACGGCACGGAGCCGTTGTGCAGGTACGGGGCGGTCGCCCACATGCCCGGCAGCGGCCCCGTCTTGTACCCGAGCAGGTAGTCGGTCGTCGGCAGTACCGGGGCGCGGTAGCCGTTGTACGCCGCCGCCTCGGCGGGCGTCAGGTTGAGTTTCGCCAACTCCGATTCGGTCAGCGCGATGAGGGCGTAGAAGAACAGCTCGGGCGCCGGCGACTCTGCCCGTCCGCCGACGAGCATCGCGTACTTCCCCGTCTTCGCGGTACGGTTCACGAAGTCACTCGCCATCCGCGGGTCAGTGCCGACCTCCTTCAACGGCGTCTGCGTGGTGCGGATGAACTGCTTCCCGGCCGCGTTCGGTGCCGTCAGCGGGTACGGTGCCTTCTCGAAGTGGCACGTCGCGCACTTCTCCCGCGCGTAGACCGCGGCGCCGCGTTTCGCCTTCTCGGCGTCGATCTTCCCCAACACCTCCTCGGGCCACGCCGGCGGCTGGAGCCGGCTGACGATCTGTTCGAGCTTGTACAGATCCCGGGTGCGCATGCTGGCGTCGAAGTCGAGTTTGCCGCCGGCGGCGGTCATCGTCGTGCGGCCGAACACGGCCACCACCTCGCCGAGGTTGCGGGCGATCGGATCCTGCACCGACCCGTTCCACTGCACCCAGTCGAGCCGCGGGGCCAGCCACAGGAACGGGTAGCTCACCGGCGCCGCCGGGGTGCGGTAGTTCTCCGGCAGGCCCGGGATGGTGCCGAGCATCTCGTTGTACAGGACCGAGAACGCGTCCATCCGGCCCGGGCCGCCGGGGTGGGCCGGGCGGCTGCGGGTGGCGAAGGCGTCGAAGTCGGCGGTGAACGCGGTCAGCTCCTTGCGCAGCGCCGCCCGGTCGCCCGCCGGACCGAGCACCTTCGCGGCGAACCGGTTGAACTTCGCGTCGTCCGTCCCGGTCGCCTTGAGCGACGCGAGCAGGCCGTCCACCAGCCCGAACAGATCGCCGAGGCCGGGCGCGCCGTCCACGCGCACGCGCTTCCCTTTGAACGTGATCTCGCCCGTGTGGCAGGCGGCGCAGTTCACGCCGAGCCACGCCTTCCCCTTGCGGTCCACGTCCTTCATGAACCCGACCGGCAGCCCGTCCGGGTTGAGCTTCGCGTCCTTCTCGCCGGGGAGATAGCGGAGCTGCTCGAGCGTGGCCGGGGAGAGCAGCAGCTCGGCCGCGTCGGCACGCTCCAGCGCCAGCGCCCACGCGTACGGGACGACGTGCGACCCCTGCGGCGTGGTGTAGTACGCGGCGCGGGTCGGGGCGTCCCAGCCCTGGTTCAGGAAGATCGGGTCGGCGGCGGCCGGGGCGGCAGTGGCGAGCACAACCGCGAGGGCCAGACGGTGGGCGGTCATGATTCCCCTAAGAAGGCGTCGGCGTCGATCAGGTCGGGGTGGGCGAAGCCCTCGGTGAAGCGGTCTCGCACCCCGGCCACCAGCACGGCGGCCTCGCCCCGGCGGCCGGCGGCGTGGAGCAGCCGGCCCAGACTGAGCACGGCCCGCAGCTCCCACCCGAGCGCCTGCTGCCGGCGGGCGACGTCGAGTGCGGCCGCGAACCAGCGCCCGGCGCCGGCCGGGTCGCCGGCGGCGCGCGCCAGCTCGCCCTGGACCCGCAGCAGTTCGGCCTCGGCGTACCGCTCGTTGAACCGCTCGACCAGCGCCCGGCCGTCGTCGATGGCTTGCTGCGCGTCGGCCCGCCGGCCGGCGACCCGGTACGCGTCGGCTAGGGCGGCGTACCGCGACGACAGGTGGAGCTCGGCCCCGGTGGCGCGGAACGCCGCCAGCCCGCGCAGCAGGTGCTCGATCCCCTCGTCGGTGCGGCCGAGCTGGGCCAGCGCGCACCCGCGGCTGAGCACGCCGGTCGCCTCCCAGAACGCGAACCCCTGCTCGCGGCAGACGGCGATCACGCGGTCGGCGGCGGCGAGCGCCAGGTCGCCGAGCCGGGCGAAGTGGTACACCCAGGACAGGTGGTTGAGGGCGTGGGCGCGGGAGAACGCGTCGCCCTCGCCCGCGGCGACGGCGACGCCCTCCTCGGCCTGCGCGACCGCCCGGTCCGCGGCCCCGAGCGCCCACAGCGCCAGCCCGCCGTAGACCCGGTGGGTGACGCCCGAGTTCTGCCCGGTCCGGCGGGCGTGCTCGCGGCACGTCTCCGGGTCGGCCAGCTGGACGCCGCGCCCGAGGTGCCGGTCGGCGGCGGCGAACTCGCCGCGGTGGTAGCGGGTGCAGCCGATCGCGTACTGCGCCTCGACCTCGAACCGCGGGTGGAGCCGCATCTGCGCCTGCGACAACAACTCGCCGCCGACCCCGAGCGCGAGGTCGAGCTCGTTCCGCAGGAGGCGCCACGTCCACAGCCCCCACGTCACGTAGAAGAGCGATTCCGGCTCGTCGAGGCGGACGCACAGGTCGCGGGCGCGCTCGAGCGTGGCCCCGGTCGCGCCGGCGGCGTACCCGCGGGTCTGGATCAGCGCCGTCCCGAGCGGCACCTGGATCGCCGCCTCCAGCCGGTCGCGGGCGAGCCCCGCGGGGAGGCCGCCGACCGCCTCCAGCCCGCGGGTGAGGTGGCCGATCGCCTCGGCCGGCGCGGTCCGGGCGATCGCCGCCTGCCCGGCGCGGAGCCAGTAGGCAGCCGCCTCCGCCGGCCGGTTCGCGCCGGTCAGGTGGTGGGCGACCACCTCGGGCTCGGCGGCCCGGGCGGCCAGCGTGTCGGCGATGCGGGTGTGGAACTGCTGCCGGCGGGACTTCAGGAGCGACTGGTAGGCGGCGTCGCGGATCAGCGCGTGCTTGAACAGGTAGCGGCCGTCCGCCGCCCGCCCCTTGCGGAACAGCACCTCGGCCGCCACCAGCTTCCCGAGCTCCGCCCGCAGCGCGGCCTCGTCCCGCCCGGCCGCCGCGCGGAGCACGTCGAACGCGAACTCGCGGCCGAGTACGGCGGCCAACTGCACCACCTCCCGGTCGGCGGCGAGGCGGTCGAGCCGTGCCAGGAGCAGGTCTTGCAGCGACGCCGGGATGGCGTGGGCCGACACCGCCCCGCCGCCGGCCTCCAGCAGCGTGCGCGTGAACTCCTCGACGAACAGCGGCACCCCGTCGGTCCGGGCGGTGACCTGGTCGACCACGTCGGCCGGGACGGCGGCGCCGGCCTTCCGCTCCATCAGGTCGGCGACCTGGCGGCGGGTCAGGCGGTTGAGCGCGATCTGCGTCTGGTGCGCCCGCGCGCCCCACGGCGGCGCGAACTCCGGCCGGTGGGTGAGGAGCACGAGCAGGGGGTCGGTCGGGGCGGCCTCGACCAGCGCCGAGAGGAAGTCGAGCGTCGTCGCGTCCACCCAGTGCAGGTCCTCGACGACGAACAGGATCGGCCGCGCGGCGGCCGTCGCCCGCACCCAGTCGGCCAAGACCGCCTGGGTGCGCTCGCGGAGGCGCTGGGGGCTGAGCGTGACCGCGGGCACCGACCCGCCGGGCGGGACGCCGAGCAGCGCGGCGAACACGCCGACCTGCTCCGGGTCGGACAGCCCGATGCGGCCGAGGTGGGCGGTGAGGCGCTCGGCCTGGGCCGCCGGCGGGTCGTCGCCGAGGCGGAAGGCGCGGCGGAAGTATTCGATCGCGGGGTGGAGCGGGCTGTCGCGGTGGACCGGCTCGCACCGCCACTCGACGACCGGCGACCCGGCCGCCCCGGACTCGGCCCGCAGCCGCTCCTTGAGCGTGTGCGTGAGCCGCGACTTGCCGATCCCCGGCTCGCCGACGAGCAGCACGATCTGGCCCAGCCCCTCGCACGCGAGCTGCCACCGGTCGCGGAGGAGCCCGACCTCCTGGTCGCGGCCGACGAGCGGGGTCAGCTCGGCCGCCCCGGAGGCGTCCAGCCGCGTCGCCCCCTTCCCCGGCCCGGCGACGCGGAACAGTTCGACCGCGCCGGCCCCGCGGACCTCGTGCGTCCCGAGCGGCTCCCACTCGAACAGCTCGCGGGCGAGGCGGTGGGCCGGGCCGGTCGCCAGCACCGCGCCGGGCCGGGCCGCCGCCTCCAGCCGGGTGGCCACCGTCAGCACGTCGCCCTCGACGAGCCCGGCCCCACCGACGACCGCCGGTCCGGTGTGGACGGCGGCCCACGCGAACGGCTGCCCCGGCCCGGCGGCGGGGCGGGGGGCGAGCACGTCGGCCGCGGCGCGGAGGGCGCGGGGGGCGGCGTCCTCGACCGCGGTCGGGTAGCCGAAGCAGGCGGTGAACACCGGCCCGGCCGGGAGCGGCGCCCCCTCGTACCGGCGGACCGTCGCCTCGCACGCCGCCCGGAACGCCGACGCGAGCTCGAACCGCTCCTCGGGGTCGGCCGGCCCCGCACCCGCCGGCCACTCCAGCCCCGCCGCCAGCACCGTCACCTGGCGCCGCTCCGGCACCGCGGTCGTGGGCGGCGCCGACTTCGCGGGCCGGTTCGCGTGCGTCGCGTCCGCCGGCCCGACGGGTGCGACGGCCTCGCGGCGGGTCGGCGGCGCCTCCGCCGCGTCGGCCGCGGCGCGGAGGGCGGCGGCGAACTCCTGTGCGGTTTCGTACCGGTTGGCGGGCCGCTTCTCGAGCGCCCGGAGGCACACCTGTTCCACCTCGGCCGGTACGGTCGGGATCAGCTCGCGGGGCGGCCGCGGCGGGTCGAACTCGGTCTGCCGGAGGACGTCCTCGGCCGAGTCGGCGCGGAACGGGCGGCGGCCGACGAGCATCTCATACAGCACCACCCCGAGGCTGTACACGTCCGTCCGGCCGTCAATCCCGTCCGTCTCGCCGCGGGCCTGCTCGGGCGACATGTACCCGGGCGTCCCGGTCACCATCCCCCGCCACGCCCCGGCGTCGTCGTCCGCCGCCAGCGCGATCCCGAAGTCGAGCAGCACGGGCCGCCCGTCCGGGGTGAGGATCACGTTCGACGGCTTGACGTCGCGGTGGACGATCCCATGCCCGTGGGCGTGGGCGAGCGCGTCGGCGACGCCGGCGGCGACCCGGGCGGCGTCCGCCGCGGTCGGGGTGGCGCGGGCCAGCCAGGCGTCGAGCGGGTCGCCGTCGATCAGGTCGGAGACGATGTACCCGCGGCCGTTCTGCACCCCGGCGTCGAAGACGGTGACGATGCCGGGGTGGCGGAGGCGGGCGAGGCGGCGGGCCTCGTGGAGGAAGTGGTCGGCCCCGACGCCGATCACGGCCCGGTGCGGGATCTTGATCGCCACCTTCCGGTTCAGCGTGTCGTCGAACCCGACGAAGACACTGCCGAACCCGCCCCGACCCTTGAAGCCTACGACCCGGTAGCGGCCGACCGCGGCCGGCACGTCCGCGGGGACGCCGGGCGCGGCCGGGCCGCCGCCGGTAGTCACCGGTCCGCCCGCGGTGTGGAGCGGTTGCGTCACCGTTCCCGGGGGCGGCGCCGGGTCGGTCCCGTCCAGCCTCTGGGTCTCGTTGGTCATTCACACCCCGGTGGGCGGCGGGCCGTCACGGCCGTGTGAACCGGGCACGCAGGTCTCGGGGCGCCATCACCCCGAAGAAGTACGATTGGTTATACCCCGCCCCCGGCTCCAGTTCGACCCGCGCCCGGGCGTAAACCGTGGCGGCGGCGAGTTTCAGGTAGAACAACGCGAACCGCATGCCGACGCACTGCCGCGGCCCGCGGCCGAACGGGAAGAAGTACCCGCGTTCCGCCGCGTCCGCCGCCGCGCCGCTCGTCCAGCGGTGCGGGTCGTACTGGTCTGGGTTTGTCCAATAGTCCGCCGAGCGGTGTAGCAGCCAGTTCGTGAGCACGACGACGGTGTCGGGCGGGAGAGTGTGACCGCCGAGGACGGTCGCGCGGGTGGTGACGACGTTCCGGCCGTAGGCCGGCACCGGGGTGAGGAAGCGGAGCGACTCGCGGACCACGCCGTCGAGTAGCGGCGCGGCGGCGAGCGCGGCGCGGTCCGCGGCGTGCAGCGGGGCGCACTCGGCCCGCAGTGCGGCGTCGAGGTCGGGCCGCTGGGCGAGCAGGTAGAACGTGGTGGCGAGGCAGCTCGAAGCCGAGCACGCGCCGCCGTAGAAGATGTTCGCCATCAGCGCCCGGAACTCGGCCGGGCTCGGCGGGCTGCCGCGGCGGACCATCGTCGCGAGCAAGTCGGTGCGGTGCGGCGCCGGGTTCTGCGCGGCGGCGATGAGGCGGTCGAACCGGTCGTACCACGCCCGCCGCTCCGACCAGAACCGCGGGGAAAGCGGCGGCACGAGCGCCCGCAGCGGGTTCTTCATCCGCCCGTCGCCGACGCCGCCCAAGTACATGAACCGGTCGAAGTCGGCGTCGTCGAACGGGTCGCCCCACGTCACCCGCGCGAACGCGCGGAGGGTGAGGCGGAGCACGGCGTCGGTCAGGTCGAGCGGCCCGGTCGCGGACCGGGCGACGAGCTGATCGACGCCGGCCTCCAGTTCCGCGCGCAGCGCCGGCACCTGGGCATCGAGCCAGGCGTCGAGGTCGGGGAGGTTCATCGGGTGCGCGGCGCGCCGCCGCGCCCACGCAGGACCGTTCGAGATGAACAGACACTGCGGCAGGATGACCGGCGCGAGTGCGGCGCCGGGCACGTCCTTGTAGAAGTCAGTGTGATTGCGGTCGAGCACGTCGCCGATCAGGTCGGGGTCGTTCAGCACCACGATGGGTGTGCCGAACGCCCACGCCAGGCTCATCCCCCCGTACTCCCCCCCGTAGTCGGCGAGCACCTCCCACGGCTGCCGCCCGACGAAGTCGAGCAGGTTCCCGAACGGGAACCGCGGGGCGGGGCCGGGGATGCCGGCGAACCGCCGCAGGCGGCCGCGGAAGGCGACGCGGAACAGCCCTTCGAGCACGGACGACATGGAACCTCGGGGCGGGGTCGGGGGTACGTCGGAGCCCGGGCGAACGGCCGTGAGCCGGCTGGTCGTTGCGTCGGCCACTCGGACGAAGAACAGGCCAGTCCACGAGCCGCGACCGCAAGGGAGCGGCTGGCGTACACCACCACTGCGATTGCGGAAGGTGGGTTCCGCAGCCGCTCCCTTGCGGTCGCGGCTCGTGGCACTACCGGCCTATCTTCCACGCACCTGGCGCAACACCAGCTGGCTCACGCCGGCCGTTCGCCCGGGCTCGGTCAGACGTTGATGCTCTGCGGGACGCCGGTCGGCAGGAGGTACTCGTACGGCCGGCGGCCGGCGTTCCGCGCGGCGATGGTGGTGCCGATGTCGGCGAGCCGCGCCCGGAAGCGGGCCAGCGGCTCGGCCACGCGCGGGTCGCGGAAGTGGTCGGCGGCGTACTCGCCGAGTTGCGTGTAGTGGACCGTCCCGAGGGCGTACCCGAGTTCCATCTGGAGCTCGGCCATGTCCAGCGGCGGCAGGACGTTCAGGTAGTCCTGCTCGGTCGCCCCGCCGCGCGACGTGGGCGCGGGGGCGTACCCGGCGAGCGGCATGTTCGGGGCGTAGCTCATCAGGTCGTACTGCGGGAAGTTCACCGCCGCGTGCTGGACGCTGCACGTGAAGATCACCCGCGTCAGCGCCTCCACCACCTCGGCGACCGCCCCGCACCGCCCCACACCGTTGATCCGCCCGCCGGTCGCGGCGCCGATCTCGGCGCCCCACGCCTGGAGCTCAGTGTCGGCGGCCACGTCTGCGTCGGCGGGGTAGTACAGCGCGACGTACTCGCGCACCCAGTCGCGGATCGCCTCCCAGTGGAGCAACCCGTCGTCGCGGTACGGGTACTCCGGAAACCGGTCGGCGTCGGCCACCCCGCGGTCGGCGAGCGCGACGGGGAGCGAGGAGTGGGCGAACGAGAACGCCTGGAGCCCGTGGGCCGTCAGCCCGCGCGAGTAGTTGATCGTCCCGCCGAGGAGCTTGTCCACCGCCCCCTTGTCGGCGATCAAGTGCCGCCACGACGCCTCGTTAATCGCCAGCGTCCCCTCGAAGTGTGGGGCGAGGAGCAGGAACAGCGGGTGGTTCGGCGCGAGCTGCCGGTGCGTCGAGACGACAAACGGCTCGACGAGCAGGTGCGTCAGCCCGAGGTGCGTCACGGCCTCGTGCAGGTTGCCGTCGGCGATCTCGACGATCGTCTTGGCAATCAACCAGTTGTACCCGTCGCGCGGGGTGAAGACCGGGTTCTCCGGGCCGGGCGTCTGCTTGCACTGGATCGCCACCGGGCGGAGCCGGCGGGTGGCGCGGTCGAGCGCGAACGCGGCGAGCGGGGCGTACAGGTACTTCCGCCCGTCCGGGTAGTCGCCGCACTCGGCGTTGGCGAGCAGGTGGTAGTCGGCGAGGAACAGCCGGCCCTCGGCCGCGGCGGCGGCGAGCGTGTCGCCCGGGAGCGCGTCCTGGAAGAGTTCGTCGGTGAGCGGGAACCGGTCGTCGAGCCGGTCCACGGCCCGGAGGACGACCGGGTTCGGCCCGGCGACGCGCATGGCGGCGAACGCCGCGTCGTCGGCGTAATCGCGGGCGATGGGCGGGAGGCCGATCTTGCGGAACAGCCGCGCGTAGTCGTCGAGCGACTTCGGGCGGTCGGCCGCGGCGTCGTGCCGGCCGGTGAACTTGATGGCGTCGGACACGAGCGCCTTCAGCCCGCCGAGGAGCTCGAACCCGTCGGCGATCAGGGTCGAGAGCCACGAGTGCTTGGAGCGGAGAAAGTCGGCGAGGCGGCCGGTGCGGGTGAGCTCGGCCTCGTTCTCGATCGTGGTCAGCACCCGCTCGCCCATCACCTTGAGCCACGAGTACGAGAACTCATCGACCCGCGGGACGGAGTCGGCCAGCGCGAGCGGCGAGACGTGGGTGTAGTTGAAGGCGTACTTCCGCCGGGCGGACTCGAGGGCGGCGTCGCGGTCCGCCCGGTTCGGGTCGTTCTGTGGTAGGAAGGCGGACATGGCGGACCGGTAGCACGGGGCGGGTCGGGACGTCCGCGGGGCGGACCCCCGAAGGCTACCGCCCGCCGCGCCGGTTGGCAACGAAAACGGGGCCGCGTCCCCCCTCCCGTCGGGCCGGAATCGCCAGGTTGGACCGGCTGATACGCCTCTCCACCCACCCGCAAGGCATTGGGCCTCTCACCCACGGGGCGCTGCCCTCCCACGGGCGCGAGACTTTTCGCCCCGCTAGTCTCTCCGAGAGTCCCAGCGGACGCTCTTGCTGCGGCTACAGGCTCAACAATCCGAGACTTTCCGGCCGTACCCAAGTTGCGAGTCAGGCCGGGAGGCACGAACACACCGCGGTGTCGCAGTGAACGGGTCGTTCGGAATGTGCGGCCCGTAGGGCCGGGCGTCCCTACGCCCCGGTCAGCCGAGCGGCGAGGTCGTTGTCGCCGCCGGTGTCGGTGAGGCGTTGTTCGCGGCCCTGGTACAGGTACGTCAGCCGGCGGTGGTCGAGGCCGAGCAGCGAGAGCACGGTGGCGTGGGCGTCGTGCATGTGGACGCGGTCCTCGACCGCCCGCAGGCCCAGCTCGTCGGTCGCACCGATCGCCTGACCGCCGGTCACGTCGCCGCCGGCCAGCCACATCGTAAACCCGTTCGGGTTGTGATCGCGGCCGGCGCCGCTCTGCGAGGTCGGCGTGCGGCCGAACTCGCCGCTCCACACCACCAGCGTGCTCTCGAGCAAACCGCGGGCGGCGAGGTCGTGGAGGAGGCCGGCGATCGGCTTGTCCACCTTCCGGGCCTGGCGGAGCGTGCCGGCGTGCGAGTCGTCGTGGTGGTCCCAGTCCTTCGAGTCGCCGCTGCCGGAGATGAGCTGAACGAACCGCACCCCGCGCTCCACGAGGCGCCGGGCGATCAGGCAGCGGGCGCCGAAGTCGCGCGTCGCCGGGTCGTCGAGGCCGTACAGGTGGTGCGTCCGGTCGGTCTCGCGGCGCACGTCTACCGCCTCCGGCGCCGCCGTCTGCATGCGGAATGCCAGCTCGTAGGTGGCGATGCGGGCGTCGAGCTCGCCGGCCGCCGCGGGGGTGGCGTCGCGGTGGAACTGGTTCAGGCGTTGGGTGAGATCAAGGGCGCGGCGCTGGTCGCCGGCGGTCACGCCGTCGGGGCGGTCCACGTAGAGGATCGGCGGCCCGTCGGTCCGCAGCGTCGCGCCCTGGTACACCGGCGGCAGGAACCCGTTGCCCCACAGCGGCGTGCCGCCCTTCACCTTGCCGTCCGGGTCGGTCATCACCACCAGCGCGGGCAGGTTGTCGGCTTCGGACCCGAGCCCGTAGGCCACCCACGCGCCGACGCTCGGCCACCCGAGCCGCGACTGGCCGGTCAGTAGCGCGTACTGCGCCGGGCCGTGGTTGAAGGCGTCGTGGTAGCAACTGCGGACGACGGCGAGCTTGTCGGCGTGGCACTGGAGGTGCGGCAGCGCGTCCGACACCGGGAGCCCGGACGCGCCGCAGCGGCGGAACGCGATCCGCGTGCCGAGGAGCGGCTCCTTGCGCACGTCGGTGAACTGCGCCGGGATCGTGCCGAAGCTCGCCGGCAGGAGCTGCCCGTGGAGGCGGTCGAGTTCCGGCTTCGGGTCGAACGTCTCCATCTGGCTCGGCCCGCCGGCCATCATCAGAAAGATGACTGCCTTCGCCCTCGCGGGCCGGTGCGCCGGGCGCGGGGCGAGTGGGTTGGCGCGGGCCTTGCGCTGGGCCAGGTCGAGCAGCGCCCAGGCGCCGAACCCGAGCCCGACGTGCGCCAGCCAGTGGCGGCGGGTGAGGTGGTGCGTCATGGGAGGTAGACGAACTCGCTGGTGTTGAACACGGCGACGCACAGCTCGCGGACGGCGGCGCGGCGCGGGTCGGTCGCCCCGGCCGGCGGCGCCTGCTCGACGCCGCGCAGGAACGCGACCGCCTCGCGGCGCTCGTCCGCCGTCATCGGTCGCCCGTAGGCGCACCGCCACGCCCGCTCGGCGACCGCGGTCGGGCTGCCGTCGGTCTCGCGGAGGAGGCGGGCGGCGAAGGCGTCGGCCTGGGCGCAGGCGGCGCCGTTGTTCAGGAGCGCGAGCGCCTGCGTCGGGACGACGGTACTGTCGCGGCGGCCGCAACTGCTCACGTTCTCGGGCGGGTCGAACGCCCCGAGCGGCGGGAACCGGAACGACCGGCGGACGACGACGTATATCGCCCGCCGATTAGCGTCCGCCGCCGGACCGGGCGTCCAGGTGCGGTAGTTGCCGACCAGCTCGCGCGGGTCGAGCGGGGGGAAGACGGGGAGGCCGTACATCGTCCGGTCGAGCGTTCCGGCGGCGGTGCGCATCGCGTCCCACACCACCTCGGCCTCGACGCGCCGCGGCTGGAACCGGGCGAGGAGGCGGTTCTCCGGGTCGCGCCGCAGCACCGCGGCGTCGGCCGCTGCCGACTGCTGGTACGTCTCCGACATCAGGATGAGCCTGTGAAGGGTCTTCAAACTCCATCCACGCTCGACGAACTCGACGGTGAGCCAGTCGAGAAGTTCGGGGTGCGTCGGCCGGCCGCCGCGGGTGCCGAGGTCGTTCGGCGTACCGACGAGCCCCGCCCCGAAGTGCCCCTGCCAGATGCGGTTCACGATCACCCGCGCCGTGAGCGGGTTGCGCGGCGACGCGACCCATTCCGCCAGCGCCGCCCGCTCTGCCCCCGGCGAGGCCGTGCCACCCGTCAGCCGCGCCGGCAGCGCCGCCGGCACGACCTCGCCGGGGTGCGCCAGCTCGCCGCGCTTCAGCAACCTCACGTCGAGCGCCTTCGTGCGGCGCCCGAGTCCGCGGACCGGGAGCTCGGGGTATTCGCCGCCCCTTTGGTCTGCCTGCTTCCTCGCCTCCGTGAACTCTTTCTCGCGCTTGATGAGGAAGACGTTCTCGCGCAGCGCCGAACCGTCGGGGCGGTAGTCGACCAGCGTGCCCGCGGCGAACGTCGCCTGAAGGGCGTAGTAGTCGCGCTGCGAGACGGGGTCGTACTTGTGGTCGTGGCAGCGGGCACAGCCGACGGTGAGCCCGAGGAACGCCGCGCCGGTCGTGTCCGCGGCGTCGGCGAGCCAGTCGTCGTCCAGTTGGCCGGGCACCATCTTCGCCTCTTCCAGCACCGGCCCGACCGCGTACAGGCCGGTGGCGACGAGCGCGTCGCGGTCGCCGGGGTAGAGCGCGTCGCCGGCGATCTGCTCCTTCACGAACCGGTCGAACGGCTTGTCGGCGTTGAACGAGCGGATGGCGTAGTCGCGGTAGCGCCAGGCGCTGGCGTAGAAGATGTCGGTCTCGAACCCGCCGCTGTCGGCGTAGCGGGCCACGTCGAGCCAGTGGCGGCCCCAGCGCTCGCCGTAGTGCGGCGACGCCAGCAGCCGGTCCACCAGGCGCGCGTAGGCGTCCGTCCGGACGTCGGCGGTGAACGCCTCGACCTCCGCCGGCGTCGGCGGCAGGCCTAGCAGGTCGAGCGTCGCGCGGCGGACGAGGACCGTGCGGCTGGCCCGCGGGGCCGGCGCGAGCGATTCCTTCTCCAGCCGCGAACGGATGAAGGCGTCGATGGGGTTCGCGACCGGGTGACGGGTCTTCGGAACGTTAGGCTTCTTCGGCGGGACGAACGCCCAGTGCTCGGCGTAGGGCGCGCCCTGCTCGACCCAGGCGCGGAGCGCGGCGACCTGCTCCGGGCGGAGGCGTGCCCCGTGCTTCGGCGGCGGCATCCGCCCCTCGGCGTCGGGGGCGGTGAGCCGCGCCAGGAACTCACTCTTGCCCGGCTCCCCGGGCGCGAGGGCCGCCCGCGCCGCTGCCGCCTCGTCGAGCCGCAGGTCGGCCTTGCGGGCGTCGGCGTCCGGGCCGTGACAGGCGAAGCAGTTCGCCGCGAGGACCGGGAGCACGTCGCGGTTGAAGTCCACGTCCGCCGCCCGCGACGGCAGCGCGACCGCGAGGACGGCGACGGTCGCTAACAGCTCGCGCATGCGGTCCGCTCCGATCGACCCGCAGGGGGTGGGTTGAGCTTGGTGGGACCGGCGTCCCGCCGGTCGTCCGAGAAGACCGGAGGGACGCCGGTCCCACTAGACCAAATATCCTCAGCCGAACCTTGGTCAGTCCAGGTTGGCGACTTCGCCGCCGGCGTGGCTGCCGATGGCGAACCGGGTCGCGTCCGACGTGCTGTCCCGGAGGAACCGCACGCTCCCGTCGAGGAACGACATGTTGAGCCCGCCGGTGTGCCGGCTGCTGAACCCGATCAGGTGGCGGGTGTCGGAGGTCGGGGCCGGGATGACCGGGTTGAACGGTACGAACGTGGACCCGCTGAACGCGTTGTGCCCGTTCTGCGCGTGCGGCGACGCGACCGCCCACGTCCCCCAGCCGCCGTGCCCGCTGCTCCCCTCGCTCCCCGCCCCGTTGTGGTACCGGTAGCGCTCGCCGACCGCGGCCGTGTTGCTCGTGCCGTCGATGATCGCGGTGAGCTTGAACCCGTCGTTCTGCCCGAACGGCCCGTTCAGCCGGCGGACGGAGACGGAGGTGCCGTCGATGGTCACGCTCTGGCTCCCGGAGACGAGGATGAAGAACCCGAAGAACCGCGAGACGCCCCCGAGCCCGCCGTCGTCGTTGTGGTTATTGTTGGTGACGTTGTTCGAGGTCACCACCGCGTAACTCGCCGCCGCCCGGCCGGGGATCGGGATGCCGCGGGAGTTGTCGTCGTAGGTCTCGGAGTCGGTCGAGGACGGGCAGCGCATCACCTGCAGCTTGGTCGTCAGTGCCGTCAGGAAGCTGCCCGACTGCCACGTCGCCGGCGCCGGCGGCGGGGCGAACGGGACCAGCCGGTACAGCGGGTCCTGCTCGAGGTAGGGCAGGATGACGTAGGACCAGTGGTACGCGGCGGTGGTGTCCGGCCACGGGCTGTTGTTGATCTGCTGGGCCGACCCCGCGCCGCCCGAGTTCGGGTCTTGAAGCGCCTTCTTGATGCACGCCGGCGGGAGGAACCCGTTCGCCGACTCGTAGGCGTGCATGCCGAGCGTGAGCTGCTTGAGGTTGTTGGAGCACTTGGCCCGCGCCGCGGCCTCGCGGACCTTCTGGACGGCCGGGAGCAGGAGACCGATGAGGATGGCGATGATGGCAATGACAACCAACAGTTCGATCAGTGTGAACCCACGAGCCTGATTCCGGTCGGCAGTCATGGACGCACCTGTGCGGAAGGGGGAGAGAAACTCACCCGCGGGCGACCCGCGGGCGCTACTTCGGGTCCATCTCGATGGTGAACTCGTTCGACCCCGACGTGACCTCCAGCGTCACCGTCTTGGTCCGCTTGCACTTCGCCGGGTTGGTGTCGTCGAGGACGACGAGGACGGTGTGTGCGCCGACGATCGCGCCGTCGTAGTTGCGGAACGTGCTCAGCTCGAACTCGCCGGCCTCGGTGGTGAACCCGGTGGCGGGCTTGCCGGCCTCCTTCTGCCCAGCCGCCCCGACCGGGGAGAACGTGACCTGCGCCTCCTTGATCGGGGCGCCGTTGAACACCACCTTCCCCCGGACGGGGGCCATCTGCGGGCCGCCGCACCCGGTGAACACCAGCGCGGCGAGGCCGCACGCGAGGAGAGAGGACCGTCGGCGCATGGGACCACTCCTGGAGGCCCGACGGGCGCGCGCCGGCCCCGCCGCGGCGTCACGCGACGCCACGGGCCGCGGGTCCGCGGTCACGTCGGTGGTGTGCGACCAACCCGTCCCGTTACAGCGGCGGGCGGCCCTGCGAGTACAGCTTTTCGACCTCCGCCCCGGCCAGCGGGCGGGAGAACATCAGGAACTCGTCCATCGCCCCGGTGAAGTGGCGCACCGGGTTCCGGGTTCGGTACATGGCGGCCGTCCAGTTGCCGAGCTCGGCGTCGCCGACCCGGAGCGCCAGGTCGAGGGCGACCGGGGCGCGGGTGACCGGGCGGCCGTCGAGGTAGTGGACCACCTCGCCGGCGTCGGCGTCGTAGACCACCGCGAGGTGGAGCCACCGGCCGAACAGGTCCGGCGTGACGACGCCGGTCGCCCGGTACTGCGGGCCGCGGACGCCCGGCGCCGGGTTGTAGTCCGGCGGCCCCTTGATCCCGAGGATCACCGTCCCGTCCGACCCGATCTGCCAGTGGGGCTCGCCCTCCTCCCACCCGTCGGCCATGAGCAGCGCGTTGTTGATGTTCGGCAGCGCGTCCGGGCGGACCCAGGCGGCCAGGGTGAGCGAGCGGAACTCGCCGGGCACGTTCAGCCGCACCCGGTCACCGACGCGCTTGAACTCCAGCCCCTGCCGCCCCGGCCACCGGCCGGCGCCCCACGCACACCCGACCACCGCCCCGTCGAACGGCTCCCGCCCGCCGCCGACCGCGCCCCGGAGCCGCCGGTCCCACGCCGGGTCGGGCTCGAACGGGTAGTACACCACGAGGCTCGGGTCGGTGCGGAGTGCCGCGCTCGCGGCGGCCCACTCGGCCCGGCGCCGGGTCACGTCGACCGCCAGGCGGTCGGCGAGCCCGGCGGCGGTCAGGAATGCGGCCGGGTTCGGCGCCACCGGGCGGCCGCCGGCGCCGTCCACGCTCAGCCCCTGCCCGGTCGTCAGCTCAGTCCGCGGCGGCGCCTTCGCGTCCGCCCCAGGGTCGTACAGATCAACCTTCCCCTCGAAAACGTGGACCTCGGACTTCCCGCCGGTCACGTCAAGGCCGAACTCGGTCCCGCGGTCGATCAGGTTGACGGCCGGCGAGCCGACGGCGAACCCCTGTGCGTGCGGCGGGACGCGCGCCCGCAGCTTCCCCCGGGCGCAGTACGCCCGGTTCCGCGAGACGAGTTGGAGTTCGGCCGGCCCCTCCAGGATCACCGTCGCCCCGCTGTAGAACTCGATCTGCGCCGACCCCGACTTCAGCACCAGCCGACCGGGAGTGAGCGCCGCCCCGGGGTGGGTCGGCAGGCCGGTCTCTTCCCACACGGCCCGGTTGGTGTGGGCCAGCACCGCAACGCTGTCGTCCGTCGCCTCCGCACCGACGGGCGGGCGGGCGGGGCGCTCGGTGGGGCGCGGCACGAGCCACAGCCCGAGGAGCAACCCCGCCGCGAGCCCGGTCAGGCCGAACGTCCCCCAGACGAAGAAGCGACCCCGCCCGGCCGGTCGCACCGGCGTGGTCGGCGCCGGGGCCACCGGTTCGGGCGGGGCGGCCGCGGCCGGCGCCGGGCGGCCGGCGAACTGCCGGATCAGGTCGGCCTGAAGGCTCATGTACTGGACGTACCGCGCCTCCGCCTCGGGGTGGGCGAGGACGAGCGCCTCCAGCCGGCGCACCTGCTCGGGCGTGATCGACTCGTCGCACAGCGCGTCGAGGAGCGGTTGCAGTTCGGCGAGGATCGGAGTGTCCGGGGTCACGGGCGGCCCTCCCGGGCGAGGGCGCGCTGGACGCAGTCGAAGAGCGCCTGCCGCAGCTTCGCCACCGCCTTGTACACGGCCTCGACGGACCGCCCGGTCTCGTCCGACGTGGATTGGGTGGTCGCGTCGTCGGCGAACCGGCGGGTGAGGAGGTCGCGGTCGCGCGGGGTCAGCTTCTCGACGCACCCGGCGAGCGCCTCGCGGCGGTCGTCGAGTCGCAGCGCGGCCGCCTGCTCGCCTGCGGCCTCGGCGACGCGCTCCAGCATCGCCCGGCTGAACCGCACCCGGTCGCGCCGGGCGTGCTTGTAGGCGTCGAGCACCTTGTAGTAGGCGATCCGGCAGCCCCACGCGGCGAAGTCGTCGGGCGGGCGGGCCGGGTCGAACTTGTCCCACATCACCAGGCTCGCCTCCTGGAGCACGTCGTCGGCGTCGGCCCGGTTCGGGAGTAGCGCCAGGATGTACGCGTAGAGCCGCCGCTCGTTCTGGATGAACAAGCGGAGGAATACCTTGCTCTTCCCCGCGGGCGCGGCGACCTCGGCCGGGGCGGGCTCCGGTGGGTCGGTGTCGATGTCGGCGACCATGAGGCGCATCACCTCCCGGGAGAAAGGAGGCCCGCCCGGGCCGCGCCGGGGCAGGTGGCTACCTAGAAGTTGACGATCGCGGCGAAGATTGGAAGAAAAAATCGGGTGCAACTTCCCCGAGTCCCGCGCCGGCGGGGGCGGCCAGCCCTCGCGGCGGACGCGAACCCAATGGCCCCCAGGGCGTCTTACCTCGGACACCCCGCCCCCGGACCGAGCCCGATGCTGCTGACGCTCTCGACTACGCGCCCGCCGGCCACCGACCTCGGGTTCCTGCTCCACAAGCACCCGGCCCGGCTCCAGACGTTCGACCTCAGCTTCGGCCGGGCGCACGTCTTCTACCCCGAGGCCGGCGACGACCGGTGTACCGCCTGCCTGCTCCTCGACGTGGATCCGGTCGCGATCGTCTGCGGTACGGCGCCGGACCAGTCGTTCCTCCTCGGCCAGTACGTCAACGACCGCTCCTACGCCGCGTCGTCGTTCCTGAGCGTGGCGATCAGCCAGGTGCTCGGGTCGGCGCTGCAGGGCGCGTGCAAGGCCCGCCCGGAGTTGGCCGCCGCGCCGCTCCCGCTCGAAGCATCAATCGACGTGCTCCCGGCCCGCGGCGGCGAGCGGCTCCTGCGGGCGCTGTTCGAGCCGCTCGGGTACGCCGTCGCGGCGGCCCGCCTCCCACTCGACGACCGCTTCCCCGAGTGGGGCGACAGCCCGTACTTCGCGGTCACCCTCCGCGGTACCGTCACCCTCGCGGCACTCCTGGCGCACCTCTACGTCCTCGTCCCGGTCTTGGCCGGGCACAAGCACTACTTCGTCGGCGAGGACGAGGTGGACAAGTTACTCGACAAGGGGGCCGGGTGGCTGGCCGCGCACCCGCTGCGCGAGGAGATCGCCCGCCGCTACCTCAAGCACCGGCCGTCGCTCTACCGCGCGGCGCTGGCCCGGCTGGTCCAGGAGGAAGCCCCGGCCGAGGCCGACGAGGACGAGCCGGCCGCCGCCCCGGAGGAGGGACTGGAGACCCCGCTGAGCCTGAACGACCAGCGCCTCGCGGCGGTGGCGGCCGCGCTGCGGGACGCCGGCGCGAAGCGCGTGCTCGACCTCGGCTGCGGCGAGGGGAAGCTCGTCCGTGAGCTGCTGCGCGACCGGCAGTTCGAGGAGGTCGTCGGGGTGGACGTGTCGCTCCGGGCGCTCGAAATCGCCGAGCGCCGGCTCGACCAACTCCCCGCGGGCGTGGCCGGGCGGGTGAAACTGCTCCACGGGTCGCTGGCGTACCGCGACCGCCGGCTCGCCGGGTACGACGCGGCCGCGGTGGTGGAGGTGGTCGAGCACCTCGACCCGCCGCGCCTCGCCGCGTTCGAGCGGGCGGTGTTCGAGTTCGCCCGCCCGCAGGCGGTGGTGCTGACCACCCCGAACCGGGAGTACAACGCGGTCTGGGAGTCGCTCCCAGCCGGGAAGTTCCGCCACCCGGACCACCGGTTCGAGTGGACCCGCACGGAGTTCCGCGGCTGGGCCGAGGGGGTGGCCGGCCGGTTCGGCTACGCCGTCACCTTCCACACGGTCGGGCCGGAACACGAATCGTTCGGCCCGCCGACGCAGATGGCCGTGTTCGGGATGCTTGGGAGTTCCACGGGACCGACCGTGCCGGAGGGCAGAGCGTGACAACACCGTTTCGCCCGAAGCTGATGGCGGCCGCGACGCCCTCCGCCCGGATGGACGCGCTCTGCGACTTCATGGAGTTCTGGCTCGGTCCACGCCTCCCGGCCTACAGCGAACCGGTGGACGCGGTGGCCGCCCGGCCGTTGCCGATGCTGCTGCGCCGACTCTACGAGTTCGCCGGCCGCTGGCCCGGCCTCGAAGGCCGACCGTGCAAGTTCGTCGTCCCCGCCCTCGGCATCCAGGACAACCTCGTCTCGCTTCCGGCGATCAAGACGACCGACGACGGCAAACTGGTCTTCCTGACCGAGAACCAGGCGGTGTGGGACTGTCGGACCCTGCCCACGGGTGACGACCCGCCGGTCTGGTGCTGGGGGGACCACGACGACGGCCGGGGCGGCTGGGCCACGGCGGAGCGACTCGTCTGCGAGTCGCTGTCCCGGTTCCTGACAACGTTCGTTCTCCAGGAGATCGTCTTCGGTTCCTGCCTGTGGCTGAGCGACGAGGGGCTGTCGGCGCAGTTCGACGCGGACGCGGCGAGCCACGTACCCGTTTGGACGGGCGGCCCGTTCGTACCAGGGCGGGACTATAGGTTTCACCTCTGGGGTGAGGTGCTGTCGATGAGTCTCCAGGACTGTGATATGCACGTCCTGGGCGCGAACCATGCCGGCGGAATCCGCTTCCTGAACGAGCGTCAGGGGCGGGTCCGGAGGATTCACCTGATGGCGGGCGACTGGACTCTCGAACTCGACGATGACGGGGCTGCCCGCGTTGACTACCGGAACTGGCCGACCGATGAAACCGCCCGCGCACCGGCTGGGACGTTCCCGTTCGCCGAAGTGCTCGCGGCGGTGAGCGCCGCACCGTTAGACACTACCGCCGGGGGCGGCGCTCTCGTCTTCATGTTTCGGGAAGGGCAGTCCGGCGGGGTACGGGGCCGGCCGGTTCACGACAGCGGACTGGTGGCGTCACTTTTCCGGCGCGCCCTCGCCGCCGACGGCGGGCGGAACCCTGACATCGAACAGCGGTTCGCCGCGGAGTGGTTGTCGTGAATTCTCTCCCTCCAGTGACGCCGCCCACCCCGATCCCGGTGCGTCTGCCGGCGCTGAGCCTCGTCGTCCTGATCGGCCCGAGCGGGGCCGGGAAGAGCACGTTCGCCCGCCGGCACTTCAAGCCGACCGAGGTGCTGTCGTCCGACGTACTCCGCGGCTGGGTGGCCGACGACGAGACCGACCAGGCCGCCACCCCGGCGGCGTTCCGCGTCCTCCACCACGTCGCCGCCGAACGGCTGGCGGCCGGGCGGCTCACGGTGATCGACGCCACCAGCGTCCGCCCCGAGGACCGCAAGCCGCTGGTCGAACTGGCCCGCAAGTACCACGTCCTGCCGGCCGCGGTCGTGTTCGACGTGGCCGAGGCGGTGTGCCACGAGCGGAACCGGGCCCGGCCCGACCGCGGGTTCGGGCCGCACGTCGTCCGCCAGCAGCGGGATGCCCTGCGGCGGTCGCTCGGCGGGCTGGCCCGGGAGGGGCTCCGCCACGTCACCGTCCTGCGGACGCCGACCGAGGTGGACGCGGCAGCCGTGGAGCGGGTGCCGCTGTGGACGGACCGCCGCGGGGAAACCGGCCCGTTCGATGTGATCGGCGACGTCCACGGCTGCTGCGACGAGTTGGAGGAGTTGCTAACCCGGCTCGGGTACGCGGCGGCCGAGGCCGGGCCGGACGACCCGGTCTGGGGGCGGCGGGTGTTCGCCCACCCGACGGGGCGAAAGGCGGTGGTCGTCGGCGACCTGGTGGACCGCGGCCCGCGGGTGCTCGACGCCGTCCGGCTGGTGCGGAACATGGTCGCGGCCGGGACGGCCCTGTGCGTCCCGGGGAACCACGACGTCAAGCTCGTGAAGAAGCTCCGCGGCCGCGACGTGAAGGTCACCCACGGGCTGGCCGAGACGTTGGCCGAGTTCGCCGCCCTGCCGGCCGACCTGCGCCCGCGCGCCGAGCGCGAGGCGGCCGAGTTCCTCGACGCGCTCGTCAGCCACTACGTCCTCGACGGCGGGCGGCTGGTCGTCGCCCACGCCGGGCTCAAGCAGGAGATGCAGGGGCGGGCGAGCGGGGCGGTGCGCGAGTTCGCCCTGTACGGCGAGACGACCGGCGAGACGGACGAGTTCGGGCTGCCGGTCCGGCTGAACTGGGCGGCCGACTACCGCGGGCCGGCGGCGGTCGTGTACGGCCACACCCCGGTCCCGGAACCGGACTGGCTCAACCGCACGGTCAACGTCGATACGGGGTGCGTGTTCGGCGGCAAGCTGACGGCCCTGCGGTGGCCGGAGCGCGAGCTCGTGTCGGTCCCGGCCGCCCGCACTTACTGCGAGCCGGCCCGGCCGTTCCTCCCGGCCGCGGGCGCGCTGACCGCCCAGCAGCACCACGATCGGGTGCTCGACGCCGAGGACGTCATCGGGAAGCGGCTCATCGGCACTTCCCTCCGCGGGACGGTGACGGTGCGCGAGGAGAACGCGGCCGCCGCGCTGGAGGTGATGAGCCGGTTCGCCTCCGACCCGCGGTGGCTCGTCTACCTGCCACCGACCATGTCTCCGTCCGAGACGGCAACGACCCCCGGACTACTCGATCACCCGGCCAACGCCCGCGCCTCCGGCCGCCCCCGGTCCGGCCGGGCGGACGGGACGTTCCCCCAGGTCTGGCTCCTGGCCCCGTGCGAGCTCGGCACCCGGGCGGTCTGCGGGCTGACGATCAAGCCCGGGCGGCGGAACGAGCCGGTGATGGCCGGCCCCCTGGTCGACCG
>VFQN01003692.1_pt1 | contig 21396 bp, 15 predicted proteins | sample 3512371 | NCBI WGS metagenome assembly VFQN01 (sample SAMN10412370, study PRJNA504923) | tailings metagenome | isolation source: Replicate 2 from Balatoc abandoned mine | place: Philippines: Itogon, Benguet | collected 2017-08-28
GCAAAGTAAACTACTTTTTCAAAAGGTTTTTTTATTTAATCTGAAAAATAAGAAGCGAAGACAAAACTATCAAAATTAAATGAAGCTTGCTCTTTTTTAATGATTAAAACGGGAACACTTGAATTTCTTACTACTTTTTCAGCATTTGAACCTATGAACATTTCTTTGAAACCGCTTGCGCCATGTGAACCCATTACGATTAAATCAATATTATTTTTTTCGCTTACTTTTAGTATTCCGTCAAAAGCTAATTCAAATTGTATAATTTCTGAAACCTGAAGTCCTTCCAGACAATTGTCGTCCATTAATTCTTCCAATTTGTTGATGGCAGCGTTTTTGAAAAGCATTATTTCGGGTAGTTCATGTCCAACTCCAATAGCGTCGCCTGCTTGACCGGGTAATTCCAGCATGTGTAACAAGATGATTTCTCCATTGTTTTTTCTGGCAATTTCTGCGGCTACTTTTAGTGCATAATAAGCGTGGTCTGAAAAGTCCGTTGGAACCAATATTTTTTTCATAATAAAAAAGGAATAAATTAGTTGTAAATTAGATACAATAAAGGTATTAATTTTTTTTGATTTGACAAGATTTTTTGATTTATAAAAAAATCACTATATTTGCACCATTATTTACGATTTTTTAAATAATGAGGGAAGCACTGCTTCCCTCTTTTTATACAGGTTATGACATTTAAAGAAAAGGTAGAAAGTCTATTAGATCAAGGTTTGAGTGAAAACCCGTCTTTGTTTCTTGTGGATTTAAGTATTTCGGAAGGTTATAAAATTTTAGTAACTTTAGACGGTGATAATGGTGTCACACTTCAGGATTGTATTGATATAAGTCGTGTCATTGAGCATAACTTGGATAGAGAAGAGCAGGATTTTTCATTGGAAGTTGCTTCGGCAGGAGTTTCTTCTCCGTTGAAAAATATCCGTCAGTATAAAAAGAATGTAGGTAGAACTTTAAAGGTTAAAACAGTTTCAGGAGAAACAATTGAGGCTGAGTTGGCTGATGCTAATGATGAACTTGTTGTTTTAAAATGGAAATCCAGAGAACCTAAAAAAATTGGAAAAGGAAAAGAAACAGTTGAAAATGTTCGTGAAATTCCTTATTCAGATATAAAAGAAGCAATTGTTATAATAATATTTAATTAAAAATTTGGCATGGAAAATATTGCATTAATCGAATCATTTTCAGAGTTTAAAGACGATAAACTTATTGATCGAGTAACGCTTATGGCGATTTTGGAGGATGTTTTTAGAAACGCATTAAAAAAGAAATACGGTTCGGATGATAATTTTGATATTATCATCAATCCTGATAAAGGTGACATGGAGATTTGGAGAAATCGAGTAGTGGTTGCTGATGATGAAGTAGAAGATGAGAATCAAGAAATTGCATTATCTGAGGCCAGAAAAATTGAACCTGATTTTGAGGTTGGAGAAGATGTGTCAGAAGAAGTGAAAGTAATTGATTTGGGAAGAAGAGCAATCTTGGCTTTACGTCAAAATTTGATTTCAAAAATTCATGAACACGACAGTACAAATCTTTATAAGCAATTTAAAGATTTAATAGGGGAAATATATACAGCAGAAGTTCATCACGTTCGTCCAAGAGTTGTAATTTTGGTTGATGATGAAGGAAATGAGATTGTGTTACCAAAAGAAAAACAAATACCTTCTGATTTTTTCCGTAAAGGAGATAATGTAAGAGGTGTTATTGAAAGTGTTGAGTTGAAAGGAAACAAACCGCAGATTATCATGTCGAGAACGGCAGATAAATTTTTGGAGAAATTATTCGAACAAGAAATTCCGGAAGTTTTTGATGGTTTGATTATGATTAAAAAAGTAGTCAGAATTCCGGGTGAAAAAGCAAAAGTAGCTGTTGACTCTTATGATGACAGAATTGATCCTGTTGGAGCTTGTGTGGGAATGAAGGGTTCTCGTATTCACGGAATTGTTCGTGAGTTAGGAAATGAAAACATAGACGTTATTAATTATACTGCAAATGCTTCGTTGTTGATTACAAGAGCTTTGAGCCCTGCAAAAGTTTCGTCGGTGAAAATTAATGAGGAAACAAAACATGCGGAAGTTTTCCTAAAATTGGAAGAAGTTTCAAAAGCTATTGGTCGCGGTGGACATAATATTAAATTAGCCGGACTTTTAACAGGTTATGAACTTGATGTTATTAGAGAAGGAAATGCAACAGAAGAAGACGATGTCGAATTAACTGAATTCTCAGATGAAATCGACGGATGGATTATTGATGAGTTCGCTAAAATTGGTTTGGATACAGCAAAAAGTATTTTGAGTCAAAATGTTAATGACTTAGTAAGAAGAACCGATTTGGAAGAAGAAACTATTTTAGAAGTAATAAAAATATTGAAAGAAGAGTTTGAAGACTAATTTTTCAAAAACAACAACACAACAACAATAGATAAACATTAAAAAGATTTTATGTCTGAAGGAAATATTAGAATTAATAAAGTTTTAAGGGAATTAAATATTTCTTTGGAAAGAGCTGTGGATTATCTTAAAGATAAAGGAATTGCTATTGAGGCAAGTCCAAACACAAAAATTTCCGATGATGTATACAACATTCTTTGTGGTCAATTTGCAGGAGACAAAGGGAATAAGGAAGCTTCGAAAGGAATAAGTGAAGAAATTAAAAAAGAAAAAGAAGCGCTTCGAATTGAAAGAGAGAAAGAGATTGAAGACAAACGTAAGCAAGAAGAAGAGCGTCAGCGTTTGGAATTGATTAAGGCAAAAGCTGTTGTTACCGGACCAAAACAAGTTGGAAAAATTGACTTGGAGCCAAAAGCGCCTATTGAAACACCAAAAATTACTCCGGTAAAAAAGGAAGAAAAAGTTGTTGAAGTTCCTGCTGAGAAACCGATTGTTGAAGAGGAAAAACCAAAAGAAGTTGTTGTACAAAAAACAACAGAAACACCTTCAGAACCTGTTGTTGAAGAGAAAATAGAGACTCAATATCAAAAGTTGTCGGGAGCTACTTTGACAGGTCAAGTAATTGATTTGTCACAGTTTAATAAACCAAAAAAGAAAAAAGAAGAGTTTAAAAAAGACGGAAATAAACCGGGAACGCCTTCTAATAATAATGCATCTGGAGCGGCTAATTCAAATGCCGGTAAAAATAAAAGAAAACGTATTCCGCAAAAACCGGGAGAACAAAGACCTGTTAATCCGTCTGGAAATAACAATGGAAATAAAGATTCTAAATTTGGTAATAAACCAGGTTTCCAAAAAGGAAATCGTCCTGCAATAGTTCAAAAAGTTGAGCCTACAGAGGAAGAAGTTAAAAACCAAATAAAAGAGACATTAGAACGTCTTCAAGGTAAAGGCAATAAATCTAAAGCAGCAAAATATAGAAGAGATAAGCGTGATTCTCATCGTCAACGTACGGAGGAAGAATTGCAAGCCATTGAAGAAGGAAGCAAAGTACTTAAAGTAACAGAGTTTGTTACGGTAGGTGAAATTGCAACTATGATGGATGTGCCTATTACTAAAGTTATTGGTACTTGTATGACATTAGGAATAATGGTTACTATGAATCAGCGACTTGATGCTGAAACATTGTCAATTGTTGCAGATGAGTTTGGTTATGAAGTAGAATTTATAACTACGGATATCGAAGAAAATCTGGAAGTTGTTGAAGACAGACAGGAAGATTTAGTTCACAGAGCGCCAATTGTTACCGTGATGGGTCACGTTGATCATGGTAAAACATCCTTGTTGGATTATATTAGAAAAACTAATGTAATCGCAGGAGAATCCGGAGGAATTACACAACATATCGGAGCTTATGGGGTTAAGCTTGATAATGTTCAAAAAATCACTTTCTTAGATACGCCTGGTCACGAACCGGTTACCGCAATGCGTGCTCGTGGTGCTCAAGTTACCGATATTGCAATTATTGTGATTGCTGCTGATGATGATATCATGCCGCAAACTAAAGAAGCAATTAGCCATGCTCAAGCAGCAGGAGTTCCAATGATTTTTGCCATTAATAAAATTGATAAACCGGCAGCAAATCCTGAAAAAATTAAAGAACAACTAGCAACCATGAATTTGCTTGTAGAAGATTGGGGAGGAAAATATCAATCACATGATATTTCTGCAAAGGCTGGTATTGGTGTAAAAGAATTATTAGAAAAAGTATTGCTTGAAGCTGAAATTTTAGATCTAAAAGCAAATCCGGATAAACCTGCAGTAGGAACGGTTGTAGAGGCATTTCTTGACAAAGGTAGAGGATATGTTTCAACAGTTTTAGTACAAGCAGGAACATTGAGAGTTGGTGATTATGTATTGGCCGGAAAAAATCATGGTAAAGTGAAAGCAATGCATGATGAAAGAGGACATAATATAAAAGAAGCCGGTCCATCGACGCCAATATCTATTTTAGGTTTGGATGGAGCGCCTACAGCGGGAGATAAGTTTAATGTGTTTGAAGACGAAAGAGAAGCAAAACAAATTGCTGCAAAACGTACGCAATTATTGCGCGAACAATCCGTTCGTACTCAAAAACACATTACGCTGGCAGAAATCGGGCGTCGTATTGCTTTAGGTCAGTTTAAAGAATTGAATATTATTCTTAAAGGAGATGTTGACGGTTCGGTAGAAGCATTGTCAGATTCATTCTCAAAATTATCTACAGAAGAGATTCAAATCAGAATTATACATAAAGGTGTTGGAGCCATTACAGAATCTGATGTATTGTTGGCTTCGGCTTCTGATGCTATTATTATCGGATTTAATGTTCGTCCTTCGGGAAGTGCAAAACAATTGGCAGAGAAGGAAGAAATTGACATTAGAAACTATTCGATTATTTATGATGCAATTGATGATCTTAAAGATGCGATGGAAGGAATGCTTTCTCCTGAATTGAAGGAAGAAATCACTGGAACTGCCGAAATCAGAGAGATTTTCAAAGTGTCAAAAGTAGGAAGCATTGCTGGATGTATGGTTACAGACGGTAAAGTTTTCAGAAACTCTAAAATACGTCTAATCCGTGAAGGAGTTGTAATTTACACAGGTGAATTGGCAACCTTGAAACGCTTTAAAGACGATGTTAAAGAAGTTTCAAAAGGATACGATTGTGGTATGCAGATTAAAAATTACAACGATATCCATGAATATGATGTTATCGAAGCTTTCCAAGAAGTGGAAGTGAAGAAAAAATTGAAATAAAAAAAGCCCCGTTTTAAAACGGGGCTTTTTTTATTTATTAGGTTTGATCAAAAAGGCGTTTGGGTATTTTTTCTTTAAAAGTTGAAGGTTTTTTTCGGCTTCAATGCGGGTTTTAAAATTTCCAACCCAAACTTTATACATTGGCGTACTGAAAACAATGGTTCCGTCTATGTTTTTATTTTCTTTTTTAAAGGCAATTAGGGTTTTTTTAGAATTTTCACTATCACCATTAAATATCTGAATTTTAAATCTGTCATTTACTGTGATAGAACTGTTTATTTTTCGTTTCTCATTTAATAATTGCTCAAATTTTGGGTCTTGATTAACATTGATATTCCTTTCTTGTGAGTATGAAATGAAGCTTATTTGTAAAGAGAAAATTAAAACATAAATTCGTTTATTGGCTGTAAAAAGTGTCATAATGATTTGATTTTTATACAAATGTAAAACTTAATAAATTAAACAAAACATAATTTGTTATTTAGAATTAATATAAATTGATTATTAAGATATATTTAAGGTTTTGAGAATAGTTCATAAGTCGTATTTTTGTGCAAGTTTTTAATAAAGCGATGTGTTTTTTGTGAATTTTTCATCATAAAAATCATGCCAATTTAGTCGATAATCATTAATAAATATGAAAAACGTGGGTAACCATAATTCGATTTCAAGGAAAATACTCTTCAGTTTAGCATTTACGCTAGTTTTCTCCTTAACTTTATTTGCACAGGAAACAGCAGCTCCGGCAGCTGATGTGGCGGTAGCTTCTGCTCCGGCAACAGGTGGTGATCCGGTTGCGGGAAAAGCGTTATTTAATGCAAACTGTGCTGCGTGTCACAAATTAGATGCTAAATCAACTGGTCCGGCATTAAGAGGTGTTGCTAATAAGTATGACAAAGCTTGGATTTACAAATGGGTGAACAACAGTTCTGCTATGGTGAAATCAGGTGATGCAAAAGCAGTAAAGATTTTCGAAGAGTACAATAAGTCGGTAATGACTTCTTTTCCTCAATTATCAACAGCAGATATTGATAATATTTTAGCTTATACATCTGAGCCAAAAGCAGAAACGCCAAAACCGTTAGTTTCAACAACAGAAGGACAAACTGCGGATAGCGGAATTTCTAACAACGTAATTCTTGGTGCATTAGCATTGGTATTATTAATGTTAGTAGTAATGTTATTCTTTGTAAACAATGTGCTCACTAAAATTGCAAAAGCTAATGGTGTTGAGGTTGTTCAAAAAGAAGCTTCTTTGCCTTTGTGGAAAGCATTTGCTAAAAATCAATTTTTAGTTTTGGTTACTTCAATATTCTTGTTGTTGGCGAGTGGGTATTTTGCTTATGGATGGATGATGCAGGTAGGTGTGGATCAAAATTATGCTCCGGTTCAACCAATTCATTTCTCACACAGAATTCATGCAGGAAGTAATGGTGTAGATTGTAAATATTGTCACTCGGCGGCTAGAGTTAGTAAAAATGCAGGTATTCCTTCGTTGAATGTTTGTATGAACTGTCACAAAAACATTTCAGAAGTCGCTGATACAACTGCTACGGCTGAACATTCTAAAGCATTCTATGATGGAGAAATCCAAAAATTGTATGATGCAGTAGGTTGGGATAAGTCACTTCAAAAATATACAGGAAAAACTAATCCGGTGAAATGGGTTAGAATTCATAACTTGCCTGATTTTGCTTATTTTAATCACTCTCAACACGTTTCTGTTGCAGGTATTGAATGTCAAAAATGTCACGGTCCTGTTGAAACGTATGAAATTCAAAAACAATTTGCTCCTTTAACAATGGGATGGTGTGTGAACTGTCATAGAGAAACCAATGTGAAAGTAGAAGGAAATGCTTACTATGAAAAAATTCATCAGGAACTTTCTAAAAAATATGGTGTAGAGAAATTAACCGCTGCACAAATGGGAGGTTTAGAATGTGGTAAGTGTCACTATTAATAAAATTATTAAGAAGCTAATATTTATATACGATGTCATCTAACAAAAAATACTGGAAAAGTGTTGAGGAACTAAACGAAAATAGTTCTATTGTTGAGACGCTTAGAAATAACGAATTTATTGAAGAGATTCCTGTAAATGAATTTCTTTCAGATAAAGAAACGTTATCATCTTCATCAACTACTCGTCGTGATTTCTTAAAATATGTAGGGTTTAGTACTGCTGCGGCTACATTGGCAGCATGTGAAGGACCGGTTCATAAATCAATTCCTTATGTGTTACAGCCTGAGCAAATCATTCCTGGCGTTGCTGATTTTTATGCAACAACAATGTTTGATGGTTTTGATTTTGCTAATTTGTTGATTAAAACACGCGAAGGTCGTCCAATTAAAGTTGAAAACAATACTATTGAAGGAGCAAAGTTCTCTGCGAATGCTAGAGTTCACGCTTCTGTATTGTCTTTGTATGATAATTTAAGATTAAAGCAAACTAAAATTGGAGGCAAAGATGCTACTTGGCAAGAAGCTGATTTGAAAATTAAAGCAAGTTTGGCTGATGCAAAAGCAAAAGGTGGACAAGTTGTTTTGTTAACAAATACTTTGGCAAGTCCTTCGACTGAAAAATTAATCGCTGAGTTTATTGCAAAAAATCCAACGGCTAAACATGTTGTATATGACGCAGTTTCAGAATCGGCAGCACTTGATGCTTTCGAAGCGGTTTCTGGAGAAAGAGCTTTAGTGGATTATGATTTTTCAAAAGCTAATGTTATCGTTTCTATTGGTGCTGATTTCTTAGGAGATTGGCAAGGTGGCGGATTTGATACAGGATATGCAAAAGGAAGAGTTCCGCAAGCAGGAAAAATGTCAAAACATTTTCAGTTTGAAGCTAATATGACTTTGTCTGGTGCGGCAGCTGATAGAAGAGTTCCAATGACTGTTGCTGAGCAAAAATTAGCATTAGTTAAAATATACAGTTTGATTACAGGTTCTGCTGTGGCCACTGGAAAAATTGCAAATGAAGATGCGGTTTTAAAAGCAGCACAACAATTGAAAGCTGCTGGTTCAAAAGGAGTTTTGGTTTCGGGAATTCAGGATAAAAATGCTCAATTATTAGTTTTAGCTATTAATCAAGCTTTAACAAGTGAAGCATTTTCAACAGTTGGAACACGTCAAGTTAGAAAAGGTTCTAACGAAAAAGTGGCACAACTTATTGCTGATATGAATACCGGAACAGTTCATACGCTGATTATGAGCGGAGTTAATCCGGTTTATACTTTAGCAAATGGAGATGCGTTTGTTTCAGGATTGAAAAAAGTAAAACTTTCGGTTTCTTTTGCCTTGAAAGAGGATGAAACAGCTTTGGTTTCGTCAATTGCAGTTCCTGCACCTCATTATTTAGAATCTTGGAATGATTTAATGTTAACTAAAGGAACTTATTCTTTAGTTCAACCAACAATCAAACCATTATTCAGTTCAAAACAATTTCAAGAAGCGTTGTTAGATTGGAATGGAAATACTCAATCTTTCTACGATTATATAAGAGCAAATGCAGCTAACTATATTTCAGGGACTACTTGGAATAAAGCATTGCATGATGGTTTGTTTGTTGGTGCAGTAAGTGCAACTTCTATCGGTTCTGCTGATTTTGGAGCTGCTGCCAATGCATTAGCGCAAACCAAACCAGTTCAAGGATTTGAATTAGTATTGTATACTAAAACAGGTCTTGGAGATGGTCAACAAGCAAACAATCCTTGGTTACAAGAGTTTCCGGATCCAATCACAAGAGTTTCTTGGGATAATTATTTAACTATCTCCAGAGCTGATGCAGAAGAATTAAGTGTGGAAAATAGAATTGTTGCTGACGGTGGTTTGAATGGAAGCTATGTTACAGTAAAAGTTGGGAATAAAGAAATAACAGCTCCTGTTATTGTACAGCCAGGTCAAGCAAAAGGAACTGTTGGTCTAGCGCTTGGATATGGTAGAAAAGCTGCTTTAAAAGAAGAAATGCAGGTAGGTATTAATGCCTATGCTTTGTATGCTAATTTTAATAATGTACAATCAGCGACTATCTCTAAAGCTGGTGGTGAACATGAATTTGCTTGTGTTCAGTCACAGAAAACATTGATGGGTAGAGGTGATATTGTTAAAGAAACTACATTAGAAGTTTTCAATACTAAGGATGCTAAAGTTTGGAATCCTCAACCGATGGTTTCATTAGATCATAAAGAAGTTGAAGCTACTTCGGTTGATTTATGGGAGTCTTTTGATCGTTCAATCGGACACCACTTTAACCTTTCTATTGACTTGAATTCTTGTACAGGATGTGGAGCATGTGTTATTGCTTGTCACGCTGAAAATAATGTTCCTGTGGTTGGAAAAGAAGAAGTAAGAAGAAGTCGTGATATGCACTGGTTGCGTATTGACCGTTATTATTCTTCAGAAGAAACTTTTGCTAAAGATGTTGAGAAGAAAGAAGGTTTCAATGGCTTGTTTGGAGATAAAGGTTCGTTAGGTGGATTTGGACAAATGGAAAGTCCTGCTGATAACCCGCAAGTAGTATTCCAACCAGTAATGTGTCAACATTGTAATCACGCACCATGTGAAACAGTTTGTCCGGTTGCTGCAACTTCTCACGGTCGTCAAGGTCAAAATCACATGGCATATAACAGATGTGTTGGAACAAGATATTGTGCAAACAACTGCCCATACAAAGTGCGTCGTTTTAACTGGTTCTTGTATAATAACAATGATGAGTTTGATTTCCACATGAACAATGATTTGGGTCGTATGGTTATCAATCCTGATGTAAACGTTCGTTCACGTGGAGTTATGGAGAAATGTTCAATGTGTATCCAAATGACACAAAAAACTATTTTGACTGCAAAACGTGAAGGAAGAGAAGTTTCAGTTGATGAATTTGAAACTGCTTGTTCGGCTGCTTGTTCTACAGGATCAATGGTTTTTGGTGATGTTAACAATAAGCAAGATAAAGTTGCAAAACTTGCTGAAGATAAAAGAATGTATCACTTACTTGAGCATGTTGGTACAAAACCGAATGTATTCTACCACGTAAAAGTTAGAAATACCTAATAGAAAATTAATTAATAAGAAACAATATAAAGGATTATGTCGTCTCATTACGAAGCACCCATTAGAAAACCTTTAGTTATAGGTGATAAAACTTATCACGATGTAACAGTTGATGTAGCTGCTCCAGTTGAAGGTAGAGCAAATAAACAATGGTGGACAGTATTTTCCATAGCATTGGTAGCTTTCCTTTGGGGAATAGGTTGTATAATTTATACTATATCTACAGGTATCGGAACTTGGGGATTAAATAAAACCGTTGGTTGGGCTTGGGATATTACTAACTTCGTTTGGTGGGTTGGTATCGGTCACGCCGGAACTCTAATTTCTGCAGTACTTTTGTTATTCCGTCAAAAATGGAGAATGGCAATTAACCGTTCAGCAGAAGCAATGACAATCTTCTCGGTAGTTCAAGCCGGTTTGTTCCCAATTATTCACATGGGGCGTCCGTGGTTAGCGTATTGGGTTGTTCCAATTCCAAATCAATTTGGTTCCCTTTGGGTAAATTTCAATTCACCACTTCTTTGGGATGTATTTGCAATTTCTACCTATCTTTCTGTATCATTAGTATTCTGGTGGACAGGTTTATTACCAGATTTTGCAATGCTTAGAGATAGAGCAGTTACTCCTTTCAATAAAAGAATTTATTCTATTTTAAGTTTCGGTTGGAGCGGAAGAGCAAAAGACTGGCAACGTTTTGAAGAAGTTTCATTAGTTCTTGCTGGTTTAGCAACGCCACTTGTACTTTCGGTACACACTATTGTATCTTTTGACTTTGCTACTTCTGTAATTCCAGGATGGCATACTACCATTTTCCCGCCATATTTCGTTGCTGGTGCGGTATTCTCAGGTTTTGCGATGGTAAATACACTTCTTATCATCATGAGAAAAGTATCAAATTTAGAAGCTTATATCACTATACAGCATATTGAATTGATGAACATTGTAATTATGATTACAGGTTCAATCGTTGGTGTAGCTTATATAACAGAGTTATTTGTAGCTTGGTATTCAGGTGTAGAATATGAGCAGTATGCTTTCTTGAATAGAGCAACTGGTCCTTATGCTTGGGCTTATTGGGCAATGATGACATGTAACGTGTTCTCACCACAGTTTATGTGGTCTAAAAAATTAAGAACAAGTATAATGTTCTCCTTTGTAATCTCGATTGTTGTAAATATCGGTATGTGGTTTGAACGTTTTGTAATTATTGTTACATCACTTCATAGAGATTATTTACCATCATCTTGGACAATGTTCTCACCAACATTTGTAGATATAGGTATTTATATTGGAACGATTGGTTTCTTCTTTGTATTATTCCTTTTATATGCTAGAACTTTCCCAGTTATCGCTCAAGCAGAGGTAAAAACAATCTTGAAATCATCAGGAGAAAATTATAAAAGAGAAAGAGAAAAAGAAGGTCATAATCATTCAGATAAACACTAATTGTTGTTATGAGTAGTACTAAAGTTATACACGCATTATATAATGATGATGATATTTTGATGGATGCTGTAAAGCAAACAAGAAAAGCACATTATCATATTGAAGAAGTTTTTACGCCTTTTCCGGTTCACGGATTAGACAAAGCTATGGGATTAGCACCAACTAGATTAGCGATTTGTGCCTTTATTTTTGGTTGTATTGGTATTTCATTTGCTACTTGGATGATGTGGAATATTATGATTAACCCAACAGGTGGTTGGCCTCAAGATATTGGTGGAAAACCAAGTTTTAGTTATATTCAAAATATGCCTGCATTCGTTCCTGTAATGTTTGAGATGACTGTTTTCCATGCAGCTCACTTAATGGTTATTACTTTTTATTTAAGAAGTAGATTGTGGCCATTTAAAGAAGCGGAAAATCCGGATGTTAGAACAACTGACGATCATTTTTTAATGGAAGTTGCGGTAAATAATAACGAAGATGAATTAGTTTCTTTCTTCCAAAACACAGGTGCAGTTGAAGTTAAAGTTGTAGAAAAGCATTAAAAAGAGAATATGAAAAATTTACTTAAAGTAGTATTTATATTTGGATTAATTATTTCATTGTCTTCTTGTAAAGATGACAAGAAACCTAATTACCAATACATGCCGAACATGTATGAATCGGTTGCTTATGAAACCTATTCAGAGTCTGATGCTTTCAATTCACCTACTGGTTTGAAAGGAAAAGAAGGGCAATTGCCTGTTGACGGAACTATAAAAAGAGGTTTTCAACCTTATGAATATCCTAATACAACAGAAGGATATGAAGCCGCAAAAGCTAGTTTAAAGTCACCTCTTGATCCGGCTACGGTTGATATGAAAAAAGCTCAAGAATTATTTGAAATTTATTGTGCTATATGCCATGGAAATGCTGGTGACGGAAAAGGAAAATTAGTGACTAATGAAAAATTCCTTGGAGTTCCAAGTTATAAAGACAGAGTTATTACCGAAGGAAGTATTTTTCACGTAATTACTTATGGACTGAATTCAATGGGTTCACATGCTAATCAGTTAAACCAAGAAGAAAGATGGTTAGTGACAGCTTATGTTCAAAAACTGAAAAGCGAATTATAATTGTAGAATAAACTGATTGTTATAGATATGTATACTTTTTCTAGTAAATTAAAAACATTTTCATTCATCTTGATGCTTTTAGGAGTATTAGGAATTGGTTATGGTTTCTTTTCAGCACCAAAAACAATTCAAGATGTAGAAACTATACTTGCTGCTGATAGTCATGGTCATCATGATACAAAACATGATGCACATGCAACTGAAAAGCACGATGCTAAAGCAGAGGCAGAGCATCAAGAACATCTTGAGCATGTTTTGCATCAATTGCAAAACAAACCTTGGGCAGCAGTTTATGTAGCTGGTTTATTCTTCATGTTAATTTCTCTTGGAGTTTTAGCATTTTATGCTATCCAACAAGTAGCACAAGCAGGTTGGTCACCAGTATTATTCAGAGTAATGCAAGGTATAACTGCTTATTTATTACCAGGTTCAATCATTGTTTTCATTATATTATTACTTTCAGGTTTCCATGTAAATCATTTATTTGTATGGATGAATGAAGGTGTAACCCAAGTTGGTCATGAAAACTACGACAAACTTATTGCAGGAAAATCAGGCTACTTAAATTTCCCATTCTGGATTATCAGAGCTGCAATATTCATCGCGGGTTGGAATTTGTATCGTTATTTATCTAGAAAAAACTGTTTAGCTCAAGACGAATCTAATGATAATACATTCTACAAAAAGAATTTCAAAATGTCAGCGGCATTTTTGGTATTCTTCATCGTAACAGAATCTATCATGTCTTGGGATTGGATTATGTCAGTTGATCCACACTGGTTTAGTACATTGTTCGGATGGTATGTTTTTGCAAGTTTCTTTGTAAGTGGAATTACTGTAATTTCAATGGTAACTTTATACTTGAAATCTAAAGGATATTTAGAATATGTAAATTCAAGTCATATTCATGATTTATCAAAATTCATGTTCGGTATTAGTATATTTTGGACTTATTTATGGTTTTCACAATTTATGCTTATTTGGTATTCAAATATTCCTGAAGAGGTTACTTATTTCAAAACAAGAATTGAACACTTCAATTTACCGTTCTTCGGAGCAGTTGCTATGAACTTTGTGTTTCCTTTCTTAGTGTTGATTAATACTGATTTCAAACGTATCACTTGGATTATCGTTATGGCAGGTATTGTAATCTTAGCAGGTCACTATATTGATTTCTTCAATATGATTATGCCGGCTACTGTTGGTGACCAATGGTTTATCGGTATAACTGAGATTGCAGCAATTTTATTCTTCTTAGGATTATTTATTTTCGTTGTATTTACAGCATTGACGAAAGCGCCGTTGTTACCGAAACGTAATCCATTGATTGAAGAAAGTAAACATTTTCATTATTAATATTTAAAGTAAAAAACGAATGACAACTTTTTTGATACTTATAGTTGTAGCTTTATTAGCAATTGCTTTGTGGCAGTTAACCAAAATTTTTGACCTAACTCAAATAGGTTCTAGAGTTAACGATACTCAGGTTGCAGATGATAATGACAATAAAGTTAATGGATACTTGATGTTTGCTTTTCTTGTTTTCATATACATCACTACAATTTATTGTGTATGGCATTATGGACACTTTCCATTGTTGAGCGATTCAGCATCAGAACACGGACCATTAGTAGATAATTTGATGATAATTTCATTAGTGTTGATTTTTATTGTTCAAACTATTACACAAGCATTACTGCATTATTTCGCTTTTAAATATAGAGGTAGAGAAGGTCAAAAAGCTCTTTATTTTGCAGATAATAATAAACTTGAAGTTATCTGGAGTTCAATTCCAGCTGTGGTTTTGGCAGGTTTGATTCTATACGGATTATACGCTTGGAATAATATTATGTTTGTTGATAAGGAACAAGAAGAAGATGCTATCGTTATTGAATTATACGCCCAACAATTTAAGTGGGAAGCAAGATATGCAGGTGCTGACAATGTTTTAGGAAAAGCAAACGTTAGATATATTGAAGGCGCAAATAACTTAGGTGTTGATTTGTCTGATCCAAATGCTCAAGATGATTTTTCATCTTCAGAGTTGCATATACCAAAAGGGAAAAGAGTAATTTTCAAAATGCGTTCTCAGGATGTATTGCATTCAGCTTATATGCCTCATTTTAGAGCGCAAATGAACTGTGTTCCTGGTATGGTTACCACATTTTCTTTTATTCCGACAGTTACTACTGCTGAAATGAGAGAAAGAAGTTCTATTATTGAAAAAGTTGCTAATATAAATGCAATCAGAGCAAAGAATAGCGAAAAATTAGTTGCAAAGGGTGAACCAGCTTTAGAACCTTATACTTTTGATTATTTATTGTTATGTAATAAAATTTGTGGTGCTTCTCATTACAACATGCAAATGAAAATTGTTGTTGATACTCCAGAAGATTTCGACAAATGGATGAAAGAAAAACAATCAAAAACTATTGCTGCTGCGGCTAAAGTTGCTGCTGCTGAAGCTGCTGCCACAGAAGTTGAAGCTGCAAAACCTGATACTACTGCAGTAACAACAACTAAAGACACAACTTTAGTAGCTCATTCAACAGAAGTTAAATAATTATTTAAAATATAAAGCTTAATAATATGTCATCAGAAGCTCACAATCACGCACACGAAAACGATCACGGTCACGACCACGAGCATCACCATAAAGATACTTTTATCACTAAATATATTTTCAGTATTGACCATAAAATGATTTCTAAGCAGTATTTAATTACTGGTATTATTATGGGTATTATTGGTGTAGGAATGTCTATGTTGTTTAGAATGCAAATTGCATGGCCAGAAGAATCATTCAAAATATTCAATATATTATTAGGTGATAAATTTGCTCCAAATGGGGTAATGACCAATGAAGTTTATTTGGCATTAATTACCATTCACGGAACCATCATGGTATTCTTTGTACTTACTGCTGGTTTGAGTGGAACTTTTAGTAACCTTTTAATTCCATTACAGATTGGTGCAAGAGATATGGCGTCAGGTTTCTTGAATATGGTTTCCTATTGGTTATTCTTCCTTTCAAGTGTTATTATGGTTATTTCTCTTTTTGTTGAGTCTGGACCAGCTTCTGCAGGATGGACAATCTATCCGCCATTGAGCGCTTTACCACAATCAATTTCAGGTTCTGGAACAGGTATGACACTTTGGTTAGTTTCTATGGCAATTTTCATCGCATCTTCATTATTAGGTTCTTTGAATTACGTAGTAACAGTTATCAACCTTAGAACAAAAGGTATGTCAATGACAAGAATGCCATTAACCATTTGGGCATTTTTCATTACTGCAATTATAGGTATTATTTCGTTCCCGGTTTTATTGTCAGCTGCTTTATTGTTGATAATGGATAGAAGTTTTGGTACTTCATTCTTCTTGTCAGATATTTATTTGGCAGGTGAAGTGTTAAACTATCAAGGTGGTTCGCCAGTATTATTTGAGCATTTATTCTGGTTCTTAGGACATCCGGAAGTATATATTGTATTATTACCGGCTTTGGGTATTACATCAGAAGTTATCGCTACCAATGCTCGTAAACCAATTTTTGGTTACAGAGCGATGATTATGTCAATTATTGCAATTGCATTCTTGTCAACAATTGTTTGGGGACATCACATGTTTATTTCGGGTATGAATCCGTTTTTAGGTTCGGTATTTACCTTTACAACCTTATTGATTGCAATTCCATCTGCCGTAAAAGCATTTAACTATATCACAACATTATGGAAAGGTAATCTTCAAATGAACCCAGGAATGTTGTTCTCTATTGGATTGGTTTCAACGTTCATTACTGGAGGTTTAACTGGAATTATCCTTGGGGATAGTACTTTAGATATTAACGTTCACGATACTTATTTCGTTGTTGCTCACTTCCACTTAGTAATGGGTATTTCTGCTCTTTATGGAATGTTTGCCGGAATTTATCATTGGTTCCCAAGAATGTTCGGAAGAATGTTGAATAAAAACTTAGGATATGTTCACTTTTGGGTAACGGCGGTTTGTGCTTATGGAGTTTTCTTTCCAATGCACTTTATTGGAATGGCAGGTTTACCAAGAAGATATTATACAAATACCAACTTCCCGTTATTTGATGATTTAGCAAATGTGAATGTAGTTATTACTGTATTTGCACTTGTTGGAGGTGTATTCCAGTTGGTATTCTTGTGGAACTTTTTTCACAGTATTTTCTATGGCAAAAAAGCAGAACAAAATCCATGGAAGTCAAATACACTTGAATGGACAGCTCCGGTTGAGCACATTCATGGTAACTGGCCAGGAGAGCTTCCTGAGGTACACAGATGGGCTTATGATTATAGCAAACCAGGACATGATGAAGACTTTGTTCCTCAAAATGTACCGATGAAACCAGGTGAAGAAGTATTACACCATTAATCGGTTTAAAATTATATGAATAAAAATGCCTTTCATCATTGAAAGGCATTTTTATTTGAAGTTAACTTTATCATATATTTGTAGTATGAATGAAAATTTAGATCCAACCAATTTCAATTATAATTCGGAGGAACTTGACTTAGAAAAAAAGTTAAGACCTTTGTCTTTTGAAGATTTTACAGGTCAGGACCAAGTACTGGAGAACTTGAAAGTGTTTGTTGAAGCTGCAAATTTAAGGAGTGAAGCATTGGATCACACACTTTTTCACGGTCCTCCGGGATTAGGTAAAACTACTTTGGCAAATATCTTGGCAAATGAACTTGGCGTTGGAATTAAAATTACTTCAGGACCTGTTTTGGATAAACCTGGAGATTTGGCCGGTCTTTTAACAAATCTTGAAGAAAGAGATGTTTTATTTATCGATGAGATACATCGTTTAAGTCCTGTAGTTGAAGAATATCTGTATTCAGCTATGGAAGACTATAAGATTGATATTATGATTGAATCGGGTCCAAATGCTCGAACGGTTCAAATCAATCTAAATCCGTTTACACTAGTTGGAGCAACTACTCGTTCGGGTCTTCTAACAGCTCCAATGAGAGCTCGTTTTGGAATTCAAAGCAGATTACAATATTATAATACAGAACTTTTGACTACAATTGTACAGCGTAGTTCAGCAATTTTAAAGATGCCTATTACGATGGAAGCAGCAATTGAAATTGCGGGAAGAAGTCGTGGAACACCTCGTATAGCTAATGCATTATTGCGTCGTGTTCGCGATTTTGCTCAAATCAAAGGAAATGGTAAAATTGATATTGAGATAGCTAAGTTTTCATTAAAAGCTTTGCATGTAGATGCACATGGTTTGGACGAAATGGATAATAAAATATTGAATACCATAATCGATAAATTTAAAGGTGGACCGGTTGGTCTTTCTACTTTAGCAACAGCTGTTTCTGAAAGCGGAGAAACCATAGAAGAAGTTTATGAACCTTTTCTGATACAGGAAGGTTTTATCATCAGAACACCTCGCGGACGAGAAGTTACAGAGAAAGCATACAAACATCTTGGAAAAATTAAAGGATATAATCAAGGAGAATTGTTCTAGATTTTGATTAATAACAAGCAGAAATACACAGAAATAATTAAAGCCGAAGCCAAACGCATCGGCTTTATTTCTTGTGGGATTTCAAAAGCAGGTTTTCTTGAAGAGGAAGCACCGCGTTTGGAGAAATGGTTAAATCAGAATCATCAAGGCGAAATGCGTTATATGGAAAATCATTTTGATAAACGATTAAATCCAACATTGCTTGTAGATGATGCCAAAAGTGTAATTTCACTATTACTCAATTATTATCCTTCAGAAAATCAAAATGCGGATAGTTACAAAATTTCAAAGTATGCTTATGGACAAGATTATCATTTTGTCATCAAAGAAAAATTAAAGGAACTTTTATATACGATTCAAACAGAAATAGGAGAAGTTTCAGGAAGAGCATTTGTTGATTCTGCTCCGGTTTTGGATAAAGCTTGGGCCGCTAAAAGTGGTTTGGGTTGGATTGGTAAAAACAGCAATTTATTGACTAAGAATGTAGGTTCATTCTATTTTATTGCTGAACTTATTGTTGATTTGGAGTTGGAATATGATTATGCAGTAACAAATCATTGTGGGACTTGTACAGCTTGTATTGATTCTTGTCCTACAGAGGCAATTGTAGCACCTTATGTTGTAGATGGAAGCAAATGTATTTCCTATTTTACAATTGAGCTCAAAGAGAATATTCCAAACGAAATGAAAGGTAGATTTGATGACTGGATGTTTGGTTGTGATGTATGTCAAGATGTTTGTCCGTGGAATCGTTTTTCTAAATCACATAGTGAACCTTTATTTTCTCCAAATACTGAATTACTAACTTTTTCAAAAAAAGACTGGGAAGAAATTACAGAAGATACTTTTAAAAAGGTTTTTAAGAATTCTGCCGTAAAAAGAACTAAAATGCAAGGATTGAAACGGAATATTCAGTTTCTCAAAGAATAGCGTTGAAAATTGCAAAAATAAGGCAAATGACCTATTGAAATGAGTTAAGTTAGGTTAGATTAAAAAAGAATAAACTGTGTTTTTACTTCTAAATAATAGAATTGGATTCGATAAAAAATTAAGACTTTACTATCAACGCCGATGGAATATCCGAAAGCCAAACTTCTTCATCGTTCACAAGATTTTTCCAGCTTTCTAAACTTACAAGTACCAAATCTTGTTTTTCCAGAAACGGTTTGCCAAGTTTTTTATATTCCAATACTTGAAGATTGTCAGCATATTTCAATTGCAAACCGGCAACGGCATTTTCAATGATAAAGTTATTTTTTCGTTGACTGTTATTTTCAACAATAGTAACTTTAGTATTATTATTAAAAATCAGCCTTTCCGCATAATCAAAAAGAAAAGCATCTCCAATATTCATAATCGGAATAGTCACACTTTCTACTTTTTTAAGGTCTTTGTCAATTAAAATACCTAATGGTGTTTTAGTTTTGGAAATAATCAATCGCGTTCGCTCATCAAAAGGTGAATTTTCAAATAAACCTTCCTTTCCAGTGAATTTATCCAATAGTCTGTCCGGATTTATAAATCGTGAAGTGAAACCCAAAACTTTTCCTAAAATCGTTCCTTCAAAAATAGATTTTCCTAAGCCAACCAATACTAAATCATATTCACCTTTAGCGGAAACATCAGCAATATCGGTTTCTATATCATTAGTCGCTTTAAAAATAGTTGTAATTTTTTGATTTAAAACTTTAGACTCTTTTACGATAGGTTCAAAAGCTGCGGTTTCATATTCTTCCAATTCAAAAGCGTGCATTTCATCACTTGAAGTCAAATGCATAGCCGTAACGACTGTTGTTTCAGTTTGTTTTTTTACTAAACTATTGGCTAGTCTAAGAAGTGATTTTCCTTTTTCGTTGTTACCAAAGGAAATTAAAACCTTATAATCAGAACTTTTATTCACCTCTGATGGGATAAAAACATCTTTTGACTTGAAAATAAAATTGATAATATCCAATGCTGGTCCGGTCATAAAAGTCGTTACCAAAGCCATGATGACCATCATTGTAAAAACCTGAGGTGAAAGTACGCCTAATTCATATCCAATATTTAATACGACCAACTCCATCAATCCACGCGTATTCATCAAAGCTCCTATAGTAAGACTTTCACGCCAATTTTGCCCAACAAACTTTGCAGCTAAAGCACTTCCTAAAAATTTCCCAACAACAGCAACCAAAATAATAAACCCTGTTATTTTCCAAAGATAAGGCTCGTTAATCAGCCCGATTTCCGTGCGTAAACCGGTAAAAACAAAGAAAAGCGGTAATAATAAAATCACAGCCACATCTTCTACTTTTTCGATAAATATATTTCTAAATTTAGCGCTATCCGGCATAATAGCTCCTGCCATAAAAGCACCAAACAACGCATGAATTCCGATGACTTCGGTAGAATAGGCAGAAACAATAACTATCAAAAAGAAAATCGCCACAACCGGCTTATTCAAATTTTCCTTATTGGCATACAAATCACCAATGCGTTTTAAAAAGGGTTTAACCACAAAAAGCATTGCCAAAACATATAAAACAGCTAAACCAATAATATACAGTGAACTGACAAAAGTTCCTGCTTTTACTATAGCAATTACGGCAGCAAGCAAGCACCAAGCTGTAATGTCATCAGCCGCGGCACAAGTAATGACAATGGTTCCCAAACGAGTTTTATGAATACCTCGTTCCTGAACAATTCTGGCCAAAACCGGAAATGCTGTGATACTCATTGCAATACCCATAAAAAGAGCAAAAGAGAGAAACTCGACACCTTCAGGAGCAAATTGATGATAAATAAAATAAGAAAGTCCTATTCCTAAAGCAAAAGGAATGACAATACTTGCATGACTGATTACCACTGCATCATTCGCTTTGTTTTTCAAAACCTTCAAATCCAACTCCATCCCGATGACAAACATGAAAAGAATCAAACCTACCTGACTTAATACTTGTAGATTTCCTAAAGAGTCAACTGGAAAAAGGGACTGACTTAAATCGGGAAAATACAAACCAAAAAGCGATGGGCCAAGAACAATACCCGCAATAATCTCACCAATAACTGTAGGTTGACCTATTTTTCTGAAAAT
>VFQN01003694.1_pt1 | contig 21384 bp, 32 predicted proteins | sample 3512371 | NCBI WGS metagenome assembly VFQN01 (sample SAMN10412370, study PRJNA504923) | tailings metagenome | isolation source: Replicate 2 from Balatoc abandoned mine | place: Philippines: Itogon, Benguet | collected 2017-08-28
TCGAGCTGCCCAAGGACAAGGAAATGGTCATGCCCGGCGACAACGTGTCGATCACGGTGAAGCTGATCGCCCCGATCGCGATGGAAGAAGGCCTGCGCTTCGCCATCCGTGAAGGCGGCAAGACCGTGGGCGCCGGCGTCGTCGCCAAGATCATGGAGTAATCGCCATGGCTGCCCAACAGAAGATCCGCATCCGCCTGAAGGCCTTCGATTACAAGCTGATCGACCAGTCCGCCGCAGAGATCGTCGACACCGCCAAGCGCACCGGCGCCATCGTCAAGGGCCCCGTGCCCCTGCCCACGCGCATGAAGCGTTTCGACATCCTGCGTTCGCCGCACGTCAACAAGACGTCGCGCGACCAGTTCGAAATCCGCACGCACCAGCGCCTGATGGACATCGTCGATCCGACCGACAAGACGGTTGACGCGCTGATGAAGCTCGATCTGCCCGCCGGCGTCGACGTCGAAATCAAGCTGCAGTAAGTCTGCGCGGGACCGGCCGCCATCCGGCGGTCACCCCGAAACGCGCCCGTTGCCAGAAATGACACGGGCGCGCTATAATTTATGGCTCTGCCCGTTTTGGGCCGAGATTTATCAACCTTCTTTCGTACGTCGGCTTCGGGGTTCAAGCCCTGCCGGCGTTAAAACACAGGCGCCAATTGCAGTGCCTCGTGGCGGAAGTTTTGGAGAAAACCAATGAGTCAGAGCAACTCCCAAGGGTTGCTGGGCCGCAAGGTGGGCATGATGCGCCTCTTCACCGACGACGGGGACGCAGTGCCTGTCACGGTGGTGGACGTGTCCAACAACCGCGTGACCCAGGTCAAGACCCAAGAGAACGACGGCTATGTGGCCCTGCAGGTCACGTTCGGTTCGCGCCGCGCCTCGCGCGTGACCAAGCCGCAAGCCGGCCACCTCGCCAAGGCAGGGGTCGAAGCGGGTGAAATCACCCGCGAATTCCGCCTCTCCGCCGACGCTGCCGCCAAATACCAGGCTGGCGCCGTGATCCCGGTGGGTGACGTGTTCGCCGTGGGCCAGAAGGTGGACGTGCAAGGCACCTCCATCGGCAAGGGCTTCGCCGGCACCATCAAGCGCCACAACTTCGCGTCGCAACGTGCCTCGCACGGTAACAGCCGCTCGCACAACGTGCCCGGCTCGATCTCGATGGCGCAGGATCCGGGCCGCGTGTTCCCGGGCAAGAAGATGACTGGCCACATGGGCGACGAAACCGTCACGACCCAGAACCTCGATGTCATCCGCATCGACGAAGCCCGTCAGCTGCTGCTCATCAAGGGCGCAGTGCCGGGCTCCAAGGGTGGCTTCGTGACCGTCCGTCCCGCCGTCAAGGCCAAGGCCGCTGAAGGAGCGAAGTAATGGAACTCGAACTCCTGAACGAACAGGGCCAGGCCGCGTCGAAGTTCGACGCGCCCGAGACCGTGTTCGGCCGTGAATACAACGAGGCGCTGATCCACCAGATCGTGGTGGCCTACCAGGCCAATGCTCGCCAGGGCACCCGTGCCCAGAAGGACCGCGAGCAGGTCAAGCACTCGACCAAGAAGCCGTTCAAGCAAAAGGGTACGGGCCGCGCCCGCGCCGGTATGACCTCGTCGCCGCTGTGGCGCGGGGGCGGCCGGATCTTCCCGAACATGCCGGACGAAAACTTCACCCAGAAGATCAACAAGAAGATGTATCGCGCCGGCATGGCGTCCATCTTCTCGCAGCTGGCCCGCGAAGGCCGCCTGGCCGTGGTCGATTCGCTCAAGGTGGATTCGCCCAAGACCAAGCAGCTGGCTGCCCGCTTCAAGGCGATGAATCTCGAGTCGGTGCTCGTGATCGCCGAGGAAGTCGACGAGAACCTGTACCTGGCCTCGCGCAACCTGACCAACGTGCTGGTGGTCGAGCCGCGCTACGCCGACCCGCTCTCGCTGGTGCACTACAAGAAGGTGCTGGTGACCAAGGGTGCCGTCGACAAGCTCAAGGAGATGTTCGCATGAGCACGACCCAATTCGATGAAGGACGCCTGATGCAGGTGCTCGTGGCCCCTATCGTGTCCGAAAAGGCCACGATGGTTGCCGAGAAGAGCAATGCCGTCACGTTCAAGGTGCTGCAGGACGCAACCAAGCCCGAGATCAAGGCCGCCGTTGAACTGATGTTCAAGGTGGAGGTCAAGGCCGTGTCCGTGGTGAATACCAAAGGCAAGACCAAGCGCTTCGGCCGCTCGGTGGGTCGTCGCGACAATGTTCGCAAGGCCTACGTGATGCTCAAGCCGGGCCAAGAGCTGAACCTCTCCGGGGAGGCTGCGTAATCATGGCTGTCATCAAGATGAAACCGACCTCGCCCGGCCAACGTGCCGTGGTCAAGGTCACGCGCGACCACCTGTACAAGGGTGCTCCGCACGCGCCGCTGCTGGAGCCCCAGTTCCAGAAGGCCGGCCGCAACAACAACGGTCACATCACGGTCCGCCACAAGGGTGGTGGCCACCGCCATCACTATCGCGTGGTCGATTTCGTCCGCAACAAGGACGGCATTCCTGCGAAGGTCGAGCGTATCGAGTACGACCCGAACCGTACGGCCCACATCGCCCTGGTGGTGTATGCCGACGGCGAGCGTCGCTACATCATCGCCCCGCGTGGCCTGGAAGTCGGCGCCCAGCTGGTGAGCGGTTCGGAAGCCCCGATCCGTGCCGGCAACACGCTGCCCATCCGCAACATCCCTGTGGGTTCGACCATCCACTGCATCGAACTGCAGCCGGGCAAGGGTGCGCAGATCGCGCGCTCGGCCGGTACTTCCGCGACGCTGCTGGCCCGCGAAGGCGTCTACGCCCAGGTCCGCATGCGTTCGGGCGAAGTGCGCAAGATTCACATCGAGTGCCGTGCCACCATCGGTGAAGTCGCCAACGAAGAACACAGCCTGCGCCAGCTCGGCAAGGCCGGTGTGAAGCGCCACATGGGCATCCGCCCGACGGTGCGCGGCGTTGCGATGAACCCGATCGATCACCCGCACGGTGGTGGCGAAGGCCGCACCGGTACGGGCAAGCCGCCGGTCGATCCGTGGGGCAACCTGACCAAGGGTTACCGTACCCGTAACAACAAGCGCACGCAGGTCATGATCGTGTCGCGTCGCAAGAAGTAAGGGGTAGCCAATGACTCGTTCTCTCAAAAAGGGTCCGTTTGTTGACCACCACCTCGTGGCCAAGGCCGACAAGGCCGTGACCAACAAGGACAAGAAGCCGATCAAGACCTGGTCGCGCCGTTCGATGATCCTGCCCGAGTTCATCGGCCTGACCATCGCGGTGCACAACGGCAAGCAGCACGTGCCCGTGTACGTGACCGACCAGATGGTCGGCCACAAGCTCGGCGAGTTCGCGCTCACCCGCACGTTCAAGGGCCATCCGGCGGACAAGAAAGTCCAGAAGAAATAAGGACCTGACATGGAAACCCGTGCAACACTCCGTGGCGTGCGCCTGTCCGTGGACAAGGGCCGCCTCATCGCCGACCTCATCCGTGGCAAGAAGGTCGACCAGGCGCTCAACATTCTGGAATTCACCCAGAAGAAGGCTGCCGTCATCGTCAAGAAGGTGCTCGAGTCGGCCATTGCCAATGCCGAGCACAACGACGGCGCCGACATCGACGAACTGAGGGTCAAGACCATCTACGTCGAGCAAGGCACCACGCTCAAGCGCTTTACCGCTCGCGCCAAGGGCCGCGGCAACCGCATCAGCAAGCCCACGTGCCACGTGTACGTGACGGTCGGCAACTAAGGCGCAGGAAAGACTATGGGACAGAAAATCCACCCGACCGGCTTCCGCCTTGCGGTCAGCCGTAACTGGGCCAGCCGCTGGTATGCGAGCAACCGTGATTTCGCCGGCATGCTGGCCGAAGACATCAAGGTCCGCGAATACCTGAAGGCCAAGCTGAAGAATGCCGCCGTCTCGCGCGTGCTGATCGAGCGCCCCGCCAAGAACGCCCGCATCACCATCTTCTCGGCTCGTCCGGGCGTGGTGATCGGCAAGAAGGGCGAGGACATCGAGAACCTGAAGAAGGAACTCGCGCAGCGCCTGGGCGTGCCGGTCGCAGTGAACATCGAGGAAGTGCGCAAGCCCGAAGTCGATGCCCAGCTGATCGCCGACAGCATCACCCAGCAGCTCGAGAAGCGCATCATGTTCCGCCGCGCCATGAAGCGCGCCATGCAGAACGCGATGCGCCTGGGCGCCCAGGGCATCAAGATCATGTCCGCCGGCCGCCTGAACGGCATCGAAATCGCCCGTACCGAGTGGTACCGTGAGGGTCGCGTGCCGCTTCACACGCTGCGCGCCGACATCGACTACGGTACCTCGGAAGCCAAGACCACCTATGGCGTCATCGGCGTCAAGGTCTGGGTCTACAAGGGCGACACGCTGGGCCGCAGCGATGCGCCCTCGCTGGACAGCACGCCGCGCCCCGAAGGCGAAGAGCGTCGTGGTCCGCGTGGTCCGCGCCGTGATGGCCGCCCGGGCGACCGTCCGGCAGGCGACCGCCGTGGCGGCCCCCGCCGTCCTGCTGGCACCAACGCCGCGCCTGCCGATGGCAGCGACAAGCCCGCCGAAGCCTCCGGGGCCGACGCAACCAAGACTGCCGTTAAGCGCGTCCGCAAGGTAGCCGCGCCCGCCTCAGCAGCGGACGGTAAAGGAGAATAAACATGCTGCAACCCGCTCGCCGCAAATACCGCAAAGAGCAGAAGGGCCGCAACACCGGTCTGGCGACCCGAGGCAACTCGGTCGCGTTCGGTGACTTCGGCCTGAAGTCGACCGATCGTGGCCGCCTCACGGCACGCCAGATCGAAGCGGCCCGCCGTGCCATCTCGCGTCACGTCAAGCGTGGCGGCCGTATCTGGATCCGCGTGTTCCCGGACAAGCCGATTTCGCAGAAGCCCGCAGAAGTGCGTATGGGTAACGGCAAGGGCAACCCCGAGTACTACGTGGCTGAGATCCAGCCGGGCAAGGTGCTGTACGAGATCGTCGGCGTGCCCGAGGAACTCGCCCGCGAAGCGTTCAAGCTGGCTGCCGCCAAGCTTCCGCTGCGCACCACGTTCGTTGCCCGCCAGCTTGGCGCCTGATCAGGAGAAGACGTATGACGAAAGCTGCTGAACTGCGCCAGAAGGACGTTGCCGGCCTGCAAGCCGAAGTGAAGGACCTGCAGAAGGCCCACTTCAACCTGCGCATGCAGAAGGCGACGCAGCAACTGGGCAACGTTGCTCAACTGCGTATCACCCGCCGCGCCATCGCCCGCGCCAAGACCGTGCTTGCCCAGAAGCAGGCCGAATCCAACAAGGCCTAAGGAGTGACCATGACGGAAGCTAAAAAATCCCTCAAGCGCACCCTGGTTGGCCGAGTGGTCAGCGACAAGCGTGCGAAGACCGTGACCGTGCTCGTGGAACGCCGCGTCAAGCACCCGATGTACGACAAGATCGTGGCTCGCTCGAGCAAGTACCACGCTCACGACGAGAACGGTGAGTTCCATATCGGCGACATGATCGAGATCACCGAGAGCCGCCCGATTTCGAAGACCAAGAACTGGGTCGCCACGCGCCTGGTTGAAAAGGCGATCACGGTCTGAGTCTTCTCCGACCGCGGTGACAAGCCCTGAAGAAACGGCCCACAATGTGGGCCGTTTTTCTTTTTCCCCCTCGAGGAGCTAAGTGATGATCAAAGTCGGTGAATCCCTGCCGTCGGCCACGCTGATGGAGTATTCGGAAGTCGAAGGAAACGGCTGCAGCATCGGCCCCAACGCGGTCGACGTGGCCAAGGCATCGGCGGGCAAGACCATTGCGCTGTTCGCCGTGCCGGGCGCCTTCACGCCCACCTGCTCGGCCAAGCACGTGCCGGGCTATGTGGAGAAAGCCGAAGAGCTCAAGGCGGCTGGCGTCGACGAAATCTGGTGCGTGAGCGTGAACGACGCCTTCGTGATGGGCGCCTGGGCGCGCGACCAGAAGACCGGCACCAAGGTGCGCATGCTGGCGGACGGCAGCGGCGACTTCTCCAAGGCAGCGGGCCTCACGCTGGACCTGACGGGCCGCGGTATGGGCGTGCGCAGCAACCGCTATTCGATGCTGGTGCGCGACGGCAAGGTGGCCACGCTCAACGTCGAAGCCCCCGGCAAGTTCGAGGTCAGCGACGCCGGTACGATGCTGGCCCAGGCCAAGGGCTGATCCGGCCGGTGCGGGCGCTCACAGGTCCGCCTTGAGGTAGTGAGCGCCTGCTACGGGGTTATGGTAGTAGGGCGGGATGCTGCGAAAGCCCAGTTCCTCGTACAGCGCCCGGGCGGCTTCCATGTCGTCGAGCGTGTCCAGCAGCACCGTGGCATAGCCCGCCAGGCGCGCCGAATCGAGGATGGCTTCGGCCAGCTGACGGCCCAGGCCAAACCCACGGTAAGCGCGCCGTACATACAGGCGCTTCATCTCGCAGGCGTTCGGATAGTCCACGGCATCGAGCGGGCGCAAGGCGCAGCAGCCCGCCACGTCGCCATCCACCATCGCCAGCAGCAGCGCGCCGCGCGGCTGCGCGTAGTCTCCCGGCAGTCCCAGTAGTTCGTTCTCGAAGTCCTGGAAAGCCAAGTCGATCGCGAGCGTCTGCGCGTACTCCCGGAAGATGGACTTCGCGTGTTCGATGTCGGCGGGGCTCTGCGCGAGGCGCAACTGGACGGACGGCTGGGGCACGGGCGATGGGTCGGCGTGGACGGAGGGCGTCCACAGTTTAGCCCGCGCGACGCGGCCGTCCTTGGGGCCGCGCTTCAGGCGCCCAGCCGCTGCACCCACCAGGCGACGGCAGCGCACACGGCCAGCAGCACCAGGGCCAAGAGGCGCATGCGCACGTCATCGCGCGACGACGGCGGCGGTGCATCCGAATCCACCGTCTTGTCGCCGCCGATCATGGCCGTGGTGAGGTTCTGGCCCTTGGCAACACGGTAGAACACGATGGCCAGCAAATGCAGAACCACCAGAGCGATGACCAGCCATTGGCCCACGTCCTTGTGATAGCCCGTGGCCCAGTCGACCACGTCGCTGGAGACGAATGGCGCCAGCGGGCCGGTGAAGGAGATCGCATCGTCGCTGGTCAACCCGGTTAGCACCTGAAGCGCCAGGATCAGCAGCAGGCCGAACACCGACAGGGCTCCCAGCGGCGAGTGGCCGATCGCATGATCCGGGTGGCCGGCGCCCCTCAGGTGGCGGACCAGGCTGGCCGGCGAGTAGATGAAGCTGCCGAAGCGGGACCAGCGGCCGCCGATCACGCCCCACACCAGCCGGAACAGCAGCAGCGCGAGCACCATGTAACCCAGCCTGAAGTGCCATTGCATGATGCCGAGATAGCCCGTGGCGATGAGGCCGATGACGCCGAGGGCGAGGACCCAGTGGAACAGGCGCGTGGGCAGATCCCAGACCCGGATGGTGGATGGCATGGAGGTATTCCCTCGTGGCGTGGTTTGGTATGGTGGGCAGGCCTTGGGCGGCGCTGGCCGGTTTCCTGCTTAGGCGGTACGGCCCGATTTTGGTTCCTCGAGAACTTTCCGGCAGCCGGTGAATCATTTGCACTGGAACCGATTCCCACAACCACAAAGGAACCCCGATGAAGTCTCTTGCTTCCGTGGCGCTCGCCGCTGCCACGCTCGCGCTGTCTGCCCAGGCATTTGCGCAGCCGTTCGCCAATCCCCAGGACGCGATCAAGCATCGCCAGTCCACCCTGAAGGAAATGCAGCAGAACTTCGGCCGGGTGGCGGGTATGGCCCAGGGCCGTGTCGCCTTCGACGCCGCCGAGGCGGCCGAGCGCTCGCAGAAGGCGGCCGACCTGATCAAGCTGCCCTGGAGCGGTTTCGGCCCGGGTACCGAGGGCGGCAAGGCCAAGCCCGAGATCTGGAAGGAGCAGGCCAAGTTCAAGCAGTTGCAGGACAACGCCATCGCCGAGATGGACAAGTTGGCCGTGACGTCCAAGACCGGCAACCTCGACGCCATCAAGGTTTCGGTGGGCACCACGGCGGCCTCGTGCAAGGCCTGTCACGACGCATTCCGCAACTGAAGAGGTGTATCCGGCTGCGGCCGGGCGCTCAAGAAAAAGCCGGCCCGAGGGCCGGCTTTTTCTTGCGTCGTACGAGCGCCCGGCCTCAAGCCTGCTCTGCCAGCAAGCGCTCGATCAGCCGGTGCAACTCGGGGAAATCGGGCTCGCCGATATAGCGCTTGACGATCTCGCCACGCTTGTTGACCACATACGTGGTGGGCGTGAGCTGGACGTCGCCCCAGGCCCGCGCCACATCGCCGGTGTTGTCGATCGCCACCTCGAACGGCAGCTTGCGCGTCTGGGCGAAGTTCACCACATAGCTCGGCGGGTCGTAGCTCATGGCCACGGCCAGCGTGCCGAAGCCCTGCGCCTTGTATTTGTCGTGCGTCTCGACGATGCGCGGCATCTCGGCCACGCAAGTGGTGCAACTGGTGGCCCAGAAGTTGACCAGCGTCACGCGCCCCTTGAGGTCGTCGGTGGTCTTGCGGCTGCCGTCCAGCAGCACGAACGTGGACGGCGGCGCTGCGGTGGCATTGCCCATCGAGAGGATGTACGCTGCGACGGCGGCGACCAGCACGGCGAGTGCGGCGGCGTAGGGAAGAATTCGCTTCATTTTCGGGAGAAACCCATGGATCGTCGAAAGTTTAATGGCGTCGCTGGCGGCGCGCTTGCCAGCATGCTGACACTGGCCTACGCCCAGGCCTGGGCGCTGTCGCTGGCCGACCTTACCGAGGGCGAAGCATCCCAGGGTCTGAAGACGGCTCTGGAGAAAGGCGCGCTTACTGCAGTCAGCCTGCTGGGCCGTACGGATGGATTCCTCGGCAACGCAAAAGTTCGCATTCCGCTACCCGGATTCCTGGAAGACGGCTCAAAACTTCTGCGTGCGCTGGGGCGCGGGCAGCAGGTAGACGAATTGGTGACGTCGATGAACCGGGCGGCGGAGTCGGCCGTGCCGCTGGCCAAGGATCTGCTGGTCGGTGCGGTCAAGACGATGACGGTCTCCGACGCCAAGAACATTCTCTCGGGCGGTGATACCTCGGTCACGCAGTTCTTCGCCACGCGTACACGCACGCCACTGGGCGAAAAATTCCTGCCCATCGTGACCCGCGCCACCGAAAAAGTCGGCCTGGCCGCCAAGTACAACGCCGTCGCGGGCAAGGCTTCGGGCTTCGGCCTGGTGCGCAAGGAAGACGCCAACATCCAGCAGTACGTGACAGGCAAATCGCTCGATGGCCTGTACTTCGTGATCGGAGAGGAAGAACGCAAGATCCGCCAGGACCCGGTGGGCACCGGCAGCGCCATCCTCAAGAAAGTGTTCGGCGCCATGCGCTGACGCTGCAGCGGCCGGGCGGCGGCGCACGCCGCTCAGAACGACTTGGCCAGCTCCAGCGTCAGCAGCGAGGTGAGCTGGCTGCGCAGCAGGTCGCGGCTCACGCGGGTGTTGGTGTCGCTCATCCAGCTCGCGATGGCGAAGGTGTTGGCGTCGTCGGCCACTTCAAGCAGGCCGAAGTTGGGGTTGTGGCGCTTGAGGTCGAGCACCAGGTTGTCGAGTTGCTCGTCGCGCACGCGCTCGTCCATGATGAGCATGTGCGGGCGGTCCATCTCGACGCAGCGCACGGCCTGCCGCGCGGTGGAGACGGTATCGACCACCAGCCCCAGCACGCCGGCCGCGTTCTGCACTTCGGCGCGCACCAGCGGATCGGCCGTGGCCAGCAGGAGGCGGTGACCGGCGAGCGGCCGTGTGCCGCTGTGCTGGGACGACGGCGGGCCGCTATCGGCGGTCTCCAGCTCCATTGTGGTGATGCCCTCGAGCTGCTTGACCGTGCGCGCAAATTCCAGCGTGACCTGCGCTTCGCCGGGCTGGAATTCGCGCTGCAGGCTCACGCCCATCACACGGGCCAGTTGCACCAGCAGTTGCCAGTCGAGCGCGTCGCCGCGCTCCGACAGGTCGGGCGGCGCGTCGCTCACCACGGTCTGGCTGGCCTTGACCTGAAGCAGCGCGTGCTCGGGCCAGTTCTTCACCGACAGGCTCACGCTGATGCGCTGGCCCAGCACGATGGCCCAGTCGAGCGTGGCTTCGAGCAGGCTGGTGAGCAGTCCCGGATCGACGATGACCTCGATGGGCCGCACGGCGCGCGTGAGCTCGATGCCGGCCTGCTGCATGGCCGGTAAACGCTCGTGCAGGACGTCATCGAGCAGGCTGCCCAACTGCAGGCGCTCATGGGACTGGCGCAGCCGGCCTTCGGACAGCCGGGCAATCTGCTGGCTCTGCCGCGCGACGCGGTCGGCACGCAGGATCGCGGCCTGCAATTCGCCCAGCTGAACGCGCGAAATGCGGCGCGTCTGGCTGAACTCGTCCACGATGTTCTTCATCGCCTGCAACGGTTCGGAGAGTTGCGCGCCGATGATGCCGGCCAGGGCGAACTCGGGCTGCTCCTGAGCGGAAGCGGGCTCGGTGGGCGCAGGCTGGGCCGGCGCGGCCGGCTTGGGCCTGTAATCAGCGTTCTTGCCGACGAGTTCCATGGATGAAGACTTTCGTATCGGGTGCATCCGTCAGGCGGTGCGCCACGTGAGCCGGCAGACGGCGGAAGGCCTGCTGCGGCCCCCCGATTCTGCCATCGGGGGCCTTCACCGATCAGCCAGCTTAAGCGTCTGCGGCGGCTTCCAGCAGCACGCGCGTCAGTGCGTCGGGCGCACTGATCATGGGGTCATGGCCGGTGGCGAGCTCGACCACGCGCGAGCCCGGCAGCCAGGCGCCGTCCCAGAACGCGGCGCTGGTCACGCGTGGCCGGATCGAGTCGATGGTGGCCAGCTGCGGCTGCGTGCAGCTCACGAAGGTGCGGGGCACGCGGGCGACGCGGCGCACGTCGAAATCCAGTGGCGCCTCGTAGGTGCGCCCGGGGTGCGGCGTCTGGCGGCGGCGGACCCACTCGCCATCGTCGGCGGCCAGGCCGAAGACGGCCGGGTCCGGGGCTGGAAATGCGTAGGCCGGCGAGGCTTCGGCAGCGGCCAGCCGGCCCTCGCGCGTGGCGCGCGAGTGCGTGCTGCCCCAGCTCTCTCCGGGCTGCGGCACGACCGCATCCACATAGACCAGATGACGCAAGCGCCCGGGCGCGAGGTCGGCCACCGCCGTGCCCAGCATGCCGGCATAGGAATGGACGGCCAGCACGACGTCCTGCAGTTCCTCGGCCTCCAGGGTGGCCATGACATCCTGCACGTGGGTGTTGAGCGTGATGTCGCGCGACAGCAGATGGGCGCGATCGCCCAGCCCGGTCAGCGTGACGGCGTGGACGCGATGCCCTGCGGGCGCCAGCCGCTGCACGACGCGCTGCCAGCACCACGCGCCATGCCAGGCGCCATGAACCAGGACGAAGTGAGCCATGCGATCTCCGGAAGCAGCGGGCGTCCATTGAACCACCAATGCGCCGCCAGCGCGCCCATGTCGATAATCGGCGCATGCGCTTTCTTCCGGCCCTGGCCGTCATCGTGGCGGCTGCGCTTGCGGCCTGCACTCCCACCTACAACTGGCGTGATGCCCGTTTCCCTGAAGCCGGCCTGGTGGCGCTGCTGCCCTGCAAGCCGGATCAAGGCCGACGCGAGGTGAGCCTGGGCGAGCGTCCGGCCATCGTGTCGATGCAGGGATGCGAGGCAGGCGGCGCACTGTTCGCCGTCGCCTGGGCCGATGCCGGGGAACCCGCGCAGGCCCCCGGGTTGCTGGCGCAGTGGCGTGCCAGCACGCTGGCCAACGCGCACGCGCAATCGGTGGCCGACCACGCCTTCACGCCCGCGGGTGCGCAGGCCGTGCCGGGTGGCGGGCGCATCGTGGCCGAAGGCCGCAGTCCGCAGGGCGAGTCGCTGCAGATGCAGGCCGCATGGTTCGTGCGCGGCCGCCACGTCTTCCAGGCCGTCATCTATGCGCCCCGCCTTCCCGAGGCCGTCGCCGAACCTTTCTTCTCGGGGCTGAAACTGTCATGAGTCTGCTGTCGCGGCCGATGGCCATCGCGGTGTTCCTGTCGCTGGCGCTCGCGTACTTCTTCTCCACCCTGGTGCGCGCCATCACGGCGACGCTCTCGCCCACGCTGAGCGCCGAGTTCGGCCTGCACGCCGGATCGCTGGGACTGCTGGCGGGCGGCTACTTCCTGGGGTTCGCGTTCACACAGTTGCCGCTGGGAACCTGGCTGGACCGATACGGCCCCAAGCGGGTCGTGCTGTGCTTCCTGATGGTGGCCGTGGCCGGGAGCCTCGCTTTCTCGGCCGCGACCGGCTTCACCCAGTTGCTGGCCGCGCGGGTGCTCATGGGCATCGGCGTCAGCGCCTGCCTGATGGCGCCGCTCACCGGCTACCGGCGCTGGTTCTCGGCGGACCAGCAATTGCGCGCCAACTCGTGGATGCTCATGACCGGCTCGTTCGGCACGCTGGCCTCCACCCTGCCGGTGCAGTGGCTGGTGCCCTTGACCGGCTGGCGCCCGATGTTCTGGATGCTGGCCGGCCTGCTGTTGCTGTCGATGGCGGCGATCGCGCTGATCGTGCCGGCCTGGCAGCGCCAGCCCCCCTCCGATGCCGACGTGCCGGGCTGGCGTGGACTGTTCGCGGGGTACGGCACGATCTGGCGGCATCCTTATTTCGTCAAGCTGATGCCGCTGGGCTTTTTCAGCTACGGCGGCATGCTGGCCATGCAGACGCTGTGGGTCGGACCCTGGCTGATCCAGGTATCCGGGCGCGATCCCGTCGGTGCCGCCACGGGACTGTTCTGGCTCAACATCGGCATGTTGAGCGCCTTCTGGGCCTGGGGCCTGGTGACGCCCTGGCTGGCGCGGCGAGGGGTGCGCACCGATCGGCTGATTGGCTGGGGCGTTCCGCTGTCATTCCTGCTGCTGGCCTCCATCATCGTGCTGGGCCCGCGGGCCGGGGCACTGCACTGGACGCTCTATTGCATGAGCTGCACCTTCATCTCGCTATCGCAGCCGGCAGTCGCCATGGCGTTTCCGCCCGCGCTGGCCGGGCGTGCGCTATCTGCCTTCAACCTCGTGATCTTTGCCGGTGTATTCGTGGTGCAGTGGGGCGTGGGGCTGGCCATCGATGGCTTCCAGGCCGCCGGGCTGTCCACGCTCGATGCATTCCGTGCGGCGATGGGCGTCTTTCTCGCGTGTTGCGTGGCATCTTGGGCATGGCTTTTCGCTGCACCGCCGCATAATCCGGGCCCATGAATGGCATCTTCATCATTGCCCACGCGCCGCTCGCCCATGCGTTGCGCCAGTGCGTGCTGCATGTGTTCCCGGATGCCGCCGGCTCGGTGGCCGCGCTGGATGTGCAGCCCAATGTCTCTCCGGAAGAAACGCTGGGTTCCGCGCGCATCCTGCTGGCCCAGCTGGACGCGCCGCAGGTGCTTGTGCTGACCGACCTGTTCGGCGCCACGCCCTGCAATGTGGCGCAGAAGCTGGTCGACGGCGTGCGCTCGCGCCTGATCACCGGCGTGAACCTGCCCATGCTGCTGCGCACCGTCAGTTACCGCCACGAATCACTGGACGCGCTCGTCGCGCGCGCGCTGGTGGGTGGCACCCAGGGGGTGATGCAGGTGGCGATCACCGCACCCCAGAACCAGGCCCGACGCTCCCATGATCAAGACATCCACGACCATCAGCAATAAGCTCGGCCTGCATGCGCGCGCCTCGGCCAAGCTCACCAAGCTGGCGGGCAGTTTTCCCTGCGATGTCTGGATGTCGCGCGGCGACCGGCGCGTCAACGCCAAGAGCATCATGGGCGTCATGATGCTGGCCGCCGGCATGGGCACCACGGTCGAGATCGAGACCGACGGCGCACAGGAGCAGCAGGCGATGGACGCGCTGCTGGCCCTCATCAGCGACAAGTTCGGCGAAGGCGAGTGAAGCCCATGGCCCCGCGCCCCACAGTCGCGCCGCCGGGCCGGGAGGCCGGATGACCTTCGCCGTCCATGGCCTGCCGGTGGCCCGGGGCATCGCCATCGGGCGTGCGGTGCTGGTCGCCTCCAGCCGCATGGACGTGGCGCACTATTTCATCGAGCCCGCGCAGGTCGAGTCCGAAATCATGCGCGTGCGGCGCGCGCGCAATTCGGTGGTGGACGAGATCCAACGGCTGCAGACCGAGATCCCGAAGGACGCGCCGCCCGAGCTGACGGCGCTGCTCGACGTGCATCTCATGCTCCTGCAGGACAAGGAGATGGAGAACGGCGTCAAGCACTGGGTGAGCGAGCGCCTCTACAACGGCGAGTGGGCGCTGACCACGCAGCTCGAGGTGATCGCGCGCCAGTTCGACGAGATGGAGGACGAGTACCTGCGCGAGCGCAAGGCCGACCTCGAGCAGGTGGTCGAGCGCATCCTGCGCCACATGAAGGGCGCGGCCTCGCCCGTGGCCGACAAGCCGCGGCGCAAGACGCAGCAAGACCTCCTGCTGGGCGACACCATCGACGTGCCGCTGGTGCTGATCGCGCACGACCTGTCGCCCGCCGACATGCTGCAGTTCAAGAAGAGCGTGTTCGCGGGCTTCGTCACCGACGTGGGTGGGCGCACCTCGCACACGGCCATCGTGGCGCGCAGCATGGACATCCCTGCCGTCGTCGGCGCGCGCTCGGCCAGCCAGCTGGTGCGCCAGGACGACTGGGTCATCATCGACGGCGATGCCGGCGTGGTGATCGTCGATCCCTCGCCCATCATCCTGGCCGAGTACGGCTACAAGCAGCGCCAGGGCGAAGTCGACCGCGAACGGCTTTCGCGGCTGCGCCACACACCCGCCGTGACGCTCGACGGCCAGCGCATCGAACTGCTGGCCAACATCGAAATGCCCGACGACGCGGCCGCGGCAGTGAAGGCCGGTGCCGCCGGCGTGGGCCTGTTCCGCAGCGAATTCCTGTTCATGGGGCGGGGCGGCGACCTGCCGGGCGAGGAAGAGCAGTACCAGGCCTACCGGCGCGCGGTCGAAGGCATGCAGGGCCTGCCGGTCACCATCCGCACGGTGGACGTGGGCGCCGACAAGCCGCTGGACCGCGCGCTCAAGGACGAGGCCCACCTCAATCCGGCGCTCGGCCTGCGCGCCATCCGCTGGAGCCTGGCCGATCCGGCCATGTTCCTCGACCAGTTGCGCGCCATCCTGCGCGCGGCGGCGCATGGCCCGGTCCAGTTGCTGATTCCGATGCTGGCGCATGGCAGCGAGATCCGCCAGACACTGGCGCTCGTCGAGCAGGCGCGTGCCGATCTGGATGCGCGCGGCGTGGAGTACGGCCCGGTCAAGATCGGCGCGATGATTGAAATCCCGGCTGCGGCGCTCACCCTCAAGCTGTTCCTGAAGTACTTCGACTTCCTCTCGGTCGGCACCAACGACCTGATTCAGTACACGCTGGCGATCGATCGCGCCGACGAGTCGGTGGCCCACCTCTACGATCCGCTGCACCCGGCTGTTCTGCGCCTGCTGGCGGACAGCATCGCCGAGTGCAACGCCCAGGGAAAGGGCGTGAGCGTGTGCGGCGAAATGGCAGGGGACACCGCGCTCACGCGGCTGCTGCTGGGACTCGGGTTGCGCACGTTCTCCATGCACCCGGCGCAGATCCTTGCGGTCAAGCAGGAAGTCCTGCGCGCCGACGCGTCCAAGCTGGCGACCTGGGCGCGGGCGGTGGTCGAGGCGGAAGATCCGGCCTCGGCGATGCAGGGCTGAGCCCGCCTGTCAGCGCGCGGACTCAGACGCCGGCGGCATGCGCCTGCTGGTCGGCGTGGTAGCTCGAGCGCACCATCGCGCCCACGGCGGCGTGGCTGAAGCCCATCTTGTAGGCCTCTTCCTCGAACATCTTGAACGTGTCGGGATGCACGTAGCGCCGCACGGGCAGGTGCGAGTTCGACGGGGCGAGATACTGGCCGATGGTCAGCATGTCGATGTCGTGCGCGCGCATGTCGCGCATGGTCTGCAGGATTTCCTCGTCGGTTTCGCCCAGGCCGACCATGATGCCGCTCTTGGTCGGCACGCCAGGGTGCAGCGCCTTGAACTTCTTCAGCAGGTTGAGGCTGAACTGGTAATCGGAACCCGGGCGCGCTTCCTTGTAGAGGCGCGGAATGGTTTCCAGGTTGTGGTTCATCACGTCCGGCGGCGCGGCCTTGAGGATTTCCAGCGCGCGGTCGTCGCGGCCGCGGAAGTCCGGCACCAGAATCTCGATCTGCGTCGTGGGCGAGAGCTCGCGCGTCTTCCGGATGCATTCCACGAAATGGCCGCTGCCGCCGTCGCGCAGGTCGTCGCGGTCGACGCTGGTGATCACCACGTACTTCAGGCGCAACTTGGCGATGGTCTTGGCCAGGTTGAGCGGCTCGTCCTTGTCCAGCGGGTCGGGCCGGCCGTGGCCCACGTCGCAGAACGGGCAGCGGCGTGTGCACTTGTCACCCATGATCATGAAGGTGGCCGTGCCCTTGCCGAAGCATTCGCCGATGTTGGGGCACGAGGCCTCTTCGCACACCGTGTGCAGGTTGGACTCGCGCAGGATCTGCTTGATCTCGTAGAAGCGCGTGGTGGGCGAGCCCGCCTTCACGCGGATCCATTCGGGCTTCTTGAGCACCTCGGCCTGCTCCACCTTGACGGGAATGCGCGCGAGCTTGGCGCCCGCCTTCTGCTTGGCCAGCGCGTTGTAGGTGTCGACGGACTGCGCTTCGCGGACGACTTCGGTGGTGCTCATTGGGGGTCTCGATGATCAGGGGGCCAGGCGCGTGCACAGCTTCTGGCCGAACACGCTCGCCGCCTCGTCCCAGGTGACGGGGACCCCGATTGTAGAAAGATCGACCGTCGCCAGCCCTGAGTAGCCGCAAGGGTTGATGCGCGAAAAGGGTTCCAGGTTCATCGCCACGTTCAACGCCACGCCGTGGTAGGTGCAATGCCGGCTCACCTTGATGCCTAAAGCGGCGATCTTGCCCAGGCCCCGGAACGGATCGGCAGGATGCGTGGGACCGGCAAGCGCGGCATGGGAGAACGGGTCGTCCAGACGAACGTAGATGCCGGGCGCGCCGGCCACGCGATGGCCCGTCACGCCGAAATGCGCCAGCGTGCGGATCACGGCCTCCTCGATCCGGTAGACGTATTCCTTGACGAAGTAGCCCGCGCGGCGCAGGTCGATGAGCGGATAGGCCACGACCTGGCCCGGGCCATGGTAGGTGATCTGTCCGCCGCGGTTGGTGGCGACCACCGGAATGTCGCCCGGTGCCAGCAAGTGCCCGGCCTGGCCGGCCAGGCCCTGCGTGAACACGGGCGGGTGCTCGCACAGCCAGAGCGCGTCGGGCGTCGCCTCGCCACGCGCCTCGGTGAAGGCCTGCATGGCTTCGTAGGTCGGCCGGTAGTCGACACGGCCGCGCCGCTCGGGCTGCAGCATGGCAGGGCTCAGAGCACGACCTTGACCATCGGATGTGACGACAGCGTGCGATAGAGTTCGTCGAGCTGTTCCCGGCTGGTGGCCGTGACGGTGATGGTGATGCCGAGGTAGTTGCCGCCCTTGCTGTCGCGCAGCTCGATGGTGGAGGCGTCGAAGCCCGGATCGAACTGATGGGCCACCGCCGTGATGGCGTGCACGAAACCGTCCGCCTTCGCTCCCATCACCTTGATGGGGAACTGCGACGGATATTCGATGAGCGAGTCCTTGCGGGCGTCGCTGACGTCTGTGGGGTCGGGGGTCGGTGCGGTGGTCATGGTGGTCATCCTGCGGGTGTGCGACCGATGATGTCTCGCACACTCTGATACAAGTCACATGAGGCCTAAGCCTGCCAATGCAAGCCGCAGCCGGAGACCCGATTGTCGCGCGTGCCATGTGGTGCAGGCGCACCACAAAAATGCGTGGACGGGGCGGTTTTCCGGTTGACCCTGCAGGTCATGGAAAGACGTTGCGGGTTACTACGTATAATCAGAGGCTTTGCAAAGTGACCGGCTGCGTGGCCTGGGTGGTTGTGATGAACGACACGAAGGCGAAAGCAGGGATGGACAAAGCTGATGCAACGGCCGGCCGCCAACGTGCGATCGCCCGTGCAGCCGAAAGTTCTGCCGGTTGGGATGATGCAACTGAGGGTGAGGCTGAAGGATCCGTTCCGGATTTCAAGCCGCTGACCGCCGAGGAGGCGGATCAGTGGCGGGCCCGGCAGACGCCGGTGTCGCCGTGGCATGTGGTCGGGGTGCAGTCCCTGGCCGGCGTGCTGGCGTCGCTGGTGGCCTGGGTGGGGGGCGGATCCGCGGCCCATGGCTGGTCGGCAGCCTGGGGGGCTCTGGCGGTGGTGGTTCCTGCGGCGCTGTTCGCGCGGGGGCTGTCGCGCGGTGTCCGTTCCGGACAGCCGGGCCAGTCGGGTCAGGCCCTCATGCGATTGATGTTCTGGGAAGCCGTCAAGGTGCTGGTCACGCTGGCCATGCTGCTGGTGGCGCCCCGGGTGGTTCCCTCGTTGAGCTGGATGGCGCTGGTCGCCAGCTTCGTGGTGACGATGAAGATGTACTGGCTGGCTTGGTGGCTGCACGCGCGGCGCCGGGCGGGCCGGCCCTGAAGAGACTGATACGGAAGTAGACACATGGCAGAAAACGCTGGAGCACACGGGCCGACGGCCGGTGAATACATCGTTCACCACCTGCAGCATCTGCAGAAGGATTTCTCCTTCCAGAGCGTGAAGCAGACGAGCATCGTCGACTTCAGCCTTTTCAACCTCGATTCGGTCTTCTATTCCGTGGTTCTGGGCGTGATCGGCTGCTTCGTGCTGTGGCTGGCGGCCCGTCGCGCCACCGCCGGCGTGCCCGGCCGCTTCCAGGCGGCCGTCGAGATCATGGCCGAGATGGTCGAGAACCAGGCCAAGGGCGTGATCAAGAATGCGCAGAGCCGCAAGCTGGTGTCGCCGCTGGCCCTCACCGTGTTCCTCTGGATCTTCCTGATGAACGCGATGGACATGCTGCCCGTCGACTTCCTGCCGGCCATCTGGCATGTCGCCGGGCCGGCGATGGGTCATCCCGACTACATGCGCGTCGTTCCCACCGCCGACCTTTCCACCACGCTGGGCCTGTCGGTGAGCGTGCTGCTGATCTGCCTGGTCTACAACGTGAAGATCAAGGGCATCGGCGGCTGGGCGCACGAGCTGGTGGCCGCACCGTTCGGCGACAAGGTCTTCCTGTATCCGATCAACTTCCTGATGCAGATGATCGAATTCATCGCCAAGACCGTCTCGCACGGCATGCGGTTGTTCGGCAACATGTTTGCAGGCGAACTCGTTTTCATGCTGATCGCCCTCATGGGCGGCGTGTGGGCCTGGCAGTTCAATCCGCTCACCGGCGGATTCTGGCTGGGCGTCGGGCATGTGATTGCCGGTACGGTGTGGGCCATCTTCCACATCCTGGTGATCACGCTGCAAGCCTTCATCTTCATGATGTTGACGCTGATCTATGTGGGACAGGCCCACGACCATCACTGATCCGGTTATTCGTTTTTTCTTTCCATTTACTTAATCTGAAGGAGCAATCATGGAAAACATTCTCGGCCTCGTCGCTCTGGCTTGCGGCATCATCGTGGGTCTCGGCGCTGTCGGCGCTTCCATCGGCATCGCGCTGATGGGCGGCAAGTTCCTCGAGTCGTCGGCCCGCCAGCCCGAACTCATCAACGAACTGCAGACCAAGATGTTCATTCTGGCCGGCCTGATCGACGCTGCGTTCCTGATCGGCGTGGCCATCGCCCTGCTGTTCGCTTTCGCCAACCCCTTCGTCCTGGCCTGATCGGGGCTTCCGCCTCGTGCCGAGGAAGGATTTGAGCCGTGAACATTAACTCAACCCTGTTCCTGCAGGCGGTCGTATTCGCGATCCTGGTGTGGTTCACCATGAAGTTCGTCTGGCCGCCGATCACCAAGGCGCTCGACGAACGCGCGCAGAAGATCGCCGACGGCCTGGCCGCGGCGGACAAGGCCAAGAGCGAGCTCTCGGCCGCCAACGCCCGCGTCGAGACCGAACTGGCCCAGTCGCGCAACGAAACCGCCCAGCGCCTGGCCGATGCCGAGCGTCGTGCCCAGGCCATCATCGAAGAGGCCAAGGCACGCGCCACGGAAGAAGCCAACAAGATCGTCGCCGCCGCTCGTGCCGAGGCCGAGCAGCAGACCGTCAAGGCCCGTGAAGCCCTGCGCGAGCAGGTCGCGAGCCTGGCCGTCAAGGGTGCCGAGCAGATCCTGCGCAAGGAAGTCAACGCGAGCGTCCACGCCGACCTGCTGGGTCGCCTGAAGACCGAGCTGTAATCGGCAAGGAGCATCCATGGCCGAAATCGCCACCATCGCCCGTCCCTACGCGGAAGCGCTCTACAAGGCTGCCGGCTCCGACGCGCAGACAGCCCAGTGGCTCGACGCGCTGGCGGCCGTCGCCGGACATCCGCAACTGCTGCAGTTCGCGGACAGCCCCAAGACGGCCCCCGAGCAGGTGTTCGACGTGATCTCGGGTGTCGTCGGTTCGCCGTTGCCGGAGGCTGCGAAGAATTTCCTTCGCACGGTCATCGACAACAACCGCCTGGCGGCCCTGCCGGAGATCGCCACGCAATTCCGCGCGCTGCGCAATGCCCAGGCCGGCTCTTCGGATGCCGTGGTCTACAGCGCCTTCCCGATCGAGCCGGCGCAGCTGGCCGACGTGTCGGCCTCCCTGGAAAAGCGTTTCGCGCGCAAGCTCAACGTGTCGGTGGTGCAGGACGCATCGCTGATCGGTGGCATCCGCGTGGTGGTGGGTGACGAGGTGCTCGACACCTCGGTGCGCGCCCGCCTCGAACAAATGAAAGTCGCGCTCACGGCCTGACGGCCGGGGGTCCGCCATTACAAGCAAACAAGGAAAGAGCCATGCAACTCAATCCCGCAGAAATCTCCGAACTGATCAAGAGCCGGATCGAGGGGCTGGCCGCCAGCGCCGACATCCGCAACCAGGGCACCGTCGTCTCGGTGACCGACGGCATCGTCCGCATCCACGGCCTGTCCGACGTGATGCAGGGCGAAATGCTGGAATTCTCCGGCAACGTGTTCGGCCTGGCGCTCAACCTCGAGCGTGATTCGGTCGGCGCGGTGATCCTGGGCGAGTACGAGAGCATCTCCGAAGGCGACACCGTCAAGTGCACGGGCCGCATCCTGGAAGTGCCGGTGGGCCCCGAGCTCGTGGGTCGCGTGGTCAACGCCCTGGGCCAGCCGATCGACGGCAAGGGCCCGATCAACGCCAAGATGACGGACGTCATCGAGAAGGTCGCGCCCGGCGTGATCGCCCGCAAGTCGGTCGACCAGCCCCTGCAGACCGGCCTGAAGTCCATCGACTCCATGGTGCCGATCGGCCGTGGCCAGCGCGAGCTGATCATCGGCGACCGCCAGACCGGCAAGACCGCCGTGGC
>VFQN01003696.1_pt1 | contig 21375 bp, 20 predicted proteins | sample 3512371 | NCBI WGS metagenome assembly VFQN01 (sample SAMN10412370, study PRJNA504923) | tailings metagenome | isolation source: Replicate 2 from Balatoc abandoned mine | place: Philippines: Itogon, Benguet | collected 2017-08-28
TCAAAGTCGGGATTGGCATAGGAACCCCCTTTGGGTTGAAAACCGAGTATGACAAAAACTGGCTGGGCCGCTTTCAGGCGCTTAAATCCGAGCTTAAAACCGTCAACATCAACCCCTCTCTGGCCTGGAAATTTAACGAGCACTGGTCGTTTGGCTTTGGTATCTCGGCCATGTGGGCACAAGCGGAGTTAACCAGCGCAGTTAATTTGGGCGCAACAGAGTCCACCATTAATAACAAAGGCAAAGATTGGGGATTTGGCTACAACCTGGGGGCGATTTACCAAATCACTCCCGATACCAGACTGGGCCTGGCCTATCGGTCCAAAGTTGAGCAACACTTGAAAGGGGATGCGCGTTCACCTTTTACTGCATTGAATGGTGTCCCTGGCAGCACTTTAAATACTGACATTACAGCTGATCTTACCCTGCCGGAAACACTTTCCCTGAGCAGTTTCAGTCGGCTGGACGATCACTGGGATTTACTGGCAGATATCACCTGGACACGCTGGAGCCAATTCCAGACACTCAGCATTTTACGCGACAATGGTTCAAATACCCTTATCGGATCAACACAGGAGCATTGGAATAACACGCTGCGTTACTCTGTCGGCTTGAACTATCGATATTCAGACAGTATTAAATTGCGCACTGGCGTCGCCTATGACCAAGAGGCGATTGATAATGATCGCAGAACGTCACGTATTCCTGGTAACGACCGACTCTGGCTCTCATTTGGTGCCAGCTGGCAATATAGTCCGCAGACTAGATTAGACGCTGGTTATGCACATCTTTTTATCAAAGAGGCCAGCATTTACGATGATCAGCGCACACCTGCCCCCAGCAAAGGGCTGATTGACGGCAAATATGATGGCAGCGCAGATATCCTCAGCCTGCAATTCACACACCAGTTCTAAGCTTTATCACATCTGAAAATACTACAAGCAGCCAAACGTTTTAAAAACTGCCTGGCTGTTTGTTTTATGATTGATATACACATTTTTTTATCCGTAAGTTTCATGTAAGCCGCCTGTCATCCAACATTCACACACAAACTCGAAAATCCCTGTTCTGAAATCACCAGCAAAACCGTTTTCAAGGATAGAGGATGAACATCAAGCATTTTTTCAAACTGGCACTCCTGCCGTTAATCATCAACCAAGCATTTGCAGCCCAAACACAAACCACGACAGATACATCCATTACCACCACACAAGAATCACCTTCTCTTGTCTCCCGTTTTATGAATGATGATAATCCGTTCCGTATTAATTTCGATCTGGGCGATCACCCTTCTTATTTCCAGGTTTACGGCCTGGTGGATATTGGCCTGTCCCATATTAATCACTCTCTGCCCGAGAACTACGAGTTAGCCAATAACTTTTATCCTTACGCAGGCGCAAAAAAAACCAGCAGGGTCACATCCCGTACAAACTGGGTAAACGGTGGCTGGCAAGGATCACGGCTGGGATTTAAAGGTGAAGTGGCCAAACTGCAGGCATGGAACCATGATTTTAAATTCATCTACCAGTTTGAAGCTGGTTTTAACACGCTGGACATGAAGTTACATGATGCCGCACAAACACTGGCGGACAACTCTGGCACCAATGCCAACTCCAGCGTCAGCGCCAACTCCTCCATGAACGGCGAGCTGTTTACCCGGCAAGCCTGGGCGGGTGTTGATGGTGGCTCATTAGGGAAGTTGACCTATGGCACCCAATACAACCCGTTCTTTGAAATCACTGTGACCTATGATCCTAACGGCAAAGCCGATAGTTTTTCACCGCTGGGTGAGAGTGGTACTGTTGGCGGCGGCGGTGGCGTGTCAGAAAACTCCCGTATGAAAAACTCACTGAAGTATGCCAATGTGTACGAAACTGAGGATCATGACAAAATCAATTATGCCGTCATCAACCAGTTCGGTAACTCCGCCGGCACTGCTCATGGTAATGGCTATACCACGCAATTGGGCTATGAAAGCAGTGCGTTCGGCATTCAGTTGGCCTATGACAGATTCTTTGACTCCGTGAAATCAAACTCTGCTGCGCCTGGCAACCCGTTAGCGAATGACACAATCGCAGTCTCGCTGTATAACACCCAAGCCGTGCTGCTCACAGGCCGATGGATGCCAACGAAAGACCTGAAATTAATTGGCGGGATGGAGTGGTATCAATTACAACCGTCATCATCGCCTTCTATCAGTTATCACAACATCTATGATCAAACCGTGTTTGGCGGTGTGGCCACTTCGGCATTAAAACCGGGTTTCAAGCAAGATAACTATGTGTATTACCTGGGAGCCAACTTTGACTTTGCGCAACGCGTGCCTGCCCTGGCCGGACTGACAACATCCATTGGTTACTACCTGACCAAGGCAGATGCGATTGAAGGCCCCACTGTTTCAACCAACTCGCAGGGTAAAATTGATACCTGGACGGCGATGGTGGACTATAAAATCAATAAGCGTTTCGATACTTACCTCGCCTATACCACCAACCACTTTTCGGGCGATAAATATCCAAGCGCGACGAACTATACGAATGTGACCAGCTACGGTGCCGGCTTACGTATGAAGTTCTAACCATCAGCCTAAGGCAATCATTTTAATTGCTTGTTGCCATAAAAAAGACTCAAGTAGCACTTGAGTCTTTTTATTTGGTGATGCTTCCGTTTCACAAAACTGCCTACCTAGCTGAGGCAATCTCACGAGACTGCTGTACAAGCATTTGTTCAAAAGCCTCGGCCGGGACAGGTGGGGAATAGAAAAAACCTTGCGCGTAATCGCAATGAATGTCTATTAGCAAGTCTCGTTGCAGGGCGGTCTCCACCCCTTCAGCAATGACTTTGAGGCCCAGTTTGTGCGCCATCACGATAATTGCCTCGCACAATACATAACTTTCGTTACCGGCATTCAGATTTCGCGTGAAGGACTGGTCAATCTTCAGGTAATCAATATCGAATTTGCTGAGGTAAGAAAGCGAGGAATATCCGGTGCCAAAATCATCAATGGCTACCTGGATGCCCATGTCTCTGAACTGCAACAAACGCTGCTCAACGATAGGGTCCGGATTAAGGAGCAACCCTTCAGTAATTTCCACCACAATCCGCTTACCTTCCACCCCCATGCTGCGCAAGGCTTGCACCCAGTCATTTTTTGTATCCATCTGTTCTACAAACTGGACCGGTGATTTATTGACACTGATGGCAAAGGCATCATCACTCACCAGTGACTGCCATTGCATCGCATGTTGTGCTGCCTGATTTAGAATCCAGTCACCCATGGCAACAATATCGCCGGTTTCTTCGGCCACCGGAATAAACAAACTTGGACTGATCAAGCCGCGTTGGGGATGTTGCCAGCGCATCAAGGCTTCTGCTTTTGCAATTTTGCCTGTGGCAAGGTCAACGATGGGTTGGTAATAATCGCGCAATTCGCCATTTTCAAGCGCCACGCGCAAATCACGCGCCAAACTGACACGTTGCGACAGGGCCTCTTTAATCGCCAGTGAAAAAAAACGCAGGTTGTTACGGCCACGATTTTTCGCCTCATACATGGCTTGGTCTGCATGCTGTATCATTTCTTCAGCGTTGACCGCATCTTCAGGATATTGGCTGATGCCGATACTGACTGTGACATAGACCCGTTCGCCTCCCAGAATCATCGCTTTGGAGATTTCCTGCAGCAACTGCTGGCCAAAGGCTTGTACATCCGCACAGGCTGGTTCTGGCAAAATAATGGCAAACTCATCGCCTCCCAAGCGGGCTACCAGCATTTGATCAGACAAGCACTGCCGGATGCGATGACCGATTTCCATGAGCAATTCGTCGCCACTACGGTGACCCAGCGTATCATTGACCTCTTTAAAACGATCCAGATCCAGCAATAACAGCCCGAGTTTTTGCTGATGCTCGGCGGCCGTGGTAATTGCCTCATGCAAGTGACTATTGAAATAATGCCGGTTGGGCAATTGCGTCAGGCTGTCGTAATTAGCCTGTTGCCAAATCACTGCATCCGCCTCTTTCTTGTCAGTGATATCAATATGGGTACCACGCATGATCCATGGCTCACCACTGCTGGTACGTGAAATCAGCCGTCCCCGATCAGCCACCCACACCCAGTGTCCGTCGTGATGACGCATACGGATATCACACTCATAAAAATCAATTTCCCCCTTGAGATGACGCTCAACTACCGCAAGCGCAGTTTGCCAGTCATCAGGATGCGTTAATGATTTGACCTTGTCTGCATTGAGCGGGGCCAGCGCTTCAAGCGTATAACCCAGCATTTCTGTCCAGCGATGATTCACCTGGCATACACCTGTTTGTATATCCCATTCCCAGGTCCCGGCCCGTGTAGCATCAATAATGTCGGTCAACCGCAAACGTTCAAGCTCAAGCTCCTCACGTTTACTTTCTATTTCAGCGGTTTTTCTTTTCACAGCAAGGCGCAGCATGAACACCAGCAAGACCAAACTCACGGCAACAGTCAACGCCGCAGCCAACGCCCACAAAGCTTGGCCAGAATAGAGATGTTTCTGCAAAGGTCGGCCCTTCCATTTTGCCTCAATCGCCGCCATTTCGGCAGGCGTGATCGCCGCCATGCCTTTTGCAATCAAACTAAGTGTTTGCTCATTCCCTTTTTTCACTGCCCGGTGAAATTCACCCTGGTAAAGGGTAAAGGCTCGCAATATTGTTTGGTCTGTGTGGGCGCGATAGAGATAATAAGTGGCCGGATAATCATCCATACACAGGATTTTGATCTCACCTTTGAGGGTGGCCGTGATCATTTCTTCGTAGTTGTTATACAGCCTGAATGATTGAACCCCTGCTTGCTTGAGGTGAAAAATACAGCCATCGCCCTTTTGCACACCCACAGTAAAGCCACTTAAGTGGTTGGAAGTGGCAAGACCGCCTATGCTTTCATGGGCATAGATCCCGACGGGCAAGGTGGCATAGGGCGCACTGAAACTGAATCGTTTTTCACGCTCGGGATCCTGATAAATCATTTCAATGACATCGGCATGCCCACTCAGCAGTTGCTGGAGCGCCTGCTCCCAGACAATCGCCAGCAAGGTCACCTTGACCCCTGTCTTTTGTTCCCACAATTTCCAGGTGTCAGCCACAATACCCACGGTATTACCGTTAGTATCTTTGAATAAATACGGGGGATAGTTATCGTCGCTGATCACCGTGATGGATTCTGTAGCTCTCACATTTGCCGCGATGCTCAGACACAGCATCACCAGGCTGCAGAGACGGCAGAGTCGTGACATTTTGCCGTCAACAAAAGCACGTAAGATCCTGGCAACACACTTATTCATGGTTAATTAGATGTGGTCCTGCGATTGGTCGAAAAAGGCTAACCGCGCCATTATGAGCTGCATCATACAAACATTTACGGAAATTGTCCCTTGCACCTTTAATACCAGCCGTCATTTACGTTAAAAATACAGACGCCCATCATCAGGCAAACAATCAATAAAAAAGCGCCAGGATCACCTTGCGCCTTCATGAAACAGCTGTGTTGATGGCTAAACGTCCGGGGCCCCGGCCTTGATTTTCGCAATCCAGTCTTCAACTTGGATAAAACCGGCCTCTTGCGCCTTTTTCGCGTCCGCCTCGGAAATCACATCTTGCACAAACTCCAGGCGTTTCCATTCAGCCAACGGCGTCTGGCATTGGGCAGTTGGCACATAGCGTGAATTGCTCTCTCGGGTATAGCGATGAATGTAGCGCGGGCAGTTTTGCCACAATTCGGACAGTGTGACCTTCACCACGAACTCGGCTTCCTGGTAAAAAGCCAACAGAGCCGGCTCCCTTGAAACCTGGCTGACGCCTTGCAATCGTATACGATGCGGGCGCTCGAATGAAATAAACAACATACCGATCTCCGCATTGCCAACCATATTGCCCACGGAAAGCTGCATGCCATTGCCGTTATAAATGGGAAAAGTCAGCGTCTTGTCATCAATCACTCGCACAAAGCCGGGAAAGCCTCCTTTATATGAAACGGTAGGCCTGCCATTGTGGTCAACGGTAGACAGGAAAAACATGTCCAGGGACTCAATAAAGCCTTTGGCATCTTCATCAATCTCGGTTTTACAGGCAATTTCCTCAATGCGGTCTGCCAGCTTTCTTGTGCCTTGTTCATCCTGCACCTTGCGGTGCGTTTCTCCAAATAAACGACTCATCATTCCCCCATTCATTGACTAATTAGTATTGCATAGCATCCTACCCGCGGATTCTGGCACTTGATCGAGACGGTACGATTGCCGGGTATCCGATCAGGGATGCCATTCATTAAAACACACGGATAAGACGGAAACTCCATAGCCGTTCTGTTTTATCGGCCCGATCCAGCGTAGACCATGCAGTACCCAGCTGCAAGGTGTAATATTGGCTGACATCATAATGCAACTGCGGGGTCAGCCGATAGCGCCAACTGCCTCGATGGCTGACCTCCTGGTTGAGCTCCATGCCCAAAGTCAACCGGGGGGACACGTCATAAAAAACCGTATAATTCAGCAGATAATCGACTTGAGCGCTACGATTGATATTGTGGATACGCAGCCCCAGCATACTCAAGCTTGACCATTGTTCTGCTAACTTCAGGCCATAAATATAAGTGGCATCCGCCGAAAGCGCACGCGTATGTTTGTTCACATCCACAAACGCCTGCCAACCATGTGCCATCCCCTGGCTGGGATCCATGCCCAAGGTTTGCTGCACAGCCAATTTATAGCGTTCATGGCTTGCATTCTGGAAAGGTAATTCGACTTCGATCGCCAGGTCATCCGCCAGGCCATATTCCAGTTCAGGGGCCCAGTTGATATCACCCGTAAATGGGTTGTAGTCGCCTAATGCATTGATTTCAAGTTCACCCTGCTTGACTCCCAGTGGACGCACCAAATCATAGACCATGGGCTCTGGAATTCTCAGGGAATGATCGCTATGGGCTGCATCCGGCTCGATGAATACCGGTTCGGGGAGCCTTTCTGAAGCGTGCACGGAAGGATGCGCTGTCAGACTCGCGAGCCATCCGAGTAAGGGATAAAAACACTTCATTAATAGATTTATATCAATAAAATATTATGTTAGCACATTCACTAAAGGATTCTTTGCATGCCTCCGTGGCTAGTGAAAAGCGGATGCGAAAACCTTACCAATAGCAAATATGTCTGCCATTTTTAAAGAGCCTATTTCCAGAGCATATAGGTATTTCGGCCTCTATGTTTTGCCTGGTAAAGCGCCATATCGGCCTGCTTTAGCAGCTGCTTTAAAGTGACCTCAGTGTCCGGGTCAAACAAGGTCAGCCCTATACTGATATGCACAAGGATTTCCCTGTCATTGATCAGCAGAGGCGTATTAAAAATGTCCAGCAGCTTCACGGCAATCTGTATCAATGCATGTTCCGACTGCTGATCTTTTACCACAATGACAAATTCGTCGCCCCCCAGGCGGCTGACCGTATCCAGATCGCGAATATTTGATTTCAGCCTGGCTGCCACAGCTTTGATCACTTCATCGCCGACATCATGGCCGTACTGGTCATTGATTGCTTTGAAATGGTCGATATCCAGCGCCATCAAGCCAAACCTTTTGCGGTCACGCTTGGCTTCCGAATGCGCATAACTCAGACGGCTCTCGAGTAATCTGCGATTCGCCAGGCCTGTCAGGCTGTCCATTAAGGCACCCTCTGATAAATAATAACGTTCCTGGGCAAAGAAATATGCCAGACTACCTATAAACAAGCTTAATAATGCACTTAAGACTATCCCCAGTTTGTGACTCGGTAACGATTGCATACTTTTGTTTTCAATCGCCCACTCCCATTTACCGTTCGGTACGCTGCTATGCAAGATGAAAATGTTCTTTTGCTTGAATAGCGCAGCATCTCCATAAAACACCTGTTTGTGATCTTGCGTCCTGATAGCAAAGGCAAACTGCGGGTTATGATCGCCCTTAAGCGCAGCCTGCATAAAGCTGCCAGTATCAATCACTGTCGACATAATGCCCCAATAGTGATCATCCACAAAAATCGGGAACCGGAATATCATGCCATTCCCGCCCTGAATCAGTTCGAGGGGACCATCCAATACGCCTTGCCGGGAATCAATCGCCAATTTAATCTTGGGCCACTGGGAAGGCACATCACGATAATCGATGCCCAGGATTTTCTCATTGCCTTTTTCAGGGTAAACATAGGTGACTTTATAGTTAACAGCCACAGCAAGATTTCTGACATGACGGGCATTCGACCAGAGGTCGGCCAATATGGCCTGCATTTTTTCCTGCTGCAGCTCATGACGGTAAACTTTAATAAAGCTGGAAAGACCATTGGAAATAAACAATAGCGAATTTAACTCGCGATCGAGTTCTGCGCGCAGCAGGCTGCCATATGTGGCAGCTTCAATATACGCTTCATTTTCAGCCTTCTGGCGCTGGTAATCGAACAGGGAATGCCAGAATAAAAAAGCTAACATTGCTGCCAACACAGCAATGATCTGGCTTTTGAGTCTCTGACTTAACTTTTGAGGCACAATACGTTTAAGGTAAAGGAGAGTTCATGAACGAATCTGCTTGGGATTTTACCTCAAGAAAACTGTTATCTTTACAATAAACAGCCACGTGATAACTATCTATTTCGAAAATGATTGCCGCGAAAAATGATTTCTCGTAAATTCCAGTTCTGGTACGGCTATCAATGGTTACAAATCAATAAACCCTATCGTAAACGCCAGAACCAATAATATCGCCAACAATACACCCATTGCCCGGGCAGGATCAATGCTCCAATGAACGGAGGCCAGACTCACCCGGCAGGCGTGTGCGACCATGAGGACAAACAGCACAAGGAGTAGCATACTGAACATATCTTTCTCCCGCTCAAAAGTAATCACTATAGAATTTGCAACGCTAAGAACTTTGCAAGCTAGATAAGCGCCATCATGCATTCGTCAACAAACAATTTCGAGTCTATGAAGACTGAATTTTCTGTAGGAAAGATCGGACAAGATGCAATGAGCCTTTTACAGGCTCATTGCACGCGGAAAGATGAATATTAAGACAAGATGAATGTTAAATAAGACCCGATTAACCTGGTTGGGAAATCGAATTCAAGGCTGCGCCAGCACTCTGTTGTTCACTTAAAGCGAGGTCGCCAAGTGACACAATCTCGACCAGCCGGTGATCACGATCAACCACCGGCAATCGACGGATTTGCAACTCACTCATATAACGGGCAGCTTCTTCAACCGGATAGTCATCAAAAATATATTCCACTTCCGAGGTCATCACCTGTTGCAGCTCGGTTTCCATAGGAGACAAACCTTCAGCAACCGCGCGAATGGTAATGTCACGGTCAGTCAGCATACCGATTAACCTGTCTTCTTTTTCGACTGGTAACAAACCAAAATCATTTTCCCGCATCAGCAGCGCCGCACTCTGCAAACTATCAGTGGGGGAAACCACTTTGACATCCGGAGTCATTACTTGGCTGATATTCATACTGCTCTCCTTTCTCTCATCTGGACTTTTAAGTCTAGCCTGAGCATGCCATCCGTGATTGTCAGGTATGGGATGAAAGTTGCGTAGGAAATACGAGGCTTTCAGCACCGCCCAAGGAATTCTGACAGGCATATCAGGGAAGCACCTATAAAAACACTGTCGCAGTCAACGTATTGTTAACAATCCATTTAAGGAGATTAAAAATGCGTATTGCGAACTTGGCCACTGACAGCCTGGGAGATGAAAATACCCATCCTGTGTTTCCCGATGAGAGCCACAAACCCATCAAACCAGATCCGGACACCCCCTATCAACCCACGGAACCGGCAGAGCCCGATATCCAGCCGGAAATCATAGGAGATCAATAGCGTTGGCGGCTTTCCCTCAAGATACCGCCTTTGACAGTACCTTATCGCTGATACGCAAGGGTTACCGGTTTATTTCGGACAAATGTCGTGCGCTGGATACTGACGTATTTGAAACACGGTTATTATTCAGAAGCGTGATTTGCATGCGAGGTGCGGAAGCCGCCCGGATTTTCTACGATCCTGATAAATTTCTTCGTCATGGTGCCATGCCCACGCGCGCTCAAAAGACTTTGGTCGGCGTAGACGGGGTGCAAAGCCTGGATGGTGCTGCCCATAGACACAGAAAGCACCTGTTTATCAGCCATTTGATGAATCATGAACGCATCAACGCGCTGGCAGAGCTTCATCGCATGCACTGGCATTCAACATTGGCTCTATGGCCCATTCACGAGGAGATGGTGTTATTTGACCATGCGCAAAACACCTTATGCCGATCTGTATGTGCTTGGGCGGGAGTGCCATTGCCACCCAGTGAGTGTAGCCGACGCGCAAAAGAGTTTGGACTAATGATTGATAGTGGGGCGCGTATTGGATGGCATCACTGGCGTGGCCGCATGGCAAGAAGTTCAAGCGAAAAATGGCTCATGGCCGAGATTGAAAAAATCAGGTCAAGCAAACAGGAAGCAGCAACGAGCATTTTGCAAGCCTTTGCCTGGCATAGAGACGAACACGGTGACTTGCTCCCCTCTCACACCGCCGCTGTCGAGTTGATTAATGTGTTGCGTCCCACCGTGGCCATCGCGCAACTCGTGGCATTCAGTGCGCTTGCCATTCACCAATATCCAAACGTGCGGGAAAAATTACTCAACCAAAAGTCAGAATACCTTGACTGGTTTATTCTGGAGGTGCGCCGGTTTTATCCTTTTTTTCCGTTTCTTGCGGCGTATACTCGCCAGGATTTCAACTGGAAAGGTTGGCGCTTCAAAAAAGGCACCTTGACCCTGCTGGACATTTATGGAACCAATCATGACGGCCGAGAGTGGGAGCAGCCGGATATGTTCAACCCGGAACGCTTTAAAAATTGGTCTCAAGACGAATACACTTTCATTGCCAGTGGCGGCGCAACCTATGCCCAACACCACCGCTGTCCGGGCGAATGGATTACCAACCGTTTAATGAAAGTGGCGCTTAAACTCCTGGTAGAAAATCTGCGCTACACTGTGCCCAAGCAAGATTTAAGTGTCTCGCTGGCGCGCATCCCCACTTTACCCAAGAGCGGGATGATTATTGCGCCACTCAGTTACTCTGCTTCATGACCGACCTGAAACCCGGCCTCAGTCAATGTGAAGGCTTCATCCACTGAGTAAATCCATCGCTTTGCCTTGGCATATTCCAGCCCTTCGACAAGATCGGTTTGTCCTTTGTGTTTTTCGTACCAGGCGCCACTGAGCTTCACCGCTGTGAGGGTTTCCCCTGCAAACAGCCCGAAGTGATGCACGAAAATAACCGCGATCAAGCGCGCATTCTGCTCTGGAGAGCGGATGGTATCAGCCGCGGTCTCCTGATTAGGCAGCGCCTGATCCATCCCGCTTTCAGTTTCTTTAGTCACCATGGATTTATTTTCCCGTCAATGCCAGCACCAGCAAAATAATGAGGATCAGCCCCAGCCCGCCACTGGGATAATATCCCCAATTGGTGCTGTAAGGCCAAGTTGGCAAGGCACCGATTAAAGCAAGGATCAAAACTACCCAAAGTACTGTACTCAGCATCACCGTCTCCTATGATTATATGAACATTTATCATGCCGGGAGATAAAGCCATACGCCATGCACATTCAGCTGAAATGATTGTAGGAATCAGCGGACACACTTTTTAAATCAGCCCTTTCCTACAGAGAATTCCGCTTTATCTGATAAGTCCTCTGGCCACGGTTTTATAGCATGCGTTTATCTGAGTGATAAAAGGTTGATCCATGGATAGTTCTACATTTCATTTATCCGTCCCCCTGGTCGAAATTATCTTGCGCGGCTCTGTTGTTTTTTGGTTTCTTTTTCTTATTTTCAGATTGATTCTCAGACGCGATATGGGCAATGTGGGTGTGGGGGATTTTTTATTTGTCGTAATTGTGGCTGATGCTTCACAGAACGCCATGACTGGCGAGGCAAAATCAATTGCCGATGGCCTGGTTTTAATTTCGGTATTGGTATTCTGGAATGTATTAATTGATTGGCTTGGCTACCATTACAGATGGATCAAGAAACTGGTAGAACCTCCTCCGCTCATCCTCGTACGCAAAGGCGTACTGCAAACACGCGCCATGAGAAAAGAGTTTATTAGCCGCGACGAGATTGAGGCCAAACTACGTGAGGAAGGCATTGAGCATCTTTCACAAGTGAAACAACTGCAACTAGAAGCAGATGGTCAGCTCAGTATTATTCAATACGATAAGTGAATTCCTTCACAGTAACTGTTATGCTGTGCCCATTAAAATAAAAAAAATTAACATTAAATCACCACACCTAGATCAATATTCGGATAATCCCTAAGAAAAATGATGCTGGCTACTTTTGCAGTTTGTTCCTACTCGCTCATTTCCAGACTGCCTAAGCGCATTCCATGATCACCGTCGGCCAGTGACTGAGGTCCTTGTCCTGGCTGCTCTGTGTTTGGAATCACGCGATAGACTCACTTCTGGAAGGATGGATCCCATGGATTATGTTTTAAAGCCGGGTTGGCGAAGCAAGAAAATACTTGTCGGCCTGACTGTCATGACCATTGTGGTGGCCGTATTGGTCTCCATTTACCTGGCCCTCATGATTGCGCATAACCAGGCCATTTCAAAAGAAACCAAACGCCTGCGCGAGATGACAAATGGTGTCTTGATACGCATGAGTGCTGCTCGAGACCAGTTCTCACATATTGTGGACTACTTTTCATCGGTGCCAGAAGAGAAGGCTTGTTTACCTGAACACATCAAGAAAATGCAGGAGTTTAATGTCACAGGTTTTTTCCTGCAGGCCGTGGCCCATATTCAAGGCAATCGCATTACATGCTCCTCCATCTCCGAGGTGTTTGACGGCCTGGAGCTGGGGTCACCCTTCCGCGTAGAACCCGATGGAACCAGAGTATGGACCAATCTCAAGATTACCGACTGGCAAGACCATCATTTAATCATGCTGGAAAGGTCAGGATGGGCGGTCATGCTTGTTCCCTCTCACGCCATTGAAGCATTGAGCGACTCGGAAATATCCGTAGGTGTATTTGGCATTTCATCCCACAGGATATACACGTCAAAAGGCCAGATAGATCCGCAATGGCTGAAGAGATACAAAGGTAAGCAAGCACTTACTTTTATTGATAAAGAGCGCCAAATGTTGGTTTACATTGCGCCTAACAAACGGAACTTCACTGCCGTTGTCGCAGCTCTGCCGCTCAAGGATATCAATGACGATATTGTGACCTTTCTCGAAATTCTGATTCCGCTGGGTATGGGCATAGGGTTAGCGTTGGCCGGGTTATTTATTTACATGCAAAAAACCAGATACTCCACCAGATCAGCCATTTTGCGGGCATTGGCCAACGATGAATTTTACCTGGAATATCAACCCATCATTCATCTGCCTCTGAACGCCTGCGTAGGGGCAGAGGCCTTGATTCGATGGCGAACACCGGACGATACCTTTATCAGCCCGGAGACCTTTATTCCCGCAGCAGAAGCGGCTGGAGTAATCTGCCAAATCACTCAACGCGTGTTTGAAATCGTGGCGAAAGACATGCGTAATGTATTTGCAATGCATCCGGACTTTCATGTGGGCATCAATATCTCTTCTCATGACATTCGGTCAGGCGCGTTATTAGAATTGATTAAAAACCTGAAAAACTCAACGGGGGCCCAGGGCAAACAGATTTTGATTGAAGTTACCGAACGTGGCTTTCTTGATGACGAAGAAGCACTGACAACGATCAGGAATATCCGCGACTGCGGTGTACGCGTGGCGATTGATGACTTTGGCACAGGCTACTCCAGTTTGTCCTACCTGACCAAGTTTCAGTTGGATTACCTGAAAATTGACAAGACGTTTGTTGACTCTGTCGGCACCGATGCTGTGACAAGTCACGTCGCATTTCACATTATTGAAATGGCCAAGACACTTAAACTGGATATGGTAGCAGAGGGGGTAGAAACAGCCACGCAAGCGCACATCCTGCAGTCACGCGGTGTCCATCATGTACAAGGCTGGTTGTACTCAAAATCGCTCAAGCGCAAAGATTTTTATGCTTACTTGGAGAAGCATCGTCCGCCCGCTTGATATGTAGGCTGGAACGCCTAATGCTTCGCCTGCCTGATTTCACTCAGTGTCTGAGTAATCTGCAATTTTAATTTTTCATCGTTTCCCGCAATTACCAGCCCTTTCTCGGCAACCACTTCCGCCTGTGCAATCTGTTGCTGAGCAAGCAATACAGTGGCTAGATTATTGTAAGCCGCTGCTGAATCGGGATGTACTTCCGTCATATGCTTAAACGTCACAGCAGCCAAAGGCAAGTCATTTGTCGCATAGGCAGCATTGCCCAAGCCCATCAGCAATACCTGGTGGTCAGGCCATTTATTCACTGCTGCCTGGTAAGCCGTTTTTGCCATCGTGGCGGATACATTTTTTTCGTAGGCAACCAAGGCTTTTGCAACTTCATCAGCGCTGGCACTGGCTGGCAACTTGCCAGGCGGCAATGCAACGAAGGCCCAATGCCCGCTACGCGCCCAGGTTCTCTGGAAGGCGTTCAAAGACATTTCAAAGCGTTCAAATGTCCCTGAGCGCAGCCAGACCAATTCTTTATCCAGGTCGTACCCCACCACTACCGCATAGTGCCACGAAGGTACCCATGAAAACCCCAGATTCTGCATGACCACGACGACGTTGCCAGCCGAAACCTCTTGTATCACCGCTTCCAGCTGCGGCGGAATTTGCACTGCCAGCGCGCCATGGCGTCTTGCGGCGGCGAGCATTTCAATCTGAAGACTACCTTGCCTGCTTGGTACATACACTTCTGGCGTCAATTGATCAGGCGTGACTGGTATATCAACTGCGGTTAAAGCAGTCGCCAACGCGGCTGGACCACACTGGTATTCTGCTTGCGGGAAGAAAGGGGTACTTGTGAGCTCGGCATGGCGTGGAAACTGTGTATTCTGTGTCGTCTCACGCACACCATTGGCCGCGCATGCGGTTAGCAGGCAGAAAAAAGCCAGTATGCAAATACGTAACACGCTGGCTTTGATCATGCGCCCGTCAACCAACCTCGGATAGAGATTGTCGGCAAAAAATAGCATTAGCGCACTGAGCGAGTGAAGGGGAAGATTTTTGTAAAGCCCAGGATATCAGTCAACAGCAATACCAGGAATACCAGCACAATCGCGCCAATAATGCCGCCGCCAGCTGGCGCTTTATCCATTTGTGAAGCGAGGTTGCTAGCTTCTTCATCTGTCAGTGCAGCCACGCGAGATTTAGCCTCTACCGGATCGATGCCACGCTTCACCAATTCGGTCTGCACCTCATCCCTAGACAGCATACTGACAATTTTTGCCCTGTCCTGCTCCCCTTTTGCCGAGATGGTGGATTGTGCGACCTGTTCAGTACTGATCATAGCCGCCTGGACAGCCTGCATTGTGCCGGTAAATAACATTGATGCCACCAAAAAGGCGCTTAATAAACGTTTAGCCATCATCATGATTGGGGTTCCTTTGTATTGAGAGTGAATGGACAGTTGAGCATTACAGCCTGCCGGTGAGCGCAAGTATGAGCAATATTAATACGATTAAACCGAGACCACCACTTGGATAATAACCCCAGCCGGCACTATATGGCCAAGTGGGCAATGCACCGATTAATGCCAATATTAGAATTAGCAGCAATATCGTCCTCATAACAATGGTCTCCTAACGCAACATATTGCCGCTTACGCTGGCAATGGTTTTGTAATGTGTGAGGCCTTATCATGCAGGGACGCAAAACCAGACACCATGCCAGTATTGCTGAATCTGGTGTAGGAATACTCTGATTTTTTATCGAGCACCTTGAAACCACGCCATGACGCGCAGAAATACTTCAATTGCAGACTGTTATTTTTCGCAGGGGACTTACCAGGCACACCCGCCGATGCTGCACGATGGATGACAGGGCTGGAGGGAAAGAGAAAATTCGAGGGGTTATCTGGGATTCAGGATGGATTAACAGAGGAAAAACACGTGAATGCATTAACCATGTGCACTTAACTTATCGAGTTCAATATTATTTTCCGTGGCGTGACATTCCAGAATGTCTACATCTCTTTTGTTAAAGCTTAACTTTTCCGCCGTATTGATGTTACTGGCAAATTTATTATCCAGCTCCCCACATTTGCGGGAACGCTGAACGACAAAACTCAGATAGTCCTTTTTTCTGGCCTCTATTTGGGAAGGCGACAGCGCACTGTCGTTCATAAAAGTGGTATAAGCACTCCTTAAGCGCAGCTCGGACACGCTCCAGATATTAAACACAAGCATGTTTGTGGAAGCGCTCTCGGGAGAAACAGGCTCTGATGAGATGTTGGCATGGCCGGCTTTGTCCTGACCGGTGGATGCCGGACCGGTACGCACACTCACCACAGGGCCTGAATCCACCACTGGTGAGACTTCGACTTTTTTGGGCTGCTTGTCGCTTGTTTTGGATGTCACTTTTGGTAGGACGGGTGTCTCCACTTCAGGAACATTACTTTCCGGTAATGCCCCTGGCGCCTCAATGTCAGCTTCCGGAGCTTCCGCTTGCACTATCTGCGACTGCAGACGTGGCGCGGCGTGAGAAAATGCCGCCGTTGGCTCTTCCTTGGCAATCAGTGTAAACAATATCACCACAATCAGGCCAATCAGAATAAGGTTGATTTTTCCAATCGCAATCGCGCCACGCTGCCGACTAAATGACCTGGCTAGAGGTTTTTCACCTGAAGGCAACCAGAATGAAGCATAGGCGGCCTGTGTATCTTTGGAATGAAGCATATTTCTCATAACCTCAATCGATTATGTTTTGATACCAATTTTTACTCATGTCGAACAATGCCTTAAATCGGCCCAAGATTCAATCATTTGGGCGAATTCAATGATTGAAATAATCATTCACGGCGACTGAAAGCGCTATTGTATTCTTTTAAATGGGGATGTGTAACGCAGAAAAAAGGGGGAATTGCCTAGATTTGAATGAGATGGGTGTGATTCGGTAATACGCTTGTGCTTGAGATGGCATAAACACGTGCAGGTCTGGAAGATGGCTGGGGATGACGATCAGAGGAATTGGCTGAATGCCTGTTGCCGTCATTGCGTAACAAGGCATCCACGAAATAGCCTTTCCTGGCCTGTGTTTTTTGATGATCAGTCATATTTTTGCTGCCAGCCACAAGCGCGACGGTCATTGCGGGTCTCTCATGGTGCAGGCTGGCAGTCAATTGCGAATTGCCACCTAAAGACATCATGGTCAAAAACAATCCGACAAACATGATGAACAATGCCACAGAAACTGTGCCCGCTGTGATGGCAATCAAGGAAAGCACACTGGTGGTGGCAGCTGAATTTCTGCTTGGATGCGTACTTGCATGTGTTTTTTGCATGATGGAGTCCTCCCCTGTTTTAGCTTTTGGTCAGGTCACCATCTTGCGGCATCAATCGCCCATTCCCTATCCCATTCCGGCTGAATCTCCTGTAGGAATTTGCTGACTTAATGGCAAAATGATTGCAATCTTTCTCACGTTATAATGAAAAATGCGTTAAGGAATCATCATGGACTTCAATGTTTTTTCTGCGTTTTATTTAGTACCCCTGGTCATCTCAGCGATAGGTGGTCTCATTGAATTCAGGAATTGTGAATTTGCTACAGCCAGGCATGCCTTTAGCAAAGCCTTTTTTCTCGCGTTCCGCAGTATGGTGCCCGTACTGAATATCTTTTCGGCCATTTTGTACCTGATCACCTGTGGCACCTACACCTGGAAAAAATCCCCATTGTCTAAAAAGTGATCATCACATTGCTTGTCAGCCAGTAAACAGCTTGATTATTTTGTGACTCAACTTTTGCTGGAGAGTAAGGTAATCTTGCCAGGGGTCAGATTCAAGCTCCGTTAGGCGTTGCCCAATATTGCTGATTGTAAACGTAGTGGAATGAATATCCGGCCCTACCTCCTGCCAATGCAATGGGGTGGCTACGGGGGCGCCTAGCTTGGCACGGGTGGAGTATGGCACCACGGCTGTGGCACCTGTGCCGTTACGGAGATAATCAATAAAAATACGCCCCTCACGTTTTTTCTTGGACAAATTCGAGGTGAACCGGTCAGGAATCTGCGTTTCGATATGCTGGGCCACGCCATGGCTAAACGCCTTTATGACCTCCCAAGGATGCTCCGGCTTGATAGGCACTTCCACATGCAAGCCTTTGCCACCTGTCGTTTTAACAAAGCTTGTTAATTTCAATTCTTCAAATAATCCCCGCAAAAGCAGTGCTGCTTCGGTGACCCTTTCCCAAGGGACATCCGGTGCCGGGTCCAAATCAAAAATCAGCCTGTCTGCCAAGCCCGTCTTGGGGTAACACGCGCCCCAGGCATGAAGTTCAAGCACGCCCAGCTGCACAAGCTCAATCACGGCGGGCAGAGAATTGGCAATAAAGTATTCAGGCTGTTTGCCAGCCGCATCCAGTTGCACGGACTGCACATGTTCATGGCTGCCCTTGGTGACATGTTTTTGGAAAAAACAATTGTGCTGATAGCCATCCGGGCAACGTACGATAGATAGTGGCCTGTTCTTTAAATAAGGCAATATCCACTGTGCAAGCGCTTCGTAATGGTGTGCGATATCCAGTTTAGTGTATCCATCCTCGGCAAACAGTACTTTGGCAGGCTTACTTAATGGCACGCCAGCCACTTTAGTCACAGATGTGTTTGCAATGGATTGCCGACCGAGTTCTTCAGCCGATTGCGCTATTTCATGAGTGATCTCTTTGGCAGGTTTATCGCTGCGTAAACCGACAAAGCTGGCATGGCGGACAATACCTTCATCTGTCCATTGCGCAAATTTAATCTCAGCCACTAGACTAGGTTTTAACCAGTGTACCCCACGCGCGTCCTGCCCGCGCGGTGGGTTGATAAAAGCAGTCTTTTCGGTGCGCAAGGAGGCAAAGTGTTTGGCAACGAGTTTCAAGGTATCCTGTTTGAACCCGGTACCAACACGACCGGCATAGCGCAAGCCACCTTTCTCGTCATAGTTACCCAATAACAACGCACCAAACAGCTCGCGGCTACCAGCCGGCTCGGTATACCCGCCAATCACAAATTCCTGGCGCTGGCCACATTTCACTTTCAACCAATCGCGCGAGCGCTGTTGCTGATAGGGGCTGTCGGCATGCTTGACGATAATTCCCTCCAGACCGTGCAGGCAAGCATGGTTGAATGCTTCCTGTGCGTGCCCGGCCATATGGTCGCTGTAGTGCAAAGGATTGTCTTTCGAAGCGGTGAGCTGACCGAGCAAGGCTTGCAACAATTCCTTACGCTGCCGTAAAGGCAAGTGCGTGACATCATATCCGTCAAGATAGAGAAGATCGAAGATGAAATAGGCCAGGTTGGCTTCTTTACCCAGGCGGACTGCGTTTTGTAGCGCCTGGAAACTAATACTCCCATCGGCCTGGATAGCAACCACCTCTCCGTCTAACCATGCAGATCCGGCAGGCACTGCAGACAGCGCCTTCACCAGCGCAGGCCATTTTGCAGACCAATCATGCCCATTACGCGAGAACATCTTCACCTTGCCTTGATGGATTTGTGTCAACGCGCGGTAACCATCATATTTGAGCTCAGATAACCATTGCTCGCCTTCAGGCGCATGCGTCACCAGCGTAGCCAGTTGCGGTTGATAGGCGGTGGGCATACGCGTTTTAGCCAGGCTCTTGAGAGCCTTTTTAAGATTAGCGCTTACGCTAATATCTTTGACGTTGGCGCCCCGGTCTTGGACTTCCCGCTTGGATACAAGGCTATCATCAGAAGTCTCTCTCAAATGGCGTACAGATTCAGCTTGAGTCTCGGTAATGTTGGCTTCACGCCCATTTCGGGCTTCATCATCTTGCTCCTTGATCAGCAGCCAATTGGTTTGTTTTTCCTGATGACCGTGACGGCCTTTCATCCTCACCAATGCCCATTTGCCATGTAGTTTGTGACCATGCAATTGAAATTTAAGTGAGCCATCTTTGTATCCTTGCACAGGATCGCCTATAGCTTCCCAAGTCCCTTTGTCCCACAGCATGACATGGCCGGCCCCATATTGACCGGCCGGGATATCCCCCTCAAAGCTGCCATAGGCAAGCGGATGGTCTTCGACTTCGACGGCCAGTCTCTTGTCGTGAGGATCCAGGCTGGGTCCTTTTGGCACAGCCCAGCTTTTCAGGGTGCCTTGCAACTCCAGCCTGAAATCGTAGTGTAAGCGCCGCGCATGATGCTTTTGGATAAAAAACTTCAGTTGCTGGCCGGAAGCCTCCACCTTGCCGCGCGGCTCCTGAGTGACATTGAAATCACGTTTTTTCCAATATTGTTGGAGCCCCATGATTACTTCCCCTTACGCCGAACGCCTGCGCACAGGTTTGGTGGTTGAGGATTTAGAGGCCTTTGTTGTTGTTCGTGTCGGTTTACTGCCTATGCTGGCTTTAAGCAATTGCATCAGGTCAACCACATTGCTGGATTTTTTAGTGGCGGCTTCATCCAGGTCTGTATCAGGCGCCGTGAGTACGTGCGTCTGTTTGGCTTTCACTTTCTTTTTGACCAGTGACAAGATATCTTGACGAAACGTATCCTGGTATTGCTCCGGTTGCCACTTTTCCGTCATGTCTTTGACCAGCGAAAGCGCCATCTCCACCTCCTTGGCGGAAACCTGGCTTTGTTTGCCGGGTTTGGGCTCAGGAATTTCCGGCAGCTCACGGATTTCTTCCTGGTATCGCAATAAATTAAGAACGATTACCTGTTTGAACGGCATTAAAGCAGCGAGATGCTGCTTGGTGCGGATCACCACCTGTCCCAACGCAAGCTTGCCAGAACGCTCCAATGTTTTGCGTAACAAGGCATATACTTTTTCACCACCCTTGGTTGGCACCAGGTAATAGGGTTGATCAAAGAAAATAACCGGAATATCCCGTGCATCTATAAATGACAGGATATCGATGGTTTGAGTACTTTCCGGATTTGCCTTGCGCAGGTCGGCGTCTGTCAGTACAACATACTCATCTTTTTTGTAGGCATAGCCTTTCACAATATCCTGTTGTGTCACTGTTTTACCGGTGACCTTGTTATAGCGACGGTAGCCGACAGGCGCAAAATCCCGTTTATCCAACAAATCCAGATCGATGGCAGCAGGTGCACTCGCGGCATGCAACTCCACAGGAATATGCACCAAGCCAAAACTGATAGCGCCTTTCCAAATTGGGCGAGACATTCCATCCTCCAGAGATGATGGTCAATCACCGTACAAATAAAGCAATCAGAATAATTAATGGAATAGGTACACCTAGAAAATAAA
>VFQN01003697.1_pt1 | contig 21373 bp, 14 predicted proteins | sample 3512371 | NCBI WGS metagenome assembly VFQN01 (sample SAMN10412370, study PRJNA504923) | tailings metagenome | isolation source: Replicate 2 from Balatoc abandoned mine | place: Philippines: Itogon, Benguet | collected 2017-08-28
CGGGTTGGTCCAACAGTGCGGAATCCTGAGACTTGCGGGGCCAAGTTCCTTCCTCATCAATATCGGGCCGCCTGCCTCTCTGCGTGGTGTCCCGCCTGAGTAACCAATCATGGCCTTTCTGGCGAAACTGGGACGCGCGGTCACGGGAGCGATCAAAACCGCGGTCATTCAGCATCACCGTCGTTCCGGAGCCGTGCTGTTCAGCGACACCACGCTCCGCGACGGCGAACAGATGCCCGGGGCCACGCTTGAACCGGAAGACAAGCTCGCGATCGCACTCGCCCTGGAAAAAGCCGGCGTCCATTCGCTCGACGCCGGCTTTCCCGCCTCTTCCGAGCAGGATATCGAAGCCATCCGGCTGATGATCGGCAAGGTCCACAAGCCAGTCCTCACCGCGCTGTGCCGTACCGTCAAGGGCGACGTCGATGCCGCGGACCGGGCCCTGCAGGGTCAGCCGCCGCACAAGCGCGGCGTGAGTCTGTTCGTCGGCACCAGTCCGTTGCATCGCGAATTCAAGCTGCAGAAATCGAAGACCGACATCCTGCGACTGATCGAGGAAAACGTCGGCTACGCGGCTTCCAGATTTGAAATCGTCGCATTCAGTCCGGAAGACGCCAGCCGCACCGAGATGGACTACCTGTGTGAATGCTATCGCACCGCCATCGCGGCCGGCGCCACCACCGTGGGCTTCCCGGATACGGTTGGCGTGCTGACCCCCGAGAAAACCCGCCTGTTCATTCGCGGGATCTTTGACGGCGTCTCCAACATCGACCGGGTGCTACTTGCGGTCCACTTCCATAACGACCTCGGCCTGGCGGTCGCCAACACGCTGGCCGGGATCGAGGAAGGCGCACATGTCGTCCAATGCACGGTCAACGGCATCGGCGAACGGGCGGGCAATGCGTCCCTGGAAGAAGTGGCGATGGCGCTCGACCTGCACTTCGACCAGTACGGACGCCGGGCGAAGATCGACACCACGCAACTCGTACCGCTGTGCGATCTCGTCCAGCGGCTGACCGGCATCCGTCCCGCACCCAACAAGCCGGTATGCGGCCAGACGATCTTCGCTACCGAAGCCGGCATCCATCAGGATGGCCTGCTCAAAAACCCGGACACCTACTTGCCGTTTCGTCCCGAACGGGTCGGAGCCGACGGCATCCATCTGGTGCTGGGGCGGCACAGCGGCCGGCGGGCAGTGGCCCATCGCCTGCAGGAACTGGGACTGAAGCACGACGACAGCGCAGTCGCCCACATGCTCGACCGCATCAAACAGCTTCCCAAAGGCGTGATGCTCGACGACGGCCTGCTCCGCGAACTCGCACTCAAGGCCGCTTGAGTGGACACGTGGACGCACCTGCTTAACCCGGCTCCACAGTTACGCTGGTGTGATCTCCCAGTTCAAGGCCCTAGCCGAACAGCATCGGCCAGAGGGAAATTCGCACGGACTGCAGGGTGAAGTAGCCGAAGAACGCACATGCCCAGACGATTGCCAGAAACCGCAGGGGAGTGATCGCGAGGGCTCGCGGCAGGATCTTGCTGTTCATGTACAGCAGCAGGATGGAATACAGAAACATCACCGCGCCGTTCAGCGAGGCTGCGATCACAATCAGTACGGATGGTTCGCGAATTCCCTGGATCAGGATCACCGAACCGAGGGCGATCTCTGCCCAGAGAAACAGAAAATACAGCCGGCCCACCGTCCAGCGAGCGGAGTCTCGCAGGAAATTCACCTTGATGATGTCGGCCGAAATCCGGGCTACGCAATCCAGCACACCGAGTTCGGTCGTCATCAGGATGGCCACGCCGCCCAGCAGATAGCAAATCTGCAGGGCCTGCCCGGCCGGATACTCTTTCAGCATCAGCGCCTGCGCCCAGACGAAGTCGAAGCCGCCGCGCAGATTTCTGGCAGCATCCCGCAACTGCCCCTGTTCATCGTACAGCAGCGAGTAGGCAATCAGCGTCAGCAGGAACAATGTCACGCAGCAGGTGGCCAGGAAACTGAAGAAATGTTCGATGTTCGCCGCTCGCCACCAGGCACGCCAGCGACGCATGTTCTCGGGCGTGTGATGAAAGTGATAGCCGGTTTCCTCTACCGGTTCGTCCTTGCCGGTGAGCGGGCTGGTGATGCGGCCGATGTATTGCCCCATCGCATAGCCCTTGTCCTTGATGTAATTGCTTTGTCCCAGATTCAGGGTGCCGCCGACTCCGGCGAAGGCCAGCGCCCCCAGCAATTCCATCATCGTCAACCCGCTGGTCGTAAAATCCGGCAGCTGGCCGATGCTGAGCAGTCCCTGGCACAGTCCGACGACGGCATCCCATCGGACCGTCACCAGGGCGATGATGACCACCATCGCGAGAATCAGCCCCACGAGGATCGTCTGGATCTGCTCCACGGTGTTGTAGACCACAGGCCCGGCCGTCAGCACGATGCCGCACAGGATCAGCCCCGCCAGCGCGAACTGGGGCACATACAGCGCACCGTAGGAAACCACGCCCGCGTCTGACGTCATGACTTGCGGCCCGAACAGCAGCCAGCTCCCCATCTGGCCTGCTCCGGTCGCCCAGCCGGGAAAAGCCCACGGGACGATGTTCATCACCAGAAACACGTACGACCAGTGCCAGCTCAGGCGACAGAAGCCGGTGATGGTGCTTTCGCCCGTCACCAGCGTCCAGCGCTCGATCTCCATATTGATCACGAACTGGGTGACGATCCCCAGCAGCGCCGCCCAGAAGAAAACAAAGCCCGACTTGTAGACGATTAACGGCCAGAGAATGAATTCGCCGGACCCCAGGGCCAGACCAGCCAGGATAATGCTGGGACCGACCATCCGCGTCCAGGGGATCGGAGCGGGCATCTCGCGGTATCGTAGCGGCGGCAGATGCTGGTGTGGAATGACGTCGTCGGGAACCAGCTGTTCCTGAACGCGGTTGTCTGCAGACATGCGCGGGCCCTTCGCGGTTGCCGATCGGGATGAGGACCGCATCCTAACCGCACCGCCATAGCCATGCACGTCTGCTGTGAACGACAGATTTCACCGAGCCGGCCCGGCAGCAGGCTGCCAGGGAATAGCAAACGGGGAATTCACCAACCTCGAAGCACCAGCGAGGAGCTGTTCCCGGGCGTGGCACCCGTTCCGGACACTCTCCCATCAAATGCGCAGCTTCACAAATCATGTGCCCCTCGTGCGCTCGACCTTGCCGCCGTCCCAGGTGATCTCACATTCGGGCATCGCTTTGGCGAACTCCTCGATGCCTGCCTGAGTCACTTTGGTGCCGGTCAACACGAGCGTGGACAGTTTGCTGCAATCCTGCAGCGCTTTCAGACCGGCATCGGTCACGGCGGTCTGGCTGAAGTCGAGATACTCGAACCCGGAATGTCCCGACAGATGAGTCAGGCCAGCATCGGTGACCTGCGTATGGCTGGCCGTGAACCGGATGATCGTTGGACAACGGGCCAGCAGCTTCAGGCCGTCGTCGGTGATACTGGTCCGGTCCATCTCCAGCTGCAGGAGTTTCTTCATGGTGACGACGTGCGCCAGGCCCGCGTCACCGATGGGCGTACTGGACAGGCCCAGCAAGGTCAGCACGTCATTGTCACGGAACATCGTCAGATCGTCATCGCGAATGCGGGTGCCAAACAACCACAGGACGCGCAGCATCTTCAGGTCGCGCAGGTGTTCCAGACCACGGCTGGTCACATTCGAGCAGTAGGCAATGTCGAGAAAGTCCAGTTGCCTGTTCCCGGCAAAGTACGCAAGAGTGTCGTCATTGATCGCGTTGATTGCAGACATCTTGAGGAACTGCAACTGAGTGGTCCCCCGGAAGTTCTCCAACCCGGCGGGCGTGACGTTTTGATTCCGGTGAAAGTCGACGCCGATCAGGTGATACGGTGGCGCTGGCAGTTTCTGCTGATCGGTGACCGGAGCGGCAATCCCCTTAATGTAGGCCGCGGCGGACAGCGATGTCACGTAGGCAGCCGCCAGTACGTCGGGCGCAGGTTCGCCGGCAGTCAGGGCAGAGAGATCGGGAAACCCTTCCCAGAGCCGTTGCCCGCCCGGAGACGTCACCTGCAGATTTCGCCAGCGAACGGACGAGTTCCAGGTGGCAAGTCCAACCATGCCATTCAGAAACGAAACGTTCGAGACGTTGTACTTTTCGACGCCATCGACCAGGGCCCGGATCTGGCTGCCGCGGACATGCACCTCATACTGATACCATCGGCCGGGCTGATAGCGATCCCGCTGGTACGGACCGATCCGTGACCAGGTGCCATTGATTTCACGCGTCAGGTCGTACCCGTCCCCGCCAAAATTCCCGACCGTCAGGGCATAAAAGTTATCGAGCGACTGGGCTCGAAACAGCAGCACGCCACCCTGGGCATCGGGTTGAGTACTTTCCGTCCGCATTTCGACGCTGACGTCATAATTCGTCCACTCAACGTCGCCGAAAATCAGCTCGCTCTTGCCGGCCTTTGCCTGAAGCAGTTCGTTGTTCTCGATCCGCCACGCTCCCTGCCATTCCCCGGTCCCCACATCCATCGGGCGACGACTCACGGCCGGTTTGTCCGAAACCTGCGCCGGTTCCGGCAGAGACGACTTGACTGCCACCGGCCGTTTCAGCGTCAGCACTCCATCCCCGACATTCCGGGCTCCATTCGCATACAGACCGGCGAAGTCGACCTGCAGTTGATCCTTGTCGAGCGTGGCCTGCATCCGCAGGACATTGCCGTTGGCCCGCTCGCGCCACGTCAGGACGGCCCCGTTGATTTCTCCCTCGACTTCGGCCGGGTTGCGGCCGTAGCCGTTATCGAACACCGCTCCGGTAAAGCGGTTGCCGGAGCGGTGCTTCATCTCCAGAAAATAAGTCACCGTTGCCGGTGCAAAGGCTCCGCGTCGATAGGTGCGCGTGCCTTCCCAGTGGCTCGGAACCGGAATCTCGACATTCGCCAGCAATGCCGATCCGGTGGCCACGGCAGCAGACGGTGTCGCTCCCGGCGTCTGTGCCGGCAGCCCCGGAGTTTGTACTGCCATAGATGCTTGTGCTGGCCCGGCCGGCGCTTCCTGAGCAATCCGCACCAGCTGGCGACCCCGACTGGAAACTGTCACCAGTTCCTGACGAATCTGGTGGCCATCCTTGTCGACTCTTACCTGATACCTGCCCGGACTCAGCCGCAGTTCCCGGACACCCGCTCCCGCGATCACCACGTCATCGTTATCGAGCCGCACACTGACATCCGGATCATCCACCTCTATCACCAGCGTGCCCTCCGGACGGAACAGCCGGATCATGGTCTGGCTGACCTCCGTGACCCCGGAAGCATCCGTGAGTCCCACGCCGAGCAGGACTGCCAGCAATGCCCCCGCTGCCATGATCCACGGCAACCGTGGCCGCGACAGCCACGCGAATCGTGGTGCATTCATTTCGGCGACAACGGAAGGATCTGCTTCGGCGGTGCCGGCATCCTGCCGGGAAGTCAGACCGCCTTCGCGACCGTTGGTCTTCAGGATCTTTGCCACCGCCAGAGCCGTCGGCGGACGCTGGTCAGGCGACTTGGCATGCAACTGCCCGATCAGTTCGACCAGCCACTCGGGAATTTCCGGAATGATTTCGGGAATCGGTCGCGGCTGATCCTCGACCACCCGCTTGATGACGCTCAACAGGGTGCTGGCACGAAACGGGGGGCGGCCGGTGCACATCACGTACAACACACTGCCCAGACTGAACAGGTCGGACCGGGCATCGACCGTCTGCGCCTGGGCCTGTTCCGGCGACATATACAGCGGTGTGCCGGCAATCAGTCCGCTGTGCGAGATACTGGCATCGTCCGCTGTCCGTGCCAGACCGAAATCGGTGATCTTCAACCGACCCACGCCGCGTTCCAGCAGGATGTTGGCCGGCTTGATATCGCGGTGGATCAGACCTTTCGCATGGGCTGCGGCCAGTCCCCGGCTGAGCTGATAGCCGATCTGAATGATTTCCCGCAGTTCCAGCGGACCCGTCTCATCCAGCTTCTGTTGCAGCGTCTGACCATCAACATATTCCATCACCAGAAACGGCAACGGCTCATGTTCGACGGCATAAATGTTGACGACATTCTCATGACGCACCGAAGCGGTTGCCCGGGCTTCCCGCAGAAATCGCTTGCGGGCCGGTGACGTAGCCGCCAGTTCGGGAGCCATCACCTTGATCGCCACCACACGATGCAGTTGCTCGTCGAATCCCTTGAACACGATGCCGCACCCGCCCCGGCCGATCACGCGCTCGATCTCGAACCGGTTCAGGCGGCCGATGAACTTCGGGTTTTCACTCGGCGTCAGAAACGAGAGATCGACTGCCTCAACCGCCTCGGCGTCTTCCACCGTGCGTTTTACAATCTGCTCGGTCATCGACGTCTGGATCTGACGCAGGACCGGCACCTGCAAAAACGGACCGGAACTGGCGTGAGCGCACAGCAGGGAATCCACGCGCCTCCGCATGTGACTGGGCCGCGGACAGACCTCATCGAGATAGCGTTCCCTCGCTGCCGGATCTTCAATCTCGATGGCAGCGAGGAAAATCTCGTCTTCCTGCATGATCGGTCTCTGTTCCCGCTTCAGCCCCGCAGCCTGGTCGCTGCCGGAAGATTCTATTCCTGCACCCGTACAACCGTTATGTCCCAGTGACGCCCCTCGCCGTCGATAAACTCTCCGGACCAGTGTCCGCGCTTGTCGAAGGACAGCGCCGCCGTACCTTCCACTTTGTGAACCCGTCGCTGGCTGTCCACCGCCCGGAGCTCGGAAAATACCGTCCGGGTTTTGTTCCGACGCGGATAATTGCGGCCCACCACCTGCGTGTAATCGGGATCGCCTCGTTTTTCCTGCTGATACAGCACGTCGTTCGCTACCCGGTAAGCCCCGTTCAGCTCACTGAGCTTCGGAGCTTTAGGCTTGAGCGTGAACCGCCACACGGCCCCGTCAAACTTCCCGCCGTCTGCCCCCTGCGCCCGTACTTCGCCAGGATTCAAAACCGGCATCGCCAGCAAACCGCTCACCAGCAGCCACCACTGCGGTAGCACCGCCAGGAAGGAACAAACCCTCATGTTCACCTCGGTATCAGCAGCCCATTTATCGCCCGGAACCACTGGCCACAAACCGCGATTCCAGGGCACCTGCAGTTCTCTGTGCGATTTTCAGCCGCTCCTCTGGCCAGAAATTTTCAGCTGCCGGGAGAATTTTCTTCAGGTTCCAGTTCCCGCCGCAGCCAGGCCCGCGCATATGCCCAGTGACGACCCGCAGTCCGTTCGGAAATTCCCAGCGTGGCGGCGGCTTGTGGCAGTGTCAGCCCGGAAAAATACAGCAGATCCACGACCCGGGCAGCTTCCGGATGTGTCTGCGCCAGTTTCCGGAGCGCGTCGTCCAGCGCCAGTTGATCTTCCAGCGGTTCGGGCAGAATCACGGCCGACTGATCGTCCAGCGGCTGGCGTTGCAGGTCTCCGCCCCGCTTCTGGCTGTGTTTGCGACGGGCGTTCTCAATCAGAATCCGGCGAATGGCAGTGGCGGCTGCCGCATAGAAGTGACCACGACTGTTCCAGGCGACCTCGGCTTGCTCGCGATCCTTGCCGACCAGTCGCATCCACGCTTCGTGCACCAGGGCCGTGGCCTGCAGGGTCTGGCCCGGGCGCTCGCTGGCAAGATGCCGTTCCGCCATTTTACGCAGTTCGTCATAAACCAGCGGCAACAGTTCCTCAGTCGCTTGAGGTTTGCCGGCATCAATCGCCTGCAGGATCTCCGTAAAACCTGACATCAGCGGATGTCCTCACTGACTCGACGGACAACACCCGGAAGGCATGGGGGCGTTGATCGATCCCTGCCCGCCGCGATGTTCCTTCACACCGGCCTCAGCCATCCCGGCCAGCATCCTGGCGGGATGGCTGAGGGTGTCTCCCTGACCTGACCCGCTGAATTTACACCGCGGGCGGAGTCACGCCCAGTTTGGTCGCCAGATCCAGCAGGGCTTTCCAGTTCCCGTCGTCCAGCGGAATCCCCTGCACGCTGCGATGCGCCTTCACACTGCGTTCCGGATCTCCCGGCAGAAAGACTTCTTTCACGCCATCAATCAACGGTACGTCGCGGACGTACTGCTCCAGATTCTTCACTTCGCACAGCAGATGTTCGGTTCCGCCGAAGAACTCCGGATTCAGGACGAAGAAGAAGGCCGCATTCCCGACTGGCGGCGGCGGGCTGGGATAGGCACATTGCCCGCCCGAGAGGCCGCCGCACATCATTTCGATCATGAATGCCAGCCCGAACCCCTTGTACGCCTGATCGCCGCCGAGCGGGAGAATCGTTCCTGGCGGGTCACCATACAGCTGGTTCGGATCAGTCGTCGGCTTGCCCTCCGGGTCCAGAATCCAGCCCAGCGGCACCGGCTGCCCGGCGATTTTCCGGACGCGAACTTTCCCTTCCGCCGTGGCACTGGTGCCGATGTCGAATACAAACGGGCCTGCTGCGCCGCCCGGCATCCCGATACAGATCGGATTCGTACCCAGCCGCGGGCGCTTGCCACCAACCGGAGCCACCCGCTGGGCCGCTCCGTGGTTGTTCGCCATGATCATCGCCAGATAGCCCTTTTCAGCGGCCATCTCGGCATATTCGCCCAGGCGCCCGATGTGCGTCGAACGGCGCAGGGTGCCGCAGGCGACGGCGGACGTTTCACATTTCGCGATCAGCCGTCCCATCAGATCGCGGGCCACGACCTGTCCCAGGCCCCAGTTGCCATCACAGACCAGCGATGACGGCGACTCTTTCTCGACGATCAGTTGCGCTTGCGGATCAAGCCCGCCGTCCTGCAAACGCCCGATGTAGAACGGGATGCGCATCACGCCGTGCGAGTCGTGCCCGCGCAGGTTCGCATCGACCAGACTGCGGGCGACAATTCCGGCGTTTTCGGGTGAAACACCGGCTGCCTGAAACAGGGCCTCGGTGAACTGAGTGAGAGCAGCGGTCGTCAGTGTCGGCACAAATAGGCTCCGCTCGGTCAACAATGAGCCGTTCCGCCGCGCAAAGAGCCTGGGAGCACAAGAGACACAGTTTCCCCGCGGGCAGGACAGAACTCCGGGATACGGGTCAATCTTCGCGGATCATAACGGGTGCAGTGGACAGTGGACAGTGGACGACCGCGCGAGGAGCAGAGGGTGGGTGCAGTCGTCAATTGGTGGTGGGAGGTTTACTCGCTGAATTCACAGGTTCCATGAGTGTGGCATGCTTGCCCTTCCAGGCAAGCATGATCTTGGTGATCAAGGATGTTCTGTCGGCACAAATCAGCAGATCATGCTTGCCTGGAAGGGCAAGCATGCCACCCGGAAATCACCCCCATTTAACGACTGCACCCAGCAGAGAGTGCAGCTGCTTATGACGGAGGATTCTGGGTGAGCCTGCCAGACGCTAACCGGTCAGGGCAGCGATCGGCCGGCCCGGGCAAATTACGAACGGCCGGCCTTGCGGGTCGTGAAGTTCCAGATCTGCCGGGATGCCCAGCTGGTGATAGACCGTCGCCACCAGATCCACCGGCGGCACCGGGTCGCGGACCGGATAAGCCGCGTGTTTGTCGGACGCGCCGTAAACCTGCCCGCCGCGAATGCCACCGCCCGCGAGGACCGTTGAGAAGCAATTGGGCCAGTGATCGCGGCCGTCCGCGCCCGCACCGGCATCACTGTTGCGCTGACCGATCCGCGGAGTCCGGCCGAATTCCCCGGTCCAGATCACCAGTGTCTCGTCCAGCAGGCCGCGATCGTGCAGATCGTCCAGCAGGGCAGAAAACGCCTGGTCTGCGGGCGGCATCAGACGGTCGCGGTGATCGATGAAATTGCGGCTGTGGGTGTCCCAGTAGACGCTCACATTCTTGATACCGTCGTTCGGCCAGAAGATCGTGACAAACGGCACGCCGCGTTCCACCAGTCGTCGCGCCTGCAACACCGACTGGCCATGCGGATGCCAGCCATACCGTTCGCGGACGTGCGCCGGTTCAGCTTCCAGATTGAATGCGTCCTGTCCGACACCGGCCGCCAGCAGGTCGAACGCCCGCTGGTAATGGCGATTCATCGCCCCCAGAGATTCTTCGACCGTCCAGGACGCCAGCTTCTGTTCCAGTTGCCCCAGCAGCGACTGGCGTTCCCGCATGCGGGACACGTCAACGCCTTCCTGGAACACGAAGTCGCCGACACGATAATCCGGCAAGTCCGGCCTGGCGTCGATTGTCAGCGGATCCCATGCCGCTCCCAGCCAGCCGGCGAACTGACCATGACTCTCCTCGACAAACCGCGGCACGTCGCCCGGCATCTTCGGCCGCATCTGCACGAACGGCGGCAACGGATCATGCCCGTAGCCCAACCGACCCAACACGCCGCCCATACTGGGCCAGTCATCCCGCAGCTTGTTGCCCGGCGGCGGAGCCTGGCCCGTCAGCAGAAAGTGGGTGGCGGTCGTATGGTCAACGTTGCCATGCGTCATTGACCGGATGATCGCGAGTTTGTCGCAGCGCCGGGCCAGGAGCGGAAAGTGTTCACAGATCTGTATGCCCGGAACGCTGGTCTCGATCGGCCGGAACTCGCCGCGGATCTCTGCAGGTGCCTCCGGTTTCAGATCCCACGTCTCCTGCTGGGCCGGCCCGCCCCACATGAACAGCAGGATCACCGCTTTGGCCCGGCCGCGCGGCGGCATCCCGGCCTGTCCCGCCGCCGCCTGTCCTGCAGCAGTCTGCCCTGCTAACGCCTGCGCCGCGAGAAACTGCGGCAACGACATCCCCATCAACCCCAGCGACCCGGCCCGCAACAACTGCCGGCGCGACAACGGCGAGAACCGGGGAACTGACATCGTCCGTCTCCTCGACAGCATCTTCGACAGGTGAGACAGCGGCTGGCCTGTCTTCAACTTCTACCACACTTGACCGCCTCGGACCACCGATTCACACTATCGGGCGGCAGGCTGTGACGTGGTCCGGCGGCCACAGGGTCGGATCCTCGTGTTGCTCCGGAGAGAAACCCATGCTGTTCCCGCGCCGACTTCGTCTCGTTGGCTGGTGTGCGTTGACCTCACTCGGATTGGCATGCGTCAGCGGGGGCTGCAGTCCGACGCCGGCTGAAAAAACGGCCGCCGAAGCCGCCGGGAACCCGACCAGCGTTTCCGCAGGGCAACCGTCTGCTGACCAGATGCCCCCCTCAGATTCCACCATAGATTCGTCCGCAGAAAACGCTGCAGATCGTCCTTCAGGAGAGGCCTTGATGCTCGCTGTGCAATCGGAACCGTTCGGCACCACCCCCGCAGGCGAGGCGATTACGCAGTTCCAGCTCACGAACAGCCAGGGTATGGTGGTCCGGCTGATCAACTTCGGGGCGACCGTCACCGCCGTGGAAGTGCCCAATGCCGACGGCACCCGTACGAACATTGCCCTGGGCTTTCCGGATCTGGCAGGCTGGCTGGCGAACAAACCCTACTTCGGCAGCATCTGCGGTCGCTATGCCAACCGGATCGCTGACGGCAAATTTACGCTGGACGGCAAGGAATACACGCTCGCACTGAATACCGGCACCGACCATCTGCACGGTGGCCTGGAAGGGTTCAATAAAAAGATCTGGCAGGCAGAAGCGCTGCCGGTAACCGACGGTGCGGCTCCGGTGCGATTCACGTATGTCAGCCCGGATGGCGAGGAGGGTTATCCCGGCCAGCTGACGGTCGTCGTCACTTATTCGCTGAATGAATTCAACGAACTGCGCATCGACTATACCGCGACGACCGATGCGCCCACGGTGCTGAATATCACCAATCACGCCTACTGGAATCTGTCCGGCGATCCGCAGCAAACGGTGCGCGATCACGAACTGACGCTGTATGCCAGCCGTTATCTGCCGGTTACCGAAAAGGCGATTCCCACCGGCGAAATTGCCAAAGTGGAAGGCACCGAGATGGACTTCCTCACGCCGCATCTGATCGGTGAGCGGATCGAACAGGCGAAGCACGGCAACGGCGGCTATGACCACTGCTGGGTGATCGACGGCGACGCCGGCACGTTACGGCCCGCCGCCCGTGTCGTCCATCCTCCCACAGGCCGCGTGTTCGAGTTGTTTACGACGGAACCGGGCGTGCAACTCTACACCGGCAACTATCTCAACGGCACGCCGGAAACTGGCAAGGCGATCAAGCAGGGAGCTTTCTGCATGGAGGCGCAGCACTTCCCGAATTCGCCGAATGAACACGCATTTCCCTCAACGGTGTTGCGCCCGGGCGAGACCTACACGCAGACGACCGTCCACAAGTTCTCACGGATCACGGAGTGAGGGAATCGGAGAATCCGGACCAGTGTCCTGCCCGGGGCGGTTCGTGGGGTGTAGCACGCCCTCCGAAGACTCAGGGCGTGGCACCCAAAATCAGGTCTCCACGCGAATTCGCCATGCCTGGTCAGGTGGCTCGCGGGTGCGAAGGTCAAAGGGTAGCAGCGGGGGCCGGGCTGGAAGCGGTTTTCGCTTTCCCGGTCGTCTTGTTCGTCGAAGAGCCTGCGAGGGCAGCATCGAGGACTTTCTCGATCTGCTCTTCGGAATAGGCATCCCAGAGGATCTTGCCGTCGCGGCCCACGATCCAGACTTGCGGGATGAAGTTGGCTCGCAGCGCGGTCAATGGTTCACCAGCGCCGTATCCCTGCACCCACGGCAGCTTTTCGTCCGCGATGAAGTCCTTGCTGAGTTCCAGGGTCTTGCTGTCCATCGTCGTCAGGCCGATAAATTTCACGCCCTGCGGTGCATATTTGGCATGCAGTTCCAGCAGTTGCGGCGACAATTGCCGGCAAGGTCCGCACCAGAAGGCCCAGGCGTCGATGAATACCACCTTGCCCGCCAGATCGGCATTGGTCACCGGTTCGCCATTGAACCAGCCCTCAACATTCAGCTCCGGCAGATCTGTGCCGACCAGCGATTCCTCTGCCTGGGGCATCTGCGGAATTCCGGGCGGTGGCTGAAAGAAACTGGCCAGCACCAGCGCTGCTGCAGTCGCTGCCAGAATCGCCAGCAGCAGCTTCCATTTCGAGGCGGGTCGTGACGCTTGCAGGGAATGATCGGAAGACGACATTTGAAAAAACCACGGGAATTCAAGGGATGAAGTCTGCCTGCGGCGCGATCTGTATTGTTCTGAACAGCCCTGAACACAGGATTCCGCGTCCGTGGGACAGTCCGTTCATTCCAGACCGCGCATGGCAGTATGTTCCGGATTCCCTGCAATTTCGGGAACCTGGCTCGGAACTCTGCTATTATTGTAGGTTCGCGGAGCGGGCTGAATGGTCGCTGCGGGGCAGATTCTCAGGTTTTTTCCTGAGACGACTGCTCCGGGGAGGAAAGTCCGGGCTCCACAGGGCGCGATGGTGGGTAACGCCCACCGTCCGCAAGGACAGGGACAGTGCCACAGAAAACAAACCGCCCGGGCGCGGCGGCCGGTTTCGACCGGTTGTGCTTCCGGGTAAGGGTGAAAAGGTGCGGTAAGAGCGCACCGCGGTCCGGGTGACCGGACTGGCAGGGTAAACCCCATCGGGAGCAAGACCAAGCAGGGGGCATGGTACCAGCAGCGACTTCGGTCGCAGCCGGCACCGCGGATCGGCCCGATCCGTCACGACCTCCGGGTGTGTCGCTTGAGGTGACGGGCAACCGTCATCCCAGATAAATGACCATTCCCGACAAAACCCGGCTTACAGGCCCGCTCCGCGAATTTTTCGTCCTCTGCTGCGGCAATCGCCAGAGGTCTCTGTGCAGATCACCCGCTCACGACAGCGTAGAATTCACAATGGTCAAATTTCCGTGCTGGCGGTCCGAGCAGAGTTAGCTCCCTTGCGGTCGGCGGATCTTCCGCAGCGTATTGCTGAGCCAGCGAACTGGTGCCGTCAGCTTCCACGAAGTCGACTGTTCAAGCTCATGGATTTGTTTTCGTAACTGAGCGATTTCATGAACAGGATCGTCAACAGGCAGCGGTGAATCAAACAGGCCCCAAGGCAACTCCGGCAGGGGGCTGGAGTTTGAGGCCACCGCCACCCAGTAAGTTGGCTGCGGGAGTCCCGCAGATTGCCGGATGCCGAGAAAATTGCCGTCCAGTGTCGTGAATCCGTTCCGGAAGCAGTCTCCGGAATCCGGAACAACCAGCGAACCGTGGCACATTCGCTGGGCTGCGAAAGAGATATTCTGAAAACAACGCCGCAGCGATGATTCCAGTTCCTGGCGGTCAACTTCCCGGACATGCCAGGGATTCTTTCCCGCCTCAAGGCGATAGGTTTCACGGTCAGGGCTGGAAATCACCAGACAACCGTCCGGCCTCAGCACCCTGCGAATCTCGCCAAGAAACCGTTCGTGATCGGGCAGATGTTCGATCGTTTCAAAAGACACTACCACGTCAACGCTGGCATCGGCCAGCGGCAGTTGTTGACCATCGCCGTTCAGGAATTTCAGGTTGGGCCGACGGTATTTCGCCGCGGCAAACTCAATCACCTGCGAATCAATGTCGACTCCCGTGACAAAGCGGGCCTGTTCCGAGAGCAAATGAGAACCATAACCTTCCCCACAGGCGACATCCAGCACCTCCCTGCCCTTGCACAGGGAGAGCACCAGCCCGTAGCGATGCAGGTGTTCGGCAACAATGTTGCCCGTAAAAGACGTCAGCATGCGTTCGCCGGTCCATGGCAATTCCTTGATCGCCGGAGTTCCGTGATCCGTCGATCCCGGCTGACTGGACATGCTCATGCGAATCTCAACGATTTTCGGAAATTTGGAAGTGCGTTGACGGTCACTCGCCATGGCGAGACATTCCCGTCTGACGGCGAGAGCTTCGATCGCTCAGATCAGCCGCAGCGTGAGCGGGTAGCGGTAGTACTGGCCGTCGTAGGCCTTGATGGCGCCGATGATCGACATCACAATGTGGAAAATCGGCAGGCCGATGAATAGCAGGATGGCCACCGGGATCAACACCATCGACACGAAACACACCACCGCTACGGCGTACCAGAGTGTCATCGTGATCTGGAAGTTCAGGACTTCCTTCCCCTGATCAGCCACCAGCGGCGACGAATCCCGCTTCAGCATCCAGATCACCAGCGGCACGATGAAGTTCGCCAGCAGGAACCACGTCACGAACGTCCCCAGATGACACAGCATCGCGTACAGGCGATCTTCCGTCGTCGCAGTGTCAACGATCGGGGAAACAGGCGTCGATTCCAGCGGTTCCATGTCGTTCGTGTCCTTGCTCGGTTTCCGGATCACACCCGGGCAGATCTCAACGGCAGTTGAGAGACGGTGCCAGCGCCGGCAGCGCCCGAAAACCATGATAGCCGCAATCGCAGCCGGCATGAACACCGTACAGGCAACGGCCCGCCAGAATCCGGCCGCCGGTGGGTGCGCCCGGCTGTTCTGCAGACCGGTTCAGCGCTTCTGAAATCTCCGCTGCGGACCTCAGGCAAACCTTGGGGGAATGGACTCGCGATGAGCAGGCAGACGGTTGCAGAACATTCCGTCTTCCCCATCAAACGTCAATCGCCGGGGTTTCGCGAAGACGCTCCAACCCCGGCAAGACGGTCGCCAGATTATTATCATTGGTTCATGAACAAAGCCGGGCGGGCCCGAGTTTTAGCAAGGAAGACTCAAGCATGACAGCAATGGCAATCGACACCGATATTCACGATCTTCAGCTGATGATGAGATCACTCAGTACATACCGTTTTTATCCATTTGCCAAGAGGCCGCATCCAGGTTTTATTGATCTTCAGAAGATACAAGATGACCTGCTGCATGATAAGATTGGCCTTGTTCGTGACCAGGTCTTAGCTGGTCAGTACAATGGACAGGTCTCCTTGTTACTGACGCCGGAAGAGCTGCGCCAGGTGCTGGTTGCGGCCGAGGGGTGCTACGAGGAGATGTTCGATTGCCCTAACGATTTACATACAATGCTTGACCTGAATGAGCCAGATCCATTACGCCACCTGGCAAAGCGTCTGCGACTCTCTCTGGAGCAGTCATCAGAAATGTAGGTGAGAAGGCAGTTTTACTCCTGCTTTAACATTAGTCTTTAACATCCCGCAGGGTGAGCGGATCGCGTCGCGACAAAATGGTTTGCCATCCTTCGGGACACATTCAGATTCTCCAGCAATCCAGGCACATGGACTGGCACCTTGTGTCTGCGGCTGGGTGGCCGGGGCTGGACCGAAGGGAAGCCCCAATGCGTGAGACGCCCGGCAAACCGGCAGACGGTTGCAGAACATTCCGTCTTCCCCATTAAAACGTCAATCGTCGGGGTTTCGCAATTTCATTCCAACTCAGGTCATTCCATTGCTGGAGCCATCGCATCAACAGGCTTCGTGCTCAAGAGACGAGCTGTCGCGTCAACGAATCAACCGTCAGAATTAGCTCAGCGTAAGAAACAACTCTCGACTCGTCGTCGCGAGGACCGCGTCCACCAACATACGTCACTTCAACTTGACCTGACCGTAAAGGAGTAATTCTCACGACATCATCATCCGCCAACCCAGGGTAATCAGGGTGCCTGCTAAAAACCAGAGTCTCGTGTGAAGTGAAGGAGTACAATCGCAGTGCATCACGCATCAAGAGCAGGGCATCCAATGATTCCACCATAGGCAAGACATGCGTCCAGCCGTGGTCAAGGACCAAATCGGTATAGAACCTTTTCAAATCCTTCTGATTGTATGCTTGCCCCTCGCCGGTCATGACTTCAACCGATCCACTTTCATGTCGCATTCTGGAACTCTGTCGGCATCTGAAGCATGCACTTTGCACCCAACTTCATGGCGTCTTCGCAAAATTGTGGTCCGTCAGACACAACAGGTTCCAATTGTTCATCCTGCAGAATCGTATCTACAATGTGCTTCGATTCACGCAAAGAAAACGACCCTGAATTCCGGAGAAGATGACAAAATCGAACTGCATTGAATCCGACATTCCAACCTGTGATTCCAACCTTGCAAATCCAGATGCCTCAAATCTACATAAATCGTGACAGCATGGTGGGGGGGGCTCAAACGCGCGAACTCAATTTTCAAGGAGTAAACTCGTAATCGTCGCCGGATCAGCCGCCACTGCCGTCATCTTTCCGCCCACCGGTTTAAGGTGTGTGTCCGTAAATCGGGCTTTCAACTGCTCCATCGCCAGCGACTGCCCGCCACCGTTCACGCCGCCGGCGATGAGGGTTCGTTTTGCTTGCGACAGTGCCGCCAGTTGCGGGACGTCGCCGACATCGCGCAGGATGCCGGGGGCCATCAGACCCAGGTACTGGCCTGTGTACGGTGTGTCGCTGATGTAACTGGTCAGAGAGTTCACGGCCGCGACGGTGTCGATCTGGCCTGCCGTGCCAATTTGATCGGAACAGGCGGCGGCGCACAGGGCGACCAGTCCAGCGGGGCCATCGCCGATCACGCGAATCCGGCAACCGCCCGCGGGCGAGGCAGCGGCTTTGATCACTTCGATGGCGCGGAGGACGTCCCAGGTCCATTGGCCCAGCAGCGGCCGGCCGATCCACAGGCCCCACTCTGCCGGATGGTGGTCCGGGGCACGACCCACGCGGTACTGCGGCAGCGTCAATTTGCCGGTCGCTCGCAGATCAAGCACCAGCACCTGCAGGCCTGCGTCCGTCAATGACCTGGCCAGTTGCGACTGCCGGGCCGCTGCCGCTCCGTCGAGATTCAGCAACAGGACGACCTCCGCCGCAGGAGCGATGTTGGCCACGCTGGCGTCTGTCGCTTCGATGGCCAGCGTGATGCCCGGTTCCGAAGTGAACTGAATCCTGGCAGCGGACTGCGGGGTCGCGGGAATCTGCTGCATTTCCGGGGCTGTCGGTTCCGGAAATCCGCCGAACACGTCGTTGACCAGCGTCTGTCGCAGGCGGGCGGGGTCAAACTGGGCACCATTCAGTGCTGCGATTCGCTGTTCCATCAACTGCCGGCCTTGCCGGGCTGCGAACTGCGGCAGCGTCAGCCAGTCGTCCGGGCGGGAATCGTGCGGGAACAGACGCAGTTGTTCGGGATCTTCTGTCTGGTGGGCTGGTTCGGCAATCGGGGAACCGTCGCCTTCGCCTTTCAGATGCTGCGTCATCCAGCCGTACATAGCTTCGCGGATCGGCTGGTGATAGTCGTGCTGCCAGCGGAAGGTCGAGTGATACAGATTGTTGGGTGCCTGCAGGACATCATAGATTTCCTGAGCAGCCACGACCGACTTGCGGGCCTCACGAATCGAGAACTGCGGCCCGTCGCGAGTGACGTTGCAGGGCATCAGGGCGCGGGGAGCGGTCAGGCCCAGCACGCCGTATTCTTCGGTGAACTTCAGGGCTCCCGGGACGACCTCGCACATACAGCAGGCGGGGCCGAGATACGCCTGATAGTTGCCGACCGAACAGACCGGCACCACAGCGCCGAAGCGCTCGTCCCAGGCACCGGCGTACATCGTCTGATTGCCGCCGCCGCTGGCGCCCGTGATACCGATCTTGCCTGGATCGACCTCGGGGCGTGACTGCAGATAGTCGACGCAGCGCATGTTTTCGTAGACCTGGATGCCCGACAGCGGTTTCCCCACCGGAAACAGCGTGGCGGCGACCATCTCGCCATGATATTCGCCCAGCTGCTTGCCGATGCCGCGCTCTCCGGCCCCAAAAGCATCGACAGCCAGCACGAAGAACCCGAGTTTCGCAGCCCCGATCGCCCGGGACTGGATCGTCGGTTCGACCTTGGCCCCCTGCCAGTGACCATGTACGCTCAGGATCGCAGGATGCTTGCCTGGCGAATCGGGCACGTAGGCCAAGGCCGTCATCCAGGCATCGGGCAGCGTCTGCAGCAGGAGTTTTTCGATGCGGTAGCCATCGCGCTGCAACTCTGCCAGTTTGCGAACTTCCAGCGGCCCACGTTCTGCAGGGAATCCGCCCCAGGCGTCTTCCAGACGTTCCCGAATCATCCGTCGCCGGGCCGCCCATTCTTCTGCCGATTTGGGTGGCGTTTCCCCGGCCCGCAAACTCGCCGCCTGGGCCCGGATGAATTCCAGATACTGCCCCGCAGTCGGCTCTGCCGCACCGCTGATCATCGACCAGAGACTGAGAATGCCTGGAACCAGTAACCACCGCATCACGGTCAATCCTTCCTGCAACGTCATGTCGAGCTGGGACAGAGTCTAATCTGCCGTCCGGACTTTCGCGATGTTACAGCAGCGATTGTTGATATGATGACGGGAGGTTCTGAGAGGCAGGAAATCCGGACGACAGCCACTCCCGGAGTATCCGACAGAAACGGAGACACGTAACCCGGACTGCGTCATGCAGGGCCCCGTCTGATCGAGCCAGTGTTGTTGTCGCGAGTGGCCGAACAGGACTGTACGATTGGAGTATTGACCAGAATTCCACTGGCATCGCCAGCCTTTCCCTCAGCGCAACATGGGCATTTCACCCGGCATCAGTCTCAACGGATCTGAAAACCATGTATGAGGATTGCCGAAGACTACTGAACGGGGCCTTGTTCCTGCTGGTCCTGTTTTCGTTGCCCTTGTTCGTACATACCTGGCAACTTGCTGACTACCTTCTGCGTACGTACGTGTTCGTAGATCGACTCGATGCGGGGGCCACTGAACTCCGTTCAATGGTCGAGGATGACTGGCTTCCATTCCTAATCGCCGCGGTCTCCGCCTTGATCTCGTACTGCCTGTTGCTGATCACTGGTCCGACAGCGGTATTTGTTCTCCTGCGTTCTGCACAGTGGCGGAAGTCACCGAGGTGGATCCGCATCACCCGGTACTGGCAAGTCCCTGGAGCGACACTGCTCTTCGTCGCCATCGCCGCCGGCCTGGCATTGTGGGGAGTCTACGGCAACATCTACTGGCCACTTTACGCCGTTGTGGCGATCACCGGGTGGCATTTGATTGTGATCGGCGAGATCACACGTCCCGTGACTGTCGGCTATGACAATCCCACTCTGAAGCGTTCTCAAGCGGTCGGCGAATAGCAGCTGGCATCTCTCAACGAACACCGCACCACAGAGACCGCCGGAATCCGCGGCACTCGGTCCGGTCTGACGTTGTGCTCAGCGAACCCGATAGAGACGAACGCTGGCGAGACGGACACCGCGGAGAGAGGGCCGCGGGTCAAATTTTGATTGATCCAGTTGCACCAGCGAACTCGGCTGGACAGGGATCTCGGCGAACAACTCGTAGTGGTCCGCCAGGGTCTCCCAGGTCTGGTGAAACCCTGGCAGGTCATCGACGGACGATCCGAGAACCAGAAATGTCTGATCGGCTGTGGCGACCGGTTGCACCGGCAAGTCGCCGCGTGGGATGGCTGCCAGATTCAATTGCGACAACTGATAGAAGATCGCGGGGTCGGCATAGACGTAGAAAGCGGCTCGCTCGGCGGACGGGATTTCGGCCCGGATCTGCAGGGCGACGTCCAGGGCCGAGCGCCGGGGTTCCCAGACGGTGGTCTTGATCATCGCTGCGATGGCGACGACGGCCGTTAAGGCGCAGCAGGCCAGCGGCGTATGGAGATAGCCGCGCAGGACCGGCTGATACGTTTCCGGGAACGGCTTGAGATGGGTCAGGCGGTGACAGGCCCAGGCGACCCCGAAGACGCCGGCCAGCCAGAGCGGCAGGCAGAGTCGCGGATAAGGCTGATACAGCTGCGTGGTCAGCAGCAGTCCGGTCCACCACGCGGTCAGCAGGCAGCCGGCGCGGATTTCCTCCGGCGACAACGGGTCATCGCGATGCGAACTCCAGGCAAGCAGCGCGGCACAGCCACCGGCCAGGGCAGCTGCCAGCAACGGGGCGTCCCAGACGACCAGCAGACACAATACGCCTGCCAGCCCCAGCATCATCCCCGGTTCACAGCGGCCGGCTTCCGGTTGCCCCGGCGCCAGATCCGATCGCGGCCACATCAGCGCTGCCCAGACCGCGAAAAAGTAACTGGCGACTGTCAGGGGCGCGGTATACCACGACAGGTTCTGGTTCTGTCGCCACCAGTTGCCGAGCCAGGCAGACCAGCCCTGCAAGTAACCGCGGTGATTGGCCGCGACCGCACTATAGCCTCCCACGGAAGCACAGTCCCACAGGGCCGGACTCCAGACGATGAACGCAGTGACGGCCATTGTCCCGATCACTCGCAGGTATTTCAGCCAGTCGCGCTGACTTTGGTGCGTCAGCACCAGGTGACACAGTCCGCCCGACGCCGCAATCGCGATCGGCAGCCAGCCGGTGTACTTGGTCCACCAGGCACCGGCCGTCAGTAGACCTGCGATGATCGCCGAGCGCCAGCGACCGTCCCCCAGGGCTACCCACGACCAGTACACGGCCCAGACCAGCCAGAGCAAAACGACCGGGTCAGTGAGAGCCGTGCGA